>Ga0194135_10002754_pt1 | contig 10693 bp, 12 predicted proteins | sample LitLau_LLRF_2013_FD_134024 | JGI IMG/M metagenome (GOLD analysis project Ga0194135, IMG submission 134024) | Freshwater sediment microbial communities in response to fracking from North America - Little Laurel Run_MetaG_LLRF_2013 (version 2) | ecosystem: Environmental > Aquatic > Freshwater >... | reverse complement strand
GTAACGAGATGTGTAATTTGAAAGGGAACCCTTCGTAGAGTGAGGAATCTTGGTGGATTAAATATCCATGTGACTGATGTGCAAAGTTTTGGTAACGGCCCAAATATATATTTTTTTCTTACCTGAAATGGGAGGTTCCAGGTTTTTGTCCAAATCCAGATCCAGGCACAATGCAGATGCCAGTCTCTTCAAGTAGTTGGAAAGCATAAAAAGCGTCCGGGGATTTTCCGTCGGCTTTGGCTGCCGCTATCGCCTTAGCAGGCAGCTCAATTCTGGGGAACGCGTACATTGCTCCCTGTACCTAAACATCGAGAAAATGGGTGTCAGGTGCATCACTTTATAGGGTAGACTTGTGACTGTAACATTATAAAAGATACGGGATTAATTATTACTATAAATACATCTAATGTTTTCACTTTTAGCGTTCGTAAAATTAATTTGATAAAGCCGATGAATTGTGATTATTTTTTATGGCTAATATACTGATTTGATTTGAATCCAATGCAAACGGATCCTTGCATAAATTTCTTTTTTTTGAATTTTGTAGGCCAAATGTCAATAAAATAAGCTCTGTGGAAATAAAACCTATTTATAATGGCCAGTTTTTTCAAAAATTGAAAAAAATCCCCAGAAGTTCTTTCCTTTTCAGGCAAGGATCAACAATGGCGTCATGGCAAATCGTCCGATATGGACTTTACATATTCCCGCAATTTAGAATTAAACTATCAACTCACATCGTTGCATTTGACTCCAGGAATGCTGTTGAAAGTATCAGCGACCATTCGAGCTCTCACCGACAATTCATTCAGTACTGCGTTCTTTTCCTTGAGAAACAGAGGATAAGACGGCTCTCCTTCCCTTGGAGGATTTACAACACAATCCATTACAGCCTAGAAATAAAAACACCACAGTATATAGATAGTTCTGATCCGAGTTGTTGACGGTAAAACTTTGCACTCCATCAGAAACACATAAAATAATAATTCCTGCCTCCGGCTCTGTTCAAGCAATCAAATCGAATTTAGACGTCACAACAAAGATAACGATAAACTATGTATAATTTTTTTTAAATTTAAACCGGATAAACCTTCTGGCCTAAAGCCCCATTACTTGCCTAAAAATTGTAAAACAATTAATTCATGGAATCCTATTTTCATTGGTGTAGTGTACACCCAAGTATGTGAATTTAAAAAAGCCTTTAAGGCGAGACTTTCCGGTAAAAAATGTCGAATCTATCAATCAATATCAATGCTCTTTATTTTAAAATTATGAAAATTGTATATTAAAAAGGTTATCCATGATCTGACATTTTTGACCGGGAAGTCTTACTTCAATTTATGAAAGAAAAGTGCCTTACCTGTCCTAGAACAGTAGAACAAAGCATAGCTGAAATGGCTTTGAGCAACATAGCTTTGACTTGAGGACATAGATTGATTACTTCTGTGTATCCTCCACGAAGACCGCACTCGCCCATGTATCCCTTACTGCACGACATGAATGATGCCAGCTCCATTTCACTGTACGGAGGACCCATTTCAGTCAGTACTTTTTTGAATGAGTAGAATTTGCTGCCTTTAGCATATACGTTGTCCTAAAAAAAATTAATTAGGCCATATTAGTTCCTATCTACCATAGAAAAGGAACCTAAGATGTCCAGTATCTTAATGATGAAAAGAGAAGGTCTCGGCAGATCTGTAAAAGTATGGTAGGGTAGGTGTTCGGGGACTTTCTGCAGTCGGCTTTTCAGATTTACTCTTCCCTATCTTGTCTAACTACCCTTATACCAACCTACCAATTGACTTTTTGAAAATCTGATCCTACTCACTACAAACTTAAAACCACCATAATACAGTTTTCATACAAAATCTTTACTTAAGACAATGTCCAATATCTCTAGAGATGCCTAAAGAGAGAAAATTTTACTAGAGAAGAAAACCACTTTTCTAGCACCTCACCTACATATTTCATGTGCAATAAGGTAGGTATACACAAACAAACAAAATTTGAGCTCACCTGGTATACTTCATCAGCAAACAAAAACAAATTTTCTTTATGGGCAAACTTGATAATGCCTTCAATATTATCCCTCGTAAGAACTTGTCCAGTAGGATTTCCAGGATTAATTATAACTATGGCTCTGGGCGCGGACACCTTTCTCGCTTCGTCCACTGCCCTCTGCAAGTCCTTCAAGTCCAATCCCCACCCTGCATCCTCGTCCAAATAGTACCCAATCTGATGCATGTTAAATTCGGCTAGGGTGGCACTGTACAACGGGTATTGGGGAATGGGTACCATAACACCCGGTAGTTTCCCGTCTATTGGCTGGTTCATTATCTTCAGAACATTCTAAAAAAATTAAAATACAAAATGTAAACCTGTGCACAAGCACAACTACCTAAAAAATTCCTAAAATATACCTACGCTTACTATAATAGAGGACTTTTATTGCCAGTAAACAAACTTCACGATCATTACAGCGGATCATAACAAAGCATATCCTTCAATGTACAGACCTAAATTGCTTTTGCCAATGTATTTAAGCAAAGAACATTTATTTTTTAAATCCCAAATTATACATTGTGAGTGCACTTGTGGCTGTGTTGTCACAGTGTCGCCCAACCTCTGACAAGTGAAATGCGGGTTTTCAAATATAACTCCTGTTCTAGCGCCATAATGTATACCTTGATGGCATCAGAGGCTCCGCTGCTGATAATAATATTTTGCCAATCAGCAGGATGCCCATCGCGTCTTTCAATGTACTCAGCAACGTGTTTTCTAATGACGTCGATACCAGTACTGTCCGTATACGATCCGATACTGCCTCCACGGCATCCACCCAAAATGGCACGGGCCCTTGATTTTGTGTCTTCAGGGAAACGTGGGTCGTCCAATAGGGATGGCATCGTTATCAGTGCTAGTACCTGAAAAACAAAATGTCCAATTATGGGCGAAACCGTTAGACGGAATTCCTAGGAAAAATTTACAACTGATCACGTCGACCCCAAAAGAATTCGTATATTGGTATTGTAGTGGACTCCAAAATCACCAAATATATAAAGCGAACCTCTAAATTAGAAATAGGTAGTTGAAGGGGAGAAGTATAGACAGATAATCATTATGGTCTGACGACGGGCCGCTAGTAAAAAATCCATATCAATAAAACTCATGATAGAGGTCAATGGCTCCCCCGTGATACATGATGTTCCAAAAATATCGTCATGCAGCATGTACTATTGTATACACTAGTGCTGACCTGTCACAGCTATGACAGTTGTTTTTTACGCAATTTTTCACTGCCTCGTCACCATAGTCATTAGAAAAAATTCCTGAATTTTCGAGTTTAAAAAACAAATCTCACACAAAATATTATTTACTCCGGAAATATTTTGAATGAGAATGAATCTTACAAGTATATTACCTATTCTGCTTGTTGCTAGCAATGATTCCTATTGTACTTTGATCTTCATGTAGGGGAAACGTTTTGCATATATTTTCGATGGATTCAAGCGGTGACCTACCGTTAAAAGTTGTCTCGACCCCGCTTGGATCCATAGAAAAGAATACCCACGCTTTCTTTCATTGTTTTTGGCAGTTTAGTATCTGCTACAATATTTTTAAGAGGGGAATCCTGGTCTTAACTATTCTAATCAAAGTCAAAATTAAGACTAATATTATTCCAGGTGACATAGTCAAAACTTGTAATAGAAAAATTAAGTGTCATTCAACTCAAATGACGTATCATTAGGTGTATAAACTAAAAATAATCGTAGGTTTAAAGCGCGAACTTTGCTATTTCAATATTGTTTCAAGGGCATGCGCTTCCAGCTTCAATGTCATTATCATTAATGTCGGTCTATTCCTGCCAAATCTGGTGTCCCTCTCCTTTTATTTATATGATATTTTTTATATGATAAAGTAAAACTTGTTAACTGGTACATAAATAAATAAAATGGCCTTGGTCGTGAGTTCTCTCTGCACTTGATTCTGCAGAAAAATTGACTCAAGACAAATAATTAAAACAGCTAATTTGCAGAAATGGGTGCAAAGCATATGATTTTTCTTAAGCAACAGAATTGGCTTGATATGAGTTCTGAGTATGTTTCTTTGCTTTAGGGGGTTCAAGTGTGTTAGGTACTTAAGGTGTTTCGGTTCGTACAGGTAACCTACGAATGTAAATGCGTTATCTGGGATATTTACAGCGACATGAGTGGCGAGAGATAACCTCAGATCGCGTAGGTCTCACAATTTTTTATGACTCTTTGCCATTTTAAAATACTTCTGTCGTCTATGATTTACAACTTTTGTTTTTTGGAGAGGTGGTCGAATCTTAACTAATCAAATCGTCCGAGTGTAAATGGGAAATTATAAATATTTAGTTCGGTAGGTGATATAGATATTGAGAAATCCACAGGGCAGTACATGTACAGTATACATACCTACTTCTGGTCGTTCTGGGTGATAATTATTCGTTATCAGGCTTGTTTGCTTTACAAATTAGCCATTTAACTTGTGACGCCACATCATCTTTCAGTTATTTTTTTACTTGGTAATATTTCATGAAGATAATAGAAGTTTTCACGGTTGCGGAAATTCAAGTGAATTTCTGGGATTTTCAGAAAATTTTGGGATACTTTTCGAACTCCATAGGGAAAATTTATGAAAATTCGCAAAAAAATTCACTCGAAAGCCAGTCAGAAGCCCTAAAGAAAAATCTGGCAAGGAAAATACGGAATACTAGGCAACACGGCATAAATCGACGGTACGGCACGCAACACTCTCTTTATCGAGGCAATGTAAAATCATAAGTACATTACATTCATTCTTGGTCAAAGTGCCCAGCGGCGCCGGATAGGCCATGGACGTCAGTTTAGGAACCTAACAGTCAGCTACCAAAAGTATTATCAACACAAAACAAAGACTACCTATAGACTAGGCTCCAGGAGAGGTTGATGATAACTTAACCTCAACCTCAAATCATAGTCAAGGATATTATTCTACGACAAAATGTTGAACGAGCTACATCGCTGGGACACTCCAGACTTCACAGTGTATCATGGAATCACGTACAAGGCTCCACCGTATGAGAGAAAGTGAATGAAATAAATCCAGTATCACAACCACATCACGTCCACGCCCATATAATGCATCACGATTATGTTTATATGGGGAAACATTCAACTTCAAAAGCAATGTTTACATTTCCCATTATTTTCAAATTAGCAAATTGTATAGTGAGTACCCCTAATGGTGGGCTTCATAAAACGTAGGATACATTCATATACAAAACCTTACTTACTTAGGTAATAATGAGGTACATGGCTTACCTGTCTGATGAACGTAATGGGCTCCTGACCCATGGCATGACAGTCACCTATGTTGGCCCGAAGAACAGTATCGAAGGGTTTCTTGACACCCTGTAAAACATTTCGAAATGGATCGTTTTTATTTTTACTCGTTCCCCCACCCTAGCTACCCATAGGCGTATTCTCAGCTAGGGCTGGGTTGAGTCGTTTCGTGAGATTTATTGAGTTCACCTACACAATCATGACTCAACCCAGAAAAAAGGATACGCATAACTACTCATAGATTGGTTCTAAATGAACTTCAATCAATCTCAAGCTCAATTTTTAGTACCTAGGTATTACCCATGATACTCCATTTTCCTTTTATACACCTGGAATATAATTAACCTAAGAAGTATTGCATATATATTGCATCAGCAATAAAAATTGGCAATATTCAATAAGCAATTTTTTGTAACTGGTTCTAGAATAAAAGTTAGGTAGACTAAGACAATATTATTTGTCTCCTACATATCATTTCCATGATAAAGGCCCTAAGGTATGCATATCGAGTATCGACGTTGTATTATAAATAAGGTTTGGCAGGTATGTACTGTAATGGGTGCCTAAATAAGGCAGGAATGTTGTTATTTTTTGGTACAACAAAAGAAATGATGAGGTTTTCTGTGTCAGGGCTCATTGAAATTTGAAATCGAAAGCAAGCGTACAATACAAAACTGGAAGAACTTAAGAAACTCAGGCCCCAAACGACGACCTCTAATTAACGCTATTTATCCGGTACCCAATAAATTGTCTCATGTGGAAATATATCGGGAACATGATAATAGCGTTAATTAGAGGTCGTTGTTTGCAAACAATAATTTTCCAAGCTAAACGGGCCTTGTTCTAGCGGAGCTTAGGTAGGTACATCCATCTACGCAACAGTAAAGACACCATCAGGAACTAAATATAAATATATAATTTAAAAAATCTAAATGGCTTGTTATAGAACTGATAAAGGGGCTGCTTACCTGCTGAAGTTCATTTTCGATTTCAGTTGCTCTTATAACAAGCGGTCCACGGACGGCATATTCCATCACTTTGATGTGTTCGTTCATGTTGTCTATATTCACACATCGTGCCCGCTTGCTTGCTGTCGTTGACATTTTCCTGTTGTATTGCAAAACAGCACTGTTTCGAGAGGAACATCGAGAACTGATAAGCTCCGCGGATTTCTTGGACATCAACCGGACCGTAGCCATTTTGTCGTCTGTTTGTTTTTCAGTCAACTAGCCCGCTAAAATTTAAAAACAAGTTTGTTTTTTTATGTATTTTATTAAAATTTATTATAAAAATTACAAATCTAAAATATTTATGCATAATTTATTAACTTGTTTTAATAAAAAGTTAATATTAAAATTTATAATTTTTTGCCGCCAAAACTGACAGTTCAAAATTTCAAAACTTCCGGGCGATATTTTCAAACAGATCATTTTTATATACTTATGACCGTTAGACGTAAATATTTTGAACACTCACATAATATGGGGGAAAATTTCATCAGTTCATAAGAAATCTTTCGATAACTATTGAAAAAAATAAGCACTGTTCACAAAAACTTACAGAGGATACTGCGATATAGTAGACCGGGCGCAATGTCAAATTCTAAAATTAGCAGATAAACTGCTAAGCAACTTTATAGTGCACTGGGAATTTGACGGGTTGCCAAATTTGAATAGGATAACACCGAAAACACAATCAAGCAATAATTATTAACGAACGCGACCAAGGGGCTGTGTTTACATTATAGGATGCGATGGGGCCTATCTTATCATGAATTGGGATGTCATGACACGAACTTGATGATGAAAAAGGTCATTAGCAGGAGGAATATGAAGGCCAGGGTCTCTCGTAATCATATTCATACTTTGTGGTCTGGTCTTTTCTTATAGTACATACACAGCGCGTGTTCCTGCTACAGAGCAGCTTTTTTTATTACGCACATACTGTGTGAAATTTACACCTCTCCCCCTACGAATATTTGCATGTGCACTGTGGGTATTTTTTCCAATCAACTATACCTATTATCTACGTTAGGTACCTACGTAGGTGCCATTTTCTCTCTCTGAGTACCTACCTAGGTATGCTGAATCAGCCACGTTAAAACATGACCCAATGCAAGGTACAGTATTGGTGGGAAGGAACAATAAAAATAATAAATAAATAATAGAATAAGGCAGTAAATAACAGTTGAAAACCAGATTTATAGTAATCTTATGTACACAATCAATAAATTCTCACTAACCTAGAAAGAGAGAGTCAATACAGTAAACAAAAATAGGTCATTACGATATGGAATGAATTAATTTCGGAGCAGAAGCTCATGAGCACCACAGTCAACAATAGAATTCACGTTAAGCTTAAGAATGTAGGAATTTGTAAGAAGGTCAGAATGAATTTTAATGTTAAGTAATGGTAAATTCATTAGCATGAATCCTTAGGTTTAACGTGAATCACATTATTATTGGAAAAAAATGATACAAAAACCCTACAAAAATAGACAATCAGAATGTGACAACAACTGTACAAAACCATTTTAAATGACACACAATAATACTTACCATTCTACGAAAAATACTCACTAAGCATCGTGATTGTACAATTTTAAATTTATTTAAATCTAGGCGCCAAATGAAAGGCGCGCCATAATTTAAATTAGACTTAGTAGGGTATCACATAAATAAGGTGGCACGGGGGATGCTAGCAGTCGGATTTATCTTCTTCAACTAGTTTCTGAGTGTCTTTACCGGTGTCCCTCTCACTAGGATCTAATTCCCTATGTTTTATATGGATTTGAGGCGATGACCTCGTAATTACACTAGATGGCGCTAAAACAGCACTGCTTGGTGGCACTGCCTCTATACCCTGAAAAAGAAAATATTCGTTAATTTGACTTAGATGTAAATCAGAGACTATTCCGAATAAAAAATAAATTTTAAATTAGTTACCTTTTTGGAAGTCTCAGAAGGAACTTCGTAAATGCCAGAGCCATTGCCCTCTATGGAACACTCATACATTGGATTACTAAAGTCCCTAGACTTCCCAATGGTGTCCATATTGTACGAAGGGTCTAAAGGTTCCACCCCCAAAGTAGACGCTCCAAACTCTACGTTAGTGCCTGGACGGAAGCTAACACTCTGCGACGGCGACAGCGCACTTAATCCCGCAACTTTGCCACTGAAAAACAAAATTAAAAATTCGTAAGGTCTTGGCGTAGACATTGGCCCTTATTACACGCTACACTTTTCCTCCTAATATCGTACACTAGTAGGACTTCTAGAAAATGGAAGGACCCTGGCTGACTGATACTTACAAAGGCCGTTTGCGGTATACGTAGAAAGCTGCACCAGCGCCAAGGGCGAGTAAAAGAAGCACTAAGATTGGTATAAGAATGGGAGCGACGCCGCCACTTAGTCCGCCCGTCCGAGAACCGCCGACCAACAGCTCGCATCTCGAGCCCAAGTATTCAGCGGGACAGTCGCACTCCAACAGACCGGCTCTTTCGCGACAAAGTCCTCCGTTTTCACATTGGCAGACTCTGGGTTCGGGAAGAGCTCTCTCGGACGCTGCGAAAAAAACATCGAGTAAATCTAGTATACAGTCCTTGAGTAGAGGGAATTTAAGTAGTAAAACGCATATTATGCTAGAAAAACGTATGCCTAGGGAGGTACTTACCGGCATCACAATGTGTTTCTCCAAGTTTCTTGGAGGTTTGTTTGGCGTTATCTGGACAAGCGCAGTGGAAACCCTGAGGAACGATTAAACATAGGTGGGAACAAGAAGCAGCTGCGCACGGATTATCTGCAGTTGTATTATACCGAGCCTTGTGATAAACTGAAAACAAGAAAGTAGTCTCAGCCATACCCTAGGAATCACTTAATACTAGCCACAAGAGAAGTGGGAAATCAGGTAGTTTTCAGATTCGCCGGAGATTGATCTTCTGTCCTTCGCACTCTAGACAAAACCGCCAACCCTACTATGGAGCAAACCAGCCAAATCCCGCCACCCTTATGGAAATCACCTCCAATTTACGAAAGAATATTCACAACCTATTATTTTGAATGGGTCGGGTTGACTTTCGGTGTTGTTTTCCATATCTGTTTTAGGGATAGACTTACCTTTAATATCAGACGGGTTGAGGAGATCTTTAGCCAACGTAACAGGCAACCCACTTCCGAATTTGTCCTGCCTCAAAAGCTCTCCAGAATCCCTCGTCAACCAGAAGACGTATCCTTCAAACACATCTGAAGCTACAGGGTGTCTCAATTGCACGCCACGTGCCAACGTCCTGCGCGCTGTACCGTCAGGATGAACCGATTCAATAGTATTCAACTTGGTGTCTACCCAGTACAGTGTGTGGTCCATTGCAAAATCAATGGATAGGCCTGTAGGATGTCCCAACGCTTCTCTTACCAGGGTCACTCGTCGTCTGCCGTCCAGCCAAGAAGCTTCAATTTTGGAGTTGGCTCCTGAAAATTAAATAAATAAATAAATAAAAACGTTTTTATTGACGATTAAACCTTTGATTATTTTTAGCAATAATTTACAGTTTTTAGAAACAAAAGGATCTACGGCTACAGTTATATCAGAGTTCATAGAAACATTCATACCGGCACTAGACCAGAACATGCGTCCCCGTTGTGGATCTACAGCCAATGATGTCGGAGCGGTAATATCATTTACGAGTGATCGCTTATATCTTCCATCACCCTTGCTGACAACCAGCTTTCCTTGTGAAATTTTGTCCTCCTCCAGCCAATAGAGGTTGTCAGCTATCCAGTCCACCGAAACACCAACTGGTTTTCCGCTTGCTAAAAACATAAATAAATAAAAAACTAAATTTAAAATGCATTAAAAATAGTCAAAATCAAGATAACGGAGATGCAATTTTTACAAAATTATGTATGACGGTTTTGCTTTCGATCGGTATAACTGCTATGTAACCAGATGCGGCATGCTTGGCATTCTGGCAGAACGATACCTGAAAGCTTTCAATCCAACACTTACTTTTAATAGTGAGATCCTGAGCATGACCGATTTTGACGGCGCCATTTTGAGCTTCCACCATGAATGATCTCTTTAGACTATGATCGAAAGAATCAGCCCAGTAGACCATTTCCTGTCGCGGGTTATAATCCAGTGATTGAATTCGTTTTTCTTCAACGATTACTGACAAGTCCCGCTCATCGTCCATGTCGTATGCTCGAATTTCACCCCTAAAAAATTAAATTCCATCTATTTCTGTTTTTTCAAATAATTCATAATTAAGTTAATTGTTTTTGTAATCATGCTAATCGGACTGCAAAAAAGAGCTAGCTTAGCTTACCCGTTAGAGAAAACAAGAGTAACAT
>Ga0194135_10002753_pt1 | contig 10698 bp, 4 predicted proteins | sample LitLau_LLRF_2013_FD_134024 | JGI IMG/M metagenome (GOLD analysis project Ga0194135, IMG submission 134024) | Freshwater sediment microbial communities in response to fracking from North America - Little Laurel Run_MetaG_LLRF_2013 (version 2) | ecosystem: Environmental > Aquatic > Freshwater >... | reverse complement strand
CAAGGCAGACTCGGAACAGAGAAGGGAAGAGTAGTTTTTTCTTCAATTTGGAACAGACGTCCACGACGTGGTATTTGGTGAGGCTGGTTGTCGGATAATCTCCACCTTCCAGGAAAATCCTCTTGAGGACTCCATGAGGAAAAAGCTGAACAGGGTGGACAGTTCCGATTTTTAGAAATCATCACTCCACCAGAAGAAAATTTGACAATTGAAAGACTTATCCGAAATCATGGTATTTCCCGCTGGAAAGCATGTGGCGCGACAGTTAAAATTGATGATGGGGCCGTTCTGTAAGAACTGGGTGACATGGATAAGCTCCTATCATCTTCTCACCGGATATTGGATAGTTCCCACTGTTGACACAGATTGCCGCAATCACTGCCAAGGCGCGAAGAGTCAACAGAGGACGTGGGGATGGATGGCAATGGGTGAAGGCGTTATCAGGCTGAGGCACATGTCGGACGACAAGGAAGGCAAAGCAGTTATCAACTTACATGGAATAGCAATTCCAAAACATTAAGCATACGTCATCGAACCAATTGAAATTCATTAGCTGCTCTTAACAGTTACTTTTCAAACTTGATGCAACCCATTTTGTAAGCCTGAATGACCGGAAGTATGATAAAGAATAAGAATCCGAAGCGGGAAGGACCTAATGAAGTGACTCGGAGAGGTCAATTTATAACGTTAATGAGAAGGCGTGTTTTCACCTCCGCTCTCACTTTCTCCTCACGTAGGCAGGTGGAACGGAGAGAGATGAATCCCCTGGACGGATACTCCCAATTTCTACTTGGCTCCTTGAAATTAGTATTCTTTGCTCATTTTGTGTTCAGTTCTCATTACTGGGATCTACACTCCTAAAGATCTCAAATTCATCACCTTTATTTTATATCCTCATCCAATTTCTAGGTTCCAGTTCAGCAAAATGCTTGTGCCTGTTTCAATTCAAAGTCTCTTGTTAATCCTAGGCGAACATAAATCAAAGGCAGCGAAAACTTTCGGCAAAATTTTTTTTGAAGGACCGGAGAAAAGTTGAATAGCTTATAAACATTCTTTGTTTGATTTCTCTTTTCCGTTCAAGTGAAAGTTAATTAGCGTAAAGCATGTTTTTGAATCTAATTCATTGAGACCGTTCAATGTTGCTGCTAACACTGAAAAGCATGACGTGTAAACATGTTTTTCTAAGTTGCGACTCACATTAAGAATGTACTAATGTTAAACGGGAGTCTAGGAGTGTTTTGAACTTCAATAGATCAAAATAGGGTTCCCTTGTAATCTTCTTCAACTAAATTACCTATCATCATTATTTCTGTGACGAAGTAATCCTGTTAGGGGATTTTAGTCTGGGGGGTCTCATTGCTGAGGATTTTTGGCTTATTAAAATGTATTTATCCTCATTACCCGTTTACCGCCGACCAGCACTAAATTTAGTCGCTCACAATAGCATCCGGATCTCAAAAAGGTTAAACATGGAAAACCGGAAAATAAAGCTTTGTGGTAAAGATTTTGCTCTGAGCTTCGATGTGAAACTGGCAGCAGTATTTAAATTTTATGAATATCTGTGGTAATATTCCAGATAGGACTAGTTCAGTAGTAGCATGAGAGGAAATGAGACGAAGGAAAAGCATTTCCGGTTTTGAGTTTATATTCATAAGCATAAAGAAAACGAGGTTTTCCACACAATTCACTTTCACCAAATCCACTGTGAATGTGCAGTTGGATCCCACGCGCTCAAAATACCGCAATTTGAAGGACGCTTTCATAAACTTGGAAAAGGATTTCCGGATTGACTACACAATGCAGCATTGATATATAGTGAATACTCTTAAACTCCATATCACTGGATGAATTATAATTAGATAAACTTTTATTTAGATCAATGTTCACATGGGTCAATGTTCCAAAAATACCGCACTCTATTTGACTTTTTGCTCAGGTTTTTTTTACGTCGTCCATTGTATTGACTAACAAGCTCATTGTATCCGACACTGCTTCCGTTTTCGAAATTTGTGTCTGATCCCTTTGCCTAACCATAGCAAAACTAAGATTCTAGTCTGCTATGGCCTAACCTAACCGAGGAGGCAAATGAATACATTTGACTTCGTCAGTAAACACAAAGGCAGGAGAAACTAATTGCAAGTTGTCGGAAAGCGGAGAAGCAAGGAAAAGGAAACTGGGTAACTTTAAGCCACTTGCTCGAATGCCATTCGAGAAGTTTCTCTTTTGACCTCTGACGAGGAATAATGAAGATTTTCGGGTTTTGAAATTTATTTTATTTTATTTTATTTTAACTAACAAACTAAAAAAAAGCTTCTTTGTATTCAAAAGTTTTGACATGAAGTTTTGAATTTCCTGGATGGTTATTTCAAAAACGAAGATGACCGACCCTGTGGGTATTGGCGCGTTGATTTGAAAATTAATATTATCTGATACTTCACAATAGTATTTGCTGGAGAATTCTAGTCATGTCCACTACCCCTTACCGAGAGATAGGAAGTCCGCTATCGCGTGTTGTAACCCTCAAGAAATCCACGCCCGAAAGAATTGTAATTTAGCTCCAGCGGGTCGAGTCCTGACCAGTTTTTATATAAAAGTAACGTTCCGGTTGGTAGTTCTTCTTCTGGAGAGTGGAGAGTAGAATGTGGAGGATGGACAGGATTATGTGCTCAGAAGCTTATGTTTATACGCCTCCGAGGTAAAAGTTCTTATTACAGGGATGTCAGGACCCGAGTGCCGCAACTACAACTGCTGGTCTTCTCATCCTTTCCCCTATCCCTAATATCATCAACTCCGGAAAAGTAACCCTATTCCGCTCGGTAGTAGAAAAAGACAGTGAAGTTGATATTTTTATTTAGGCATTATAGATCTCAACTTCCAACATTTCTCTTTTGTCTGATTCCATAGAATGTCAGTCAACTTGACAAAGAGAAAGGCCTGAGAGAAAGTTCACTTTCCTTTCCAGTATGGGGTATCCACATACCCAACTCCTCATCGGGTATACCTATACGTGGGATGGGATGCAACTCAGGATTGAGATTTTGGATCCTGATTATTAATGCACACATAATTCATTCTCTAAATGTGGTCTTTGTCGTTCTGCAAAAGCTCCAAGGTAGCGTGGAATTTGAAGTAAGAGTTTTGAAACCAGCATTTTCCCCAGTAATCTGCCATTCCAATAACCGTGGGCTGGATTTGCAAAAAGTTGGACCATTTCCTATTTTTCATCTTCGCAGAACTCAAGGTTTAGTTTTAGATTTGACATTGTGCAATTTGGATAAAAATTTGCGTTAGTGACAAATTGCCGCACTTGGACCGGGGCTCGTCTCATCTCGCAAACAAAAGGAAATGTATTGTCAGTAATAACTTTACGTTAAAAACAGTTTCCAAAACCTGCTATCCCCAGTTCCATCTTTAAGGAGTTTCCCTTGTCCTGATTAAAAATGTGTCTGGGGACGTATAAAACTTTTATAGCCGGTAGTCATACAATGCGAAACAGGAAGGAAAGACAGGAGAAACTGTCCCAAAAAGGCTCAACCCAGAGATAAATCAGAATGACAACAGAGACGAAGACAAATGGGAAACTAATGACGATGGTGGAAATTGAAAATTGTCACTCTCATCTCCATGATAATGTAAAATGATAGAAGGGGAGGAAGAAGGGAAGGGGACGGGATTAATTATAGTAGCCTCCCAACCAACCATATTATGTAGTACGTTCTCATCCATTTACAAATTCAAATGAAACTTAATAATAAAAAAAATTCCCAGCTGAAAAGTTTGAAGGGATCGTTTAGAAAAGTTTGACTCTAAAAATTATTCAAAAGGGCTCTCACGTGGGTGAGTGGTATAATTCTCAAATTAAGGCGGACTTTCTCTTCGTAAAAGGGAGTAGAGGTACCACCGGGGCCGAGGAAGTGTGAAAAAGTTCTTTCAAAAGTCTCCTTTCACTATTAATTACTACCGAGCCCTTTTTAACACGAGTTGCCTTCCTTTCCCATATAATTACTCTCTTCAAATTACCCCGTTTTTAGCAGGGGCGGACTTAAATTGCAGAAAAGCTTCCCATTTCTCCTCCCTTAGAAATGAAATTTAACTGGGTTGACACTTGGGGTTTTGAAGGCGGGACTCCCTAATTTCTGCAGAGATACAATTAAATGTAAATTAAATTCATTTGTAGGAGCAGTGCAGGAATGAAAGGAGGATGAGTGTAAAAGTCTATTAAGGCCTTCTTGGAGGAAAGGAAAAGGAACTTGCTGATTTCAATGAGAGAAATGCTTAAACGGGAGAAAGTGAAACAAAGGAGCAAGAAGAAGATTAATTGAATAGGAAATGAAACTCTTGACAAGAGGAGATGAGTTTCAGAAAGGATTTCCCAAGTCTGACACTCGGGTATCTATTAGCATAAAGTTCATTATTAGACACGAATGTTAGACGCACGACACGATTTCCGGGCCCATCGGCTCAAAACGCGTAATTATTTGAGTCCTTCATTCAGGAACAACAGGGAGGCAAAAAAATCCATACGGGGATTTTGAATGATGAAAATTATATTCAGCTTCCTCCGAGTAGCTGCTTTCAAGTGCTCTCACGTGGAAATGCATAGCCAACGTTCCTGGAGACGTCAAATCTAATCATCTTAATTGTAGCGTGCGCTGAGCCTCATTCGAGAGATTTTGAAATTGATTGGCCTTAAACGAACGTGAAGTGATTATCCCACTACTGCTGGCTCGAGAATGAATGGGCACTTTAGGCTTGGGCCTTTCTCTCATCCTGTCTTCCGCCGCCGCTTTTCCTTTTGCCAGGATTATTCCAGCATACCGTAAAATCCGAATCCAATGCCAAACTTTCCAAGTTAAATCATGTATATCTAATTCGACAAGTATGGAGGGAGTTTGGAGATGACGAGGATACTTTGTCTTGCTCCATTCATTCCTTCACTATCCAATCCCCCACTATACTCATCCCAGTTCTTCTGCTGCCCGGCTTTCCGCTATAAATACTTGAATCACTAAAGCATTCCGCTTGTGCAGAATTTCACGGAAATCAGCCCAAACTACAAAGGGTCTCGGGTATAGACGCCGTGTTTAGCGGGATAGAGGTGAAGCCCCTGCGTCCTTGTCTGTAGCCAGCCAAGGCTCCGTGCGGAAAGGTTCAGGCGGATGCCGGAGAAGAAGAATTTATTGAGAAGTAACTATGTGCGGAGGAGATCGATATGTTGGACAGAATTTGGGTTCCTCTAATAAATCACACATTCGCACAAGAGTCGGTTTTCGGAGGAGGAAAGTCTGAAAGGGGAGAGACTGGAGGGTTTAGCAAGAATCCATCCGCATCTCCCCTCTCCATTTCTGAACATACCGATGGAGAAAGTCAAAGAGTGGCAGTAGTCCCCCTACCCGGGGAAACTAAAAAGTGGAAATTTGGCCTCCGGCAAGATTTGGGAAATGGATTCCTCCCGAGTCGGAGGAGTCTCTAAGTTTTTTATCAACTCCGAGATATAAGAACTCAACTGGAAATGAACTTTTTTGAGAGAGACTTTGGGTAGGGATGAAAAGAAAGAAAAATCAAATTGTGGAAGATGTAACAACCAGCAGGATACAGGAAATCTCGCTCTTCCTTGATTATTTGTAAACTCATTCGTGTCAGGGAAGTCGGTTGGTTTGGTTCAAACAGAAAGTGAAACAGAAAGAGGGGAAAGTAGCGGAAGGATCTAAATTCAACAAGTTTTCATTTTTTTTCCCCCTTGATGTGTGGAGTGAAAGTGGAGCGGAGGGCAACGGGATCATGTGTTGCTCGTCGCTCCCTCGTTTCTTAATAAGATTTGACACAATGGGGCCTTTGCCCTTACCATCTCCATCACATCCGTCCCTATCACGTTACCAAAAAGAAACCGGAGGTGCCGGGCACCACCGTAAACGCTCATCTTAACAACTTTAGCAGGCAAAAAAAAACTATAGAAGGGAAAGTTGGATTATTTCTATATTGATTTTATCCTTCACTTTCTGAAAACTTTGTTTCCAGATACCAGGAGCATATTATTTCGACCAGAATTTTTTGATTTCCAGCGGATCTTCTTATAAAACTACTTTTTACTTTTCTCTTCCTAAACTTTCTTTTGGAAAAACTAAAGAGTTTCTCTCTGTTGGGAAATGATCCTGAGAGTATTGGGAAGTTTTCGATACAGAGTGATGTGGGATCAAAAAGGGAGTGGGGGCGGGCCTGCCTCGACCGAGAAAAGACAGTTCTGTTTTCCGGATCGGATATTAAGTGGGTAGTTTTTGAGGGTGCTCAGAGGGAGATCTCCTGTTAGGCAGGCAGACAGAAAGTTGATGATGTTTGTTATTAGGAAATGGACTTTCACCATCCCGCCGCCATATAACACACACAATCTGTCTTGTGCGAGTTCTCTTCCTCCTTAAGTGGGAAGAAGGAGGAAGTAAATGAGGATGAAAAGCAAAGCAGTTTGTCTTGTTCCTTTCGCTCGTCTTTCTTCTTCTATTCTTCTTCTTTATTTGGTCAAGCTTTGTTTGCTTCCGAATCATTAAAGACAAGGATAGGAAGAGGGAAAAATCAATAGAAGACTTTAGGACCAGTGAAAGCAGCGGTAGTTTCTCTTTGAATCTTTTCTTCTTCCAGTACTTATTCCCCACTCACTAACAAACCGCCGTCACTTTCCGGTGGTGGTTTAGTTTTTTTTTATTCCTTTCGGTTAGGTTTTTCTTCTCACTTCCGAAATTTTCCGCAAGACAAAGGAATCACTTGGATAAACAAGAGGTTCAGTTCTGAATTTTCTGCCGTGCGGTAGGTCTGCCAGCCTCTTCCTTCTCGTATTATGCCTTTTGTGTCTGCGTTCACTTGTTCCTTCATCAAAAAACAAGATCCTCTCTCTCTCTCTGTCTGAGAGTATAGTAAGGAGAGAAAGTCCTGGGAAATGGACAGCGGGCAAGGGAAACAGTGCGCGAGGCGGATCTTAAAGACTTCTAGAAAAGCTCCATCCCGTTTTCATAGAAAATATTTTCATAGTAAGAACTTTTACATGCGGAGGAAGGACGGAACGGAAAGTTGGTCCCACAGCCGGAGTTTCATTGGAATTTGGATCTTTCCTTTCTTCCTTCCTTCCTTGTGTCTAAATATTCCGCTGAGGCTTTTAGACTCGGGGGAAGAGGAGGCGGAAACGGATTCGGTGATTTTGGAAAATGGAAACTGATACACTCGAGTGAGACGAAGGGAAGTGGTTGAACGAGTCGATCCTAACTAATTCTTCCTAACGTTGCCTTTATAGTCAGTTGGGTTAGTTTTTTTTAACAAAAGAGCTCTTTGTGCTATTAGATTAGATCCTATACTGCCAATTATCGATTCATCAACTGGCGCCTCGCCTCTACAACCTCCTATTGCCTATACTAAATTAGACCGTCTTTCCACGAAACTACGAATTAGGCGGAAATAATTCATTACACATTAAATTCAAAGTCGCTCCTGCCTCTTGAGTCTTCTTTTCCTGGAGCGTGCGTAGGTGTGGATGAAACACGACTCATCTCCAAACCAGCTGCGTAATATGGAATTCATGATGAAAGGTCCTGCTAGAAGGGTTTTCAATTAAATTTCACCTTGTTATTTTCTGTCTATTCAAAATCCTTAAAAGAGTTTGAGTGTTAACAGGACAAAAGAGACAGGGAGTAGTGACATAATGAGAGAGAAAGTTTCCTTTGTTTTTATGAAAAACAGAAACGGATGGGAAATTTCTCACGGACTTCCCTCTAGCATACGTTTTCATTTCGTTGTGAGGAGGAGAGTTCTATAAGGTAATCATCCTCCTCCAATCCTGACACTTTGTCATAATAAGAGCCCTGTGTCGAGTGTTCCTGCACGTAGCGTGAGTGGATGTACTAGGGATGTTTTAGTAGGTCGTAAACCAATTTTCGGGGAGATAAGTATGCAATCCAAGGAAGTGGAGCCATGAGGGAATTGAAAGGAACAACATGTATGTGTGGCAGTGGTGAGGGTGCGGGTACGCTTGCAGTGAGAAGTTTATTGCAGCAGCCAGAAAAGCTGGGAGACGGAAATGGAGAATGGACCGGAGAAAGCAGGAGAGAGAGAGAGAGAAAGGAATAAAATGACTGACATGGAGTAGAATGATCAAGATTGAGATCCGTCCAGACTTGGAAAGGGCTTTAGCCCAGCCACCAAAGTGAGCACCGAACCGGGTTTAACCGCTTTCCCCCTCCGTCGTTGTGGGTAAATAGCTACAACAACAAAAAAACAATTGCGAAATTCCCCAGCGTCAGTCTCAGCCTCCCTTTGCCCCTATGCGGGCAGAGGAGGGATCATTTGAATTCAAAGCCGGCCTAGCATGGAGGAACTTCCCCTGTCAAAATTTTTCAATGGACCACAAACTAATGTAATCCCCGAACTGGAAACACACACCGACCCCTATGAGACCCAAAAGGATGTGCAGCTCCTTTGAGCATGGTGGTGCTGCGGTGGGAGTTCCCAGAGAATTTGAGATGATTGCATTGTGCGGCTCCATTTTATATATTACTGTACGAAATCCTTCAAACACACAAAACAGAAATGGATATTTCCGTTGTCTCCCATCCCGCCCCCGCCTCGGCTAATTGTCCACACTTTCCTGTTCTGTCGGAATGGAAACGGGAGGGGAAAGCGGAAGAAACGCTAGTTAGGGAAAAGCTTGAGGCTCCTCCAAGTTTTAGTCTGAGCTGAGCCTCATTCTCCGGAAGAGGCAATTTAAGTTTTAATCTTGGTCGAGTGGATGAATGAAAATGAGGGCCTTAATACCCAGCTTATCCTCTTCAGAGACCAACTTCTGCATCAGGAAATAAAGTGAGGGAGCTGGAAATTGAGGACAGGTGGATATATTACCGTCATCCCCTTTCAAGTTAAACGGGTTACACGGGAGAGTTTTACATAAGTTGCCACTGGGTTTCCATAAGGATAACATAAGGAACAGAAGATGAACAGAAGAAGACGGAGGAAGCTGAAGGTCTTTTTTGAATGATTGGCTAAAGTTTCGCTCGTCGAGAGACTAGCCCTACCGAACTTTCCCTCTCCAAATAATTTTTCAGGCTTTGGGATATGAGAACGGGACGACGTCAGGAGTCTATCCATATCTCCGCATGTTCATTTATCAATTTGTTGTGCCTACTGGGCTGCTCACTTGTAGGCTGTTCAAACCTACTAAACAGAAGACTGACAGGCGAGTGGGATGTGACTCGAATGTCACACGGCTAATTTCTCAACGTCAAGGTGCAGGAATCGGAGTAAGATGGAGGAGATGAGAATTCCATGTTTCTCCCCGGAGCCAGAGCCCACTCACGTCCTCTTTCCTATTCCGAAAAGGACTCTAATCAGAAACACATCTTGACTTTCTCCACTTTCACTAAACCCAACAACAACATGGCACACATGTGAAATGCCGGGCAGTCTACTGTCTACCCACAAACCAATACATTTTCCTTCTCCTCATCTTCATCTCTCCTACAAACTCCAGTGCAGATGAGCCGCTGTAGCTTTTATATAATTTACTACAACTTGAAAATCCAAATGGCGAGAGTCGTGGATCTATGCAATAATTCAACAATGACGACAATGAGAGGAGCCGTCTTTCTCAGAAACTGGAGACTAAAAGGACGCACGCAAAACGTGTTGTGTAAAGAGCTCCTCGTTAGCACGCCTAGTCCGTCTAATATAATTTTATTATCCAATTAGCCGGGTCTTTGCGGGAACTGTTGAGTAGGGTGAGAGACCACAGCGGAAATCGTGACATTTGGTCTAATATCAATGAGAATCCTCAGAAGAGGACATTTCATTGAGGCAAGGGAGAAAGTGGGCCAAGGAGAAAAGTGAAAGTGAATTCGATATGCGCTCACTCACCCACGCAGCTGCTTTCTTTCTGCATTGTCAGTAAACCAGCAAAAGCGTCAAAATTCCACCCATTCAATTTAGACAGTGATCAAAAGATCCTTCTAAGAACCCCCACCGTCCGCATGTCCACATTCTCTTTTGATTGAAAATTGACACTTTGGAGTGAGAACATATAATTCCACCACCTCCTCGGCTATTCATTTTTGAGTTTTCTCTGGTTAAACCACCTGAATCTCCCTGAAATGAAGTGAAGTGTTCCAACCATGTTCTAAATTAAGACTAGACTTGTATTTCTCACCTAACATTTTGTGGGGAGAGATGTAAAAGACCCGTAGTCATGAGGTGCATTCTCCTTAGCTACAGCAAACGAAACGATCAAAGAGATGAAATCCAGAGGGTGTTATAAGAATTCTTTTCTTTGTTTTCCAGGTGTCAGAGGAGGAGAGCATGAGAAGAAGCTTTTGTCCGAGTTACTTGCAACAGAAAATTATAATATACTCGAGAGACCTGTCGCCAATGAGAAGGAAACACTCAGAGTCAGTTTTGGATTAACACTCATGCAAATCATCGATGTGGTAAGGAGAGGCGCTGTCAGTGGAGAGGCTGAAATTGTGCAAGCATAAACAGATTTTATAAATTAATGCACACATTTAATGTACAAAACAAAATGAAGGTTTTTTTTTTTTTTTTTTTTTTTTTTTTTTTAAAAAAAAAAAAAAAACTTTTTACAAAAATTTTCACCAAGTTTTTTTCTTGACATAATTTTTTTTTAACAAATTTAAAAATTGTAACATTTTGAAAAATCAATTAGTTTTATTT
>Ga0194135_10002752_pt1 | contig 10699 bp, 7 predicted proteins | sample LitLau_LLRF_2013_FD_134024 | JGI IMG/M metagenome (GOLD analysis project Ga0194135, IMG submission 134024) | Freshwater sediment microbial communities in response to fracking from North America - Little Laurel Run_MetaG_LLRF_2013 (version 2) | ecosystem: Environmental > Aquatic > Freshwater >... | reverse complement strand
AGTTGTATCAGCTTCAATAGCTAGGATAGTTGAATTTTCAGAATGTGCAAACACAATGTGCAAACAAAATGAAATGTGCAAACAGAAAGTAATGTGCAAACAAGATGTGCAAACAAATGTGCAAACGGAATGTGCAAACGGAATTGTTTGCACGCAGGGCGGATAAGGAAGTTCAACCGGAAGGAAGGGGTGAAGGATGAATTAATGATGATGATAATAAAAATAAAAACAATTAATTGTTGATCGTCTTTTCGTTCGAAAGATTTCCCGCTTTTTCTGCTGCACAGTATTTTGAGATTCGAGAAGAGGTGAAAGTGAAGAGAACTTCCTGAACTTTCTTCAGGGAAAGTTTTAGAATGATCAACGGAAATGACAAAGAGAGAAATGACTTTTAAAGTCTTTTAATTAAAAGTTAATTAAAGAGGGTTTGAGTCTCATGAGGAGTCAAGGAATCCCATGCCCTTTTGGTGTTAGTTTTGGAATGCCGCTGGAGAAAGTTAGGATTCCAGAACGGACGAGAGAGAAGGCAAGTAAAAATTCATTCAGTGAAGCGGAAACGGAATGGTTGGGTTGATGGGATGTTCTGCTCCGAGTCCATTGAGCCATTGAATGAAATGGAAATCCAAGAAACATAAAACCTTAGTCTGGAGTCTGCTGGAGTATGGTCGGACTCTTCTCTCCTCTTCTGCTGGAGTGGATCCTGGAAAAGGATGGAAACTGTTCCAGCGCAAGCGAACGAAAACTCTGAGATTTCCTCATAAACCTGAAATTGGAGAGGAAAAATCAAGGTTTGGTGTGTCTCCTGTACTTTTACTTTGCCTTTCCTCTTCTGAGTTGCTCCTATTTATTATTCTTGCTCTTGAGCATACAAATTTTATTTTCTTTTACAATTTAATTCCATCCAGCCCTAACTCTCTCGGAGATTTCTTTTCCATTTCTCTAATTGTGGAATGTTGGAGGTGTTTCTGTATTTGTCCCATGGGCATAAAGTACTCTTATCCTTCCCTGGAGGGGTGGAGTGAGGTCGAGATCAGAGGATGCCAAAGTGTTGGTCCAAACCTCAGCAATATGTCAACCTCACGGTCAAAGGGCTTCTCAAGTTTGGGTCATCCGTTCATATCGTAAGTTTGTGGCCAATTCCAGTCACTCACCCATCTATTATCTCATACTCATCCATCTATCTAATGAACTGTTTCCTTTCTGCTTTAGTGCATTGGAGTCATTTTTTGGTACTTTCTCATTACTCTCCTGGACACGATCATACACAAATCCAACCATCCCAACGTAAGTCCTCCCCAGTATTGGTCGACTGACCCTTTCTATACGTTTCTGACCCAACCTAACCAAATTCAAATTTGCATCCTCCCAGACGTCGGCCACAGTCATGGCTCTCCAGTATTTCATCTACTTTTTCTTCTTCCTTCCGCTCGGGATTTTGCTTCACCGTGGAGTCAAGAAGGTAACCGCTCCGTTCCTCATCCTCCTCCCTCAGTCAATGTCTCTTCAATACATGCAAAATCTAAATCTAAAGCTCCTTCTTCATGAAACATTTTAATTCATCTTCTGTTCACATCCCTTTTCATGCCGAATTTCGCTCCACTATTAGAAGGACGCAGCAGGAATTAATTTGGACAAATTAAGAACTCTGAGTGGGTCTCTGCTCAAGTTTGGCAGAGTTGAGCACTGGAAGAATTGTTCTCTCTGGTTTGGTTGTTAATTTTGCAAACTTGCAGGAATCTGTGCCAATACTGGAGTGGGCTGGGGGGAGTTTCCTCCTCCTGCAAATCTTTGGTGGATTGACGCAGTATCAATACGGATTCGTCCTCTCGACCTTTCTCTCCGTGACCTTTCCCTCCCTCCAGGTCCAGTGTGACATTCTGATTGAGATTGGGATTGGGCTGGTCGTGACCTTCCTCTATATCCTCCTCGTCGGGTGCTACGTGCGTCAGCTCAAGAGTCACTTCTACGTCCCACCCGTCTACCCCTGTCGCGTGGACTATTTTTACTATCCCCAAGACACGTCCGCCAACATGACCGTGTTCCACAAGCAAGTCCCAGTCACCATCATGCACAACTACCAAAGCACGGCATATTTTGTACAAAAGGATCCCCCATCCTCCGCTTCCTTCCGCGGAGGCGGGTCAAGTTGCATTCCAAATGGACGAATACCCATAATCAGAACCACGAAACCCAGCTACCCGCCAAGATGAATCCTTTATAGAGAGATGAGATGAGAAAGGGAAAGGAATTTAAATCAATCAATCACTTCCCACCATAGTTATACTATAGTAGGGACTTAGGCAAGACGACTACGATTTAAGAATTAGAAATCAAGTCTTTAATCCCCACAAGTCAAGGTTCTTTTCGTATAGAACCAGGCAGGGCAGCCTTCCGGCTTCTCTCTTCAAAGGCTTCGCAAAACGAAGTTCCCAGTCAGAGTCTCTCACAGTTAGATAGAAACGTGAAAACGTTGGGAGAGAAAGTAAGCTCTCACTTTCCCCAAACCATAAATAATAAAAGCAAAGCATAAATCTTGGAAATAGATTAGGAAACTAAGCTAAGGATGAGTGAGGAACTATCAGAGCAAAAATCAAAAATGCCAAAGCCAACCTTAGAATGACAATAATAAACGAAAGTCCATTCATTAAGTGATGATTGAAGTGACAATAAAATAAACCTTAACCAAATAAAATAATAATAAATGAAATCAAAATGAAAAAGCAGACAATAAAGGAGTGTAAACCAAAAACTGATGCATTTTTTTTACCATTTCAACCTAATTTCAACCTAATTAATCACAAGTTCAATATTTTGGATCCCAACACAAGCTTGAAAAGTGTAATCTGAATCCTCATAATTTATTGCCACACGTAAGATTAACCAGACTACAGACAGGGGTAGTAATTAATTATTCAGCTTCAACTTCAAGGGTTCTAAACTCCACCTTTACTAAATTTACTACGACCTTCTCCATTTCTTTTTCTTTCCAATTGCAACTTATGACTTACAGCTTTCAACTCACCCCCACCTAGCACGGCCAGAATAAGTCTGCCTCCTTGGCTACCTTCATTAATGGCTTACTTTACTTTAAAAACTGATGGATGGTTAGTCCTTATGAGAGGAAAATAATAGAAACGGAATTAAAAATCAATTTGACAAGAAATATCATGTAGAATTGAAATCACAGGGACCCACCACCACCCAAGACCCAACCAACCGAAATCCTATAAACACTTTAGAATTAAGAATAAGAATATGACTAGGATTTCACAACTCAAGAGTTCAAGCCTGGCAATAGGGTTACAAATAATAAATAAAGTATAATATTGGACATGGCCCAAATTGCGTCCACATACTCTTTATACGAAACCCACAATAATCAAACGATTCAAAGGAAAATAAAATAAAATTGGAATCTTGGATTGCAGATTAATAATGTTAATAATTAATTAATATGACAAGTAAATGAATTCATCCCACTATCCACTCCATGTTCCATCCATTCAAAGTTCATGTTAGCCTCATCATCATCCTAATCCTCAGTCCTGCTCCATCCATCTCCAGAACATTCTAACTTTGTATTAATTAAATAATGTTAAAGCTACTCTCATGAGACAAGCTACGCGCATTTGCATTACTAACGATTGCCCAAGTACCATTGACCTTTGCCCGTTTGACTTTGAAGGAAAAGGATTCTCGACCTTGGGACTCCTCTTCGCTTAAGAGTTCAACTCAAAACTTCCCCTTCCTGCTTCCTCTCCGTTAGAAGGTGTGTGAGGGAACGTCACAAGCAGTTCATAATTCTAATTCATTAATCAGTATAATTCCATATTTCTTTGTTCAAAAAAATAAAAGAGAGTCCCCCACCAACGACGAGGCGATGGGATGGAGCCGTGTACGTTAATTCTGTGAGAACTGGATGATGGGGGAAATTCTAATTAAGTAATTTCAATAATTGACTAAACCAGACGACCAGAACCCGAGAATTAAAATAGAAAATATCAATTTGGGTTCACTGGATTTCGAATCCTTAAGGGAGGGAGCACCCTCTCTCCAAGTAAAAACGAAGAGTTTGGAACATGAATTTAGCCTAAAAGCTGAATTATTTTCTAATGAACCGTCATTTGGGGGGAAGCGCCTCTTAACCTACCTGAACACGACGCCACTCACTACAGTAAAATCTTCCTGACTGACTATATATTATGATGAGGATGACTGATACTAGACGCTGAACCAATAACTCCTTAACCTAATTTGGATTGACCCACTAGGCTACTCGGGACTTGGGGAGACTAAACGTATCAATTTGGCTCCATTTCTTTGGAAATGGTGATTAGGGAACAAGGAGATATGAAGACTCTTTGGAAATTAATGGCTTGGAGTTGGGTTCCCTCCTAGAGTAAATGCGAACGTTATTTCGTTTTCTCACTCGCTGTTGTTTTGAAAAAGAGAAGGGGATTGAATGAGGAAGGACAGAGAAATATGCTTAGTCTAAATAAACTAACTCTGATCCGTCAAGAGAGATTAGTGTCCTTGGGTTGCGTTGCAGTTGTGGAGGTTACGTGAGAAGGTTGACATTCGTTAGTTCGTTCCATTCCAAATTCGAAATCTCCTTTCGGATTCTATGAGGCAGTCAAATGTCGGATCAGGGAAAGGTTTCTATCCTCGTCAGGAGTCAGGGCTCCCAGTGGAGTCTTAGTAATTTGGGGTCGAGTAATCCATTGGACCTGGAAATTGTACATTGATCAAATTATTCTCTGTCTATGTTGGGCACGGTGTAGTTTGTATTTATGGGACTGTTCCTCCTACCTTTTCCTCCTGCCCCACCACCAAACGGCGGACTCTGATAACCACCCATGTCGGCTCCGCCAGGGAAACTAGCGTAGGCAGTTGATCCTGGCACTGGGAATCATGAAAACAAAAGTTGGACGTAGTACGAAATATAGGAAATGGAGGAGGGGTATCACTATGAATTTCTCTTACTAGCTCCGCTGTCACCTTCGTAAGCTGGAGCAAATGCTGAATCTGCCCCTTGCCGGAAACGCTGGAATGCAAAGAATGCACAACCACCCTAGAATAGAAGAAAAAAGAGAAGTGGGTAAGTAAGCCAAGACGGGTAAGACCTTTGAGAGATTTGAAACCGTTTGGCTGCCTCCCCACTTTTGATTGCCAAAAAAACAGCGTTAAAACTGGAAATGCCCTGCTAGGAATTCAGGATCAGGATCAAAATCAGATTTGAAATTCAAATTGAAATTGATGGAATTCCGTTAATTTCCCTTGGCTCAATCAACGCAAAATGAAAGGGAGTTTGTAATCGACGTCCGGAAGTCGATCTTTGATGTTTGAGGAGAAGGCTCCGCTTACCCAGGTGAAAATAGAGAAAAAGGAGAAGATGATGGATGCTTTGATGTTTGACGTTCCAACACTTGCTGGAGGATCTACAAGACAAAATATTCTTAATTACTGACCTAAAAACTCCATCGTAGAGACAACTTTCCTATACGGACGATCTCAATAGAAGTAAAAAAGTAAAGACTGTCCATCAACCACAAACTAACCGTCCGCATTGCTCCAAGTATTTGCCAAGAAGCAAAATCCTACAAAGTAAAGGAATGCCCAGAATCCTGGAAAAATAAAGAATTCACGAATTAGTCGCCAGTCATCAGTCCAAAAACTATAAATACAATCATATTTTATAATAATTCAAAAGCATAGCGTGTGAGCTGAAGAGAATTGATGTTATATGCTGGACCTAACATCTAAGTGCATTACCAGAGAATCCCAAGTCTACGAGAACATAGTGCTTCCTCGTCTTGACTGATGACATTTGCTCAAAGAGATACTCCCCGGCCAGGAATGCAATGGCGGCCAGGAACGCAATGACCCCAATCCCAACTCCGTAGTTGCAAGCCCCTCCATTGTCATTGAAGAGACACGTGTCTCGTCTCTTCTTTGGGTCCCATCTCCAGCCCTCAGATGATATACAGCCAAAGACAATGATTGCAAATAACTAGAAGTGAAGTGAGGAGATCCCGTCAATTAGTCCTCAAACAATGTTTACAATTACTATTATGATTAGACTTGGAGATTTTAAGAATTTACTTACTAAACAAAGGGATCGTAGAATGACAATCGGCTTCTTGGCAAATACCACCGGGTCAAACGGAGTCCCAAATGATGCCTTGGCTCCGCCTGAGGAATTGATTTATTCATTAACTATTGTAATTACCTTCAGATAGGATAGATGGGAGGTAGGCTTCGCTATAGCAAATTTTAATTTAATTTCAGTTTCCTTACCGAATGCACCGCCGCTATCCATCATCATCTCGACTTGGTTATTCGCTTGGCTCCGTCACCGTCACCACAATTCAATTGGATAAACTGGTGAAATGAGAATCAAAGAATGTGACTTCACTTAATATAATAATAATAAATTAAAAGTAAAAGTAAGTTTAGTAAAAATCAAGGACTTTATTTGTTCAAAAGAACAACAACAACAAGATAAAGAGTCAGTGAGTAGTTGGCTTGAATTCCGGCGCTTCAAAACCACTTTCTCCGACCGAAGAAAGCTATAGGCATGGAGCGTCGATGAAAGTCGGAATGAACAAGATTCAATTATTAATTTAATCTTCGCATAATTTTGCAGATTACCTTTAGGGACTACTTGTCAATTGGGAAGGAGTCTTTCCAGATGGGGTATTCAATTCTATCCATCCATCCAAACAACAAGCGACTTGGAATGCTTTTTGAATGAAGAAAGGAAGAAACCAACGTAACAGAAAAACTGTGGAAAATTCAGGTTGATTATGAATAGACTCTGGGATGACTAATTGAACGAGTCGGAATGATTAAGCTGAGCTGAACTGGGATCGTGGGAAGATCTTTCCGTTCGAGTTCTCCAAAGCCCCAAAGACTTTCTCCTCTCATACACAACCACCACACTCGTACCGTGCTCGTACATACGTAGACGTACACACCACACACACCCTTGACCTTCTTTCTCCAGCTTAAGACGAAGCGGAGATCGGAGAAAGGCATCTGCCGAGTTTTCACTTGCAACTTTTCCTGGAGAAAGTACGCAAGTGTCCTAAGGAAGAACTTCGATCAACATCATATTCCGTCTCATAACAATTCAATTCCTAAAGCAAGTTACAAAATTTACAGTCATTTAAAGGCTTATAAAATACAATTTACTGACATATATATGGTAGGAGGAGGTACATTAATTATTTTTATTCAAAAAAAAATTACTTGGAGAGCTTGGTTTTAAGTTTTGAAGCCTTTCAATCAGCATGTTTTACATCAAAGTTCTTGTAGTGTAGTGGTTATCACATCTGTCTAACACACAGAAGGTCCCAGGTTCGAGACCTGGCAAGAACAGGCTTACAAATCTTTTGCAACTTTTCGTATATTTTTAACCTTGGAGTTCGAGTTCGGAGTTGGACGAATTAAAAAAAGATTGAATATTGAATCCCAGAATGAATTGAATTGAATTGTGAATTCTTTGGATCCAAAGAGCGCATATGATCAGAAGAATAGAGGCAGGCAGAGCAGAGCATTCTTTATTCTCCTTATTTCATTTGGATGAAGAAAGTTTAAGAGTAAAATAAAAGTGGGATTTGGTCATTTTGGAATGTCGAGGTCGACGGAGGATCCTGGTGGGAGTCGATTGTCTCGAAGTGCTTCCGGGCATTCCCAATGTTGACCACGCATAGCAGCAAAGGCTGCAAATTGAATAAATAGTGGAATGCACTTATGCAATTATTTATTATTACAAGACTACTTGATTAATTGATGGACTTACGGAGGGTATGATCAGAGGTCATCAGACCATCACATAAAGTTATTGGGTGAAAAGATGTCAATGAAGGTCCGTCAGTGCAAGGCTGATTGGTTGGTTGTTGATCCATTCCATTCTATTTTCTCCAACTGAAAAAAAAAATTGAGACGGTTATTCTTTTCGTGTAAGTTGTTTTCTCTTTGAGGTCAAGTGAGGACTTACATTTTGAGGACTTTGTCCTTTCCTCCCGAAACAACCCTTTGTCCATCAGGTGACCAGTCAACGGCATAAACTTCATCCGCATGACCCGGAAGATCAACTTCTAATTTCTTCGACTCCAGCGACCACACTGGGGAAAATTAAAGTGGAAATGGGGGGATATTAGTAGTTTATCCTTGCATAAACATCAAGTACAGACTCATGAAGCGGATCCACTCACATTTCAAGGTTGAGTCAGCGCTTCCACTGGCAATGAGTCTCGAGTCTGCTGACCATGCAATTTGATAGACTGCTTGCACGTGACCCCTGAATGTTGCAATGAACCTAGGAGTTGGAATCAGAATCACATTTACAATGGGATAATATTAAATGCACAGCTAAATTTGTAAACTTACTTTCCTGTTTTTCCGTCCCATAGCTTGATGGATTTGTCAAATGAGGCCGATGCAATGTAGCGTGTATCTGGGGAAAACTTTACATCGTTGATGAGTTGTTGATGACCGGTCATCCTCACTAAAATCCAGTGCAATTCATACACGGTTAAACTTTACGCTGCATGTATTTCGTTGGTGATGGGGAGTTGAGTTTAAGTCTAACGAGCTAACCGATTGATTTCTTGTCCTTTTCTGGAGTCCATAGCATCATTGTAAAGTCATCCGAGCCTGAGACTAACCTCTCGTCCCCAACACCTCTCACGCTCTCGTATCTCTCCAATGCCAGTTTCTGAAGTCCTGAAACTGTTATTATCGGAATTACAATACAATCGGAGGTTGGGAGAATAATAATAGAAGGAGCAAATGGGAAACGTTGAGGTAGTTTGATGAGTGGAGAGTGATTGAATTTGGATAATGGGACGGGAATTGAATGCAGGATGGATTGGATACCGTCATGTTGAGTTGGACCGCCAAGTTGTCTCAGCTCGGCATCTGCTGGGTCAAATGGTCCTGTCCTCATGACATAGTCCGTGCTAAGGCCCATTGTATTCACCCAGTGCCCATGACCTTCCAGAGTTCGACAGAGAATCCCCTGAAGAACCAGCAAGGAATCAAAATCAAACTTTAAAATGGCTAACGTTCCAAGGTAATGGCAGAGGAGGAGGAGGAAACTCACGTCAGAAGGACGCCAAACCTTGATGGTCCTGTCTTGTGAGCCAGAGTAGATGAGACCTGAGCCACCCCAACGGAGACAAGTCACACTCTGCGTGTGGCCAGTGAGGATCCTCAGCGTTTGACCCAAAACGGAGTCCCATATCCTGATGTCTCCGTCCTTGGAACTACTCGCCAAGTAACGATTCTCGCTATTCCTAAACGGAATCAAGCAAAACAGGACTCAAATTGAAATAAAGAAAGAAGAAAGTCCAATCGTATATTTTTGGAGAATAGGGGAGAAGAGTAATTTACAGATGGTACGGCTCCCATTGAATGGCGGTGATCCACTGCTTATGCCCAGTCAACGTTCGTCCCATTTGTGTCCCCGTCGACGGATCCCAAATGAAGATTTCTCCACCCTTGCATCCTGATGCTAATTTATTCCCAAGCGGTGACCAGGCGATTGCTAACACCCAATTCTTGTGACCTTGTAGAGAGAAAAACAACATTTAACTTTTTATGCTTCCCTTGCTAATTCCTTGTTGTTGAACCAGCGGTTTTAAAAAGTAAGACGAACATTAGGTATTGGTGCTATTCATTTACCTTTGGCTGTAAACTCGGGAGTTTCCGTATTCAAGTCCCAGAATCGGACGGTTGTGTCTCCTGATCCGCTGGCCAGTAGCTGCCCATCCGGACTAAAGGCAATGGAGATGACTGGCTCAGAGTGGCCGGGTAAGGAACTTGTGCATCTCGTAACAGCCCGCACCCGAAATACCGCTTGAGGCTGAACAATTATCTACACCCAAGGAAACAAAGGAATTAAATTAGAAAAAATCCATTCATTTAGGCAAAGCCCAGCGTCAAGGAAAGCTTACCTACTTGGAACGTAGTTTCCCCATTGGCTCTTTCTTCTTCCGTCAGCGTACTCTGCAAATCGGACCTGATTTCTTTTTCATTGACAAAGAAGGAGAGCGGCGTTCTGCCATCCTACAGCCAAAGTCAAAATGGATTAATTAAAACTTAAAATGTTGATAATATATTCAGTTAATTAAGGAATGAAGGAAGGGTGGGTCGGTGGGTGAGGCATTACAAATTCGCAGATGGTGTTGCATAGGAGTGTGATGTCTTTGAGTGAGGTATTAATTGGCAAATCAATTGGTGCTCCACGAGTATCCCCTGACTCTGTAACAAATTGACAGGAGAGTCGGGCAGAGTCGGCGTATTCCATTCTTGTCTCTTTTCACAGACTGAGACGGAGGAGCGGAAAGTGGTCAAGGTTTCTAAAAGATTTTAATTAATTAAAGCAGGAACACAGAATGAAACATCATCACAGGCAGCCGCAGCACGTGCGTTGCGGTGTGGTCCATGTGCCTCTGAAAAACGTCAAGAAGTCGAAATCAGACAAAGTCACAACGTTGTCACATTTCTTAGCTTAGGTTACGAAATTGAGAAGGGAAATCAGGCAGCAAAGTACAGCAGTTGAAAGTGAGTGGAGTGACGTAAGTGCACTGTTTTTCTTGGCTTTATATTCAGCACTTTCAAGTTCATCATTACAGAGTTTCAATTGTGGTATAAATGGAATTGTCAATTAGAATTAAAATGAGGAATACGT
>Ga0194135_10002751_pt1 | contig 10700 bp, 8 predicted proteins | sample LitLau_LLRF_2013_FD_134024 | JGI IMG/M metagenome (GOLD analysis project Ga0194135, IMG submission 134024) | Freshwater sediment microbial communities in response to fracking from North America - Little Laurel Run_MetaG_LLRF_2013 (version 2) | ecosystem: Environmental > Aquatic > Freshwater >... | reverse complement strand
GGCGTATTCTTCGGTGCGGCGGGCGATTTCCCAGGCACCGGGCAGGCGCGACAGCACTTTCTTGCTGCCTTCGCGCATGCTGGCGTAGGTGCGGCTGGAGAGAATCTTGGCCAGGTAGTTGGACAGCCCGCCGACATTGCGCGAGATCGACATGTCGTTGTCGTTGAGGATCACCAGCATGTTGGCGTCCACTTCCGGCGCGTGGTTCAGGGCCTCGAAGGCCATGCCCGCGGTCAGGGCGCCGTCGCCGATCACCGCGATGGCCTTGCGCTCGCTGTGCTGCAGGCGGGCGGCGATGGCCATGCCCAGCGCGGCACTGATGGAGGTGCTGGAGTGACCGACGCCAAAGGTGTCGTACTCGCTCTCGGAGCGCCGCGGGAAGGCGGCCAGGCCGTCTTTCTGGCGCAGGCTGGCCATCTGTTCGCGACGACCGGTGAGGATCTTGTGCGGATACGCCTGGTGACCCACGTCCCACACCAGCCGGTCGTCCGGGGTGTCGAACACGTAATGCAACGCGATGGTCAGCTCGATGACGCCAAGGCCGGCACCGAAATGCCCGCCGGTCTGGCCGACCGTGTAGAGCAATTCCAGGCGCAATTCATCGGCCAGGGTTTCCAGCTCGGCTTCGCCTAACCGGCGCAGGCCGTCCGGCGTCTGGGCACGGTCGAGCAGCGGCGTGGTCGGGCGTTTGCGGGGAATCTCATGAAACGTCGTGGGCATCAGGCGAATCGTTATAGGTATAGAAAGAGGCGGCAGTTTACCTTATGCATCGCAAGCTGCCCACGCGGAGCACTGAACTTGGCCGATATGCGGCGCGTCGATCAGTGGCGCCGCTCGACGATATACCGCGCCAGCTCGCGCAGGGGCTCGGCCGCTGCGTCAAACGGACGCAGCGCATGCAGCGCCTGGTCCCGCAGCTCCAGCGCGTATTCCTTGGCCGCGGCCAGGCCCAGCAGTGCCGGGTAGGTCGGTTTGTCCCGGGCGATGTCGGCGCCCTGGCGCTTGCCCAGGGTCGCGGTATCGCTTTCGACGTCGAGGATGTCGTCCTGCACCTGGAACGCCAGGCCGACAGCCTGGGCGTAGGTCTGCAGGGCCTTGAGTTCGTCTTTTTCCGCCCGGCCGCTGGCCAGGGCGCCGAGAATCACGGCGGCTTCGATCAGTGCGCCGGTCTTGTGCCGGTGCATGTACTCCAGGGCCTTCTGGTCGAGCTTGAGCCCCACCGAACCCAGGTCGATGGCCTGGCCACCGACCATGCCCGCCGGGCCTGCGGCCTGGGCCAGGGTGGTGACCATGCGCAGGCGGATCTCGGCGCTGGCGTCGCTCAGGCCCGGGTCCAGCAGGGCGCTGAAGGCCAGGCTCTGCAGGCCGTCGCCGGCGAGGATCGCGCAGGCTTCGTCGAAGGCCTTGTGGGTGGTCGGCTGGCCGCGACGCAGATCGTCATCGTCCATCGCCGGCAGGTCGTCGTGGACCAGGGAGTAGGCGTGAATCAGTTCCACCGCGCAGGCGGCGCCGTTGGCTTGCTCGGGCCTGCCGCCCAGCGCCTCGCAGGCGGCATAGGCCAGCAGCGGGCGCACGCGCTTGCCGCCATTCATCACGCTGTAGCGCATGGCTTCATAAAGGCGGGCAAGTTCGGGGCTTGGAGCGGTGAACAGGGTGTGCAGTGCAGCGTCGACGCGGGCCTGGCTGGTGGCCTGATAAGCGGCAATCATTCTGGCTGTTCCGCATCGAAGGGCTGTTCGGCCAGTTCGCCGTCGCGTTCCAGCAGGATCTGCACCTTCTGCTCGGCCTGGGCCAGGGCCGCCTGGCAGTCACGGGTCAGGCCAATGCCTTGTTCAAAGGCGGTCAACGAGTCTTCCAGCGACAGCTCGCCGTTCTCCAGACGCTCGACCAGGGTTTGCAGGTCGGCGAGGGATTGTTCGAAATCTAAGGCAGCTTTTTTGCGGGCCATGGCGGCTATCCCGGTTGACGTTAAACCGGCGCGACACTAGCAGACACCGGGGTTTCGGGCAAATGAGAAGCGCTCGCTGGCGCACCCGTACCCGGGCGCCGCGAGGCGCTCTGCGGTCCCGTGGACGGGGCGTCTGGCGGATCGGCCCTGTGGCCGAGCGCCCCGGCTTGGCCTTCATTTGAGCCGTGCCTGTATCAGCGGGATCCGGCCTCGGCCTCGACCCGGAACTCCCCGCTGACCTTGCTTGGCTGTACCCGCCAGGCCAGCAGCAGGGCGAACAGCGAAAACATCAGGTAGAACGCGTTGTGGCCGTAGAGGTTCATCAATGCGCCGCTGAGCAGCGGGCCCAGGCAGGCACCGACGCCGTGGGTGGCCAGGAGCATGGCGCTCAGGGCCACGCGTTGGGGTTGCTCGATGTGGTCGTTGGCCAGGGCGACCGCCAGCGGGTAGAGGCTGAACAGCAGCAGGCCGCTGAGGCAGGCGAACAGCAGCAACCAGGTGAACGACAAGCTGAACAGCCCCCACAAAGGCACGGTCACCAGGCACAGCAGCAGGGCACAGGCGCGGATCAGCCGCGCGCGGTCCAGGCGATCCGAAAGCCAGCCGAGCGGCCACTGGCCGCACAGGCCGGCGAGGATCGCCACGGCGACAAAGGTGCCGGCCTGGGCCGTGTCCAGGCCGCTCAAGGTGATGAACACCGGTGCCAGGGCGTAGAACGAACCGACCAGCAGTCCGGTGATGAATACCGTGCTCAGGGCTTGCGGCACCCGGCGCCAGAAAAAACCGATCTGCAGCGGTGCCGCTTCCAGTTTGGCCGGGTGCAGGCGGCGGGTCAGGGCGACCGGCAACAGGCAGGCGGCGAAGCACAGGGCGACGATCAGCAGCGGCTTGAAGTCCAGCTCGGGGCGCCAGATCAGCACGCCCTGGCCAAGCATCAGGCCCAGGGACACCGCCACCATGTAGCCGGCGAACACCGCGCCGCGCTGCTGGTTGCCGGCCTGCTCGTTGAGCCAGCTCTCGATCACCATGTACTGGTTCATCATCACCAGGCCGGTGATGAAGCGCAGCACCAGCCACAACCACAGCGCCTCGAACAGCAGGTGCAGGAGCACGATCATGGTCGCGGCACCCGCGCAGGCTACATAGGAACGGATGTGGCCCACCGCGGCGATCATCCGATGGCCGAACTTGGCGCCGCAGACCATGCCGGCGTAGTAGGCGGCGGTCAGGCCGCCGATCCACAGCTCGCCGACCCCGTCGCTGGTCAGGCGCAGGCCGATAAAACTGAAGAACAGCCCGTTGCCGGCGAGCATCAGGAGGGTGGCGCAGTAGAGCGCGGGGAAGGTCAGCAGGGTCAGGTTCATGAAGTCGTCAGGTCGGGGCGGTCAAGGACCGGTTTCGTGGGCAAGGTGGGTGTGTTCCAGCAGCCATTGGCGAAAGCGGCGCACGGCGGCTGGGGGATTGCGGTGGTGCGGTTGCATCAGGTTCAGGCGCCCGCGGCTGGGCATGCAGTGCGGCAGCGCGCGTTGCAGGCGTCCGGCGGCGAGTTCCTCCTGCAGCAGGCTTTCCCAGCCCAGGGCCACGCCCTGGCCCATCACCGCCGATTGCATCAGCAACTGGTAGCTGTTGGTGCGCAGGGCGTGTTGCGGGGAGTGATAGGTCGCGCCCACGGCGCTGAACCAGTCGGACCAGGTCAGCCAGTCGTGATAGTGGTCTTCGACGATCAGCAGCCGGTGTTCCTGCAGCAGGTGTTGCGGGTCGCGAATCGGTCCCTTGCGGCTCAGGTAGTCCGGGCTGCAGACGCAGATCACCTGCTCCCCGGCAAATACCGGGGTCAGCTCCAGGCCCAGGGGCGCCGGCAGCTCGTCCAGGTGATAGAACAGTCCCAGGTCGTACTCGCTGACATCCAGGTGCGACGGGCTTTCGCTGCAGAGGATGCGGATGTCCAGCTCCGGATACAGGCTCTGGAACGCAGGCAGCAGACGCGCCAGCCAGATCGAGCTGATGGTCGGGGTGCTGGCCAGGGTCAGCTGGCGCTCGGCGCCGCGTCGGCGCAGTTCCGCCGACTCGCGGTCCAGTTCCCGCAGCAGGCGCTGGATGGTGCGAAAGTAGCGCTCCCCCGCCGGGGTCAGGCTGATGCCCAGGTTGTGGCGGTGGAACAGCGGCCGGGCGAGGTTTTCCTCCAGCCGCTTGATCTGGCGGCTGACCGCGCTCTGGGTCAGGTTCAGTTCCTGGGCGGCCCGGGTAAAGCTCAAATGACGGGCCACGGCCTCGAAAGGCTGCAGGCAGTTGAGGGGGGGCAGATCGACGTTGCGATGCGACATGCGGGTACCAGTCTACAGGGGGCGGGCGCTGTGTCCTGCGTCCCGCCGAGTCTCGGAGATTGGGCATCCTGCCACGCTTTACAGCGTGGATCGGGCGATCCGTTTGTGCCACTGGCGTTGATGAATCTGCCGGCCATCGAGTCGCGCGACTTGGGTGGCCTGCAGGTAGAACCACTGCGCGTCGGCGTGCAGGCCCAGGGTGCTGTCCACCTCCACCGACCAGGTGCCGCGACCGGCCCGGTACTGCCATTGGATGTCGGCCCGGGTCGACAGCGGGTCCCAGGGCAGGGTGCGGTACTGCTCGGTGCAGCGCTGGTCGACCCACAGGCCGTGATCGAGCAAGCGCATGGCGCCCAGGTCGTCGTCGATACGCACGCAGACTTCGCCGCTGGCCACGTCTTCGCTGAGGCTGCGCTTGGGGGCGGCGGCGCGGATGATTTCCAGGTTGGCCGGCGGCGCGCTTTGCGGGGCTTCGAACGGACACGCCACGGGTTCACCGATGAACACCGGCAACTGCACGCTCTGCACCTCGGGCAGCAGGGTCAGGGTGGTCAGCTCCCGGGCCGGCCACAGCAACGGGAAGCTGGCGGTGCTCAACGCCAGGCGCAGGCGATAACCGGCCGGCAGGCGATAACCGACATGGTCGAGGTTGAAGCGAACCTGCAGGGGCGCGCCGGGCTCGGGTGGGCTGGCCACGGCGAAATCCTCGCGCAGAGACAGGTTCAGGGTGCCGTAGGTGATCTGCGCCACCTGACCGTCCGGGGCCACCGCGTTGAGCCGGGCGACGATCTGCCCGCAAGGCCGGTCCGAGGTCAGGCGCAGGTCCAGGCGCACATCACCCAGCAAGGCCAGGGGCTCGCTCAAGGGCTGGCTGTCGAAGCACAGCGAATGGGCGTCATCCCGGCGCTGGTCGGTGGGGCCGTCCGGGCCGAACCAGATGGCGCAGTACTCGCCCTGATGCAGGCCAGTGGTCAGGGGCGAGCAAATGCTGCGACTTGCGCTCAGCGCTTGGGCTCCCGCGCTGAGCCCGCTGTCGCTGAGGCTGAAGGTTTGCCACTGGATCTGCGGATCGGGCCAGCCGGCGGTCTGCACCCAGACGCCCGGGCGTTCGGCGTAGCTGGCCTTGGGCGGCACGGCGTCCTGCAGGTAGAAGGTGCAGGCCGGCTCATCCATCACCCCGTTGTCGATGCCCTTGAGCCAGTGGTCCCACCAGCGCTTGGCTTCCTGGAGAAAACCGATGGCCGGGTTGGGCACGGCAAAGTGCGGGTACTTGTGGATCCAGGGGCCGAGCAGGGCTTTCTTCGGGCCGCTCAGGTGCTGCATCAGGCGCGGCACGCTGTTCTTGTAGGCATCGCCCCAGCCGCCGATGCAGTACACCGCGGCCTTGATCGCCGCGTAGTCCTCGCACACCGAGCCCTGGCGCCAGTAGTCGTCACGGGTCTGATGCTGCAGCCAGGTTTCGGCCAGCATCGGCATGGCGTCCAGGCGTTGCTGCCATTGCGCCTGCCAGTCCTGCACCAGCAGCGGGTCGGGCACGGCGGCGCTGAAGTTGAGCATGGTGGCGGCCCAGCCCTGGTTTTCCAGCAGCAGGTTGCCGCCCTTGTAATGAATGTCGTCGGCGTAGCGGTCGTCGGTGGAGCACAGGGTAATGATGGCTTTCAGCGCTGCGGGTTGATGGGCCGCCACTTGCAGGCCGTTGAAGCCGCCCCAGGAGATGCCCATCATCCCCAGGTTGCCGTCGCACCAGGGTTGGGCGCAGAGCCAGTCGAGCACTTCCAGGGCGTCCTGTTGTTCCTGAGGCAGGTACTCGTCGGCCATCAAGCCCTGGGACTCGCCGTTGCCGCGCATGTCCACGCGCACGCAGACGTAACCCTGGCCCGCCATCCAGGGATGGGTCAGGGCATCGCGCACTGCGGTGCCGTCGCGCTTGCGGTAGGGCAGGTATTCGAGGATCGCCGGGTAACGCCGGGTGCCGGCATCGGCCGGCAGCCAGATACGCGCGGCCAGTTGGGTGCCGTCACGCAGAGGGATCAGGCAGTGCTCGATCTCACGGATCGGATGGGGAAAGTCGCGGATGACGTCCATGGGCTACTCCAGTCGAAAAAGGGGCCGGCACCGGGCCGAGCGCGGTGGATCACAGCAGGCTGAAGGGGTATTCGGTGACCAGGCGGATGTGGTCGACATCGCCGTTCGAGGTTCCGTGAATGCGGTAGGTGCCCTGGCGCAGGCTCAGGGACAGGTCCTTGGCGACGCCGCTCTGCACCTGGTAGCTGAGGTCGATGTCCCGCTCCCAGTGGCGCTCCTTGTCGGCGTAGTAGCGGTAGGGACTGCCCTGGGGGATCCGCCGGCCGTCGACATGACTGCCCCGGATGTAGCGGGTGCCGAAGGACATACCAGGCAGGCCCAGGTGTTCCAGGTCGAGTCGGTAGCCCAGGCTCCAGGAGCGTTCGCCGGGGCCGTTGAAGTCGGCGATCAGCGAGGCGTTGGCCAGGTAGATCGAGCCGTGGAAGCCGCCGCCGCTCAAGGCCAGATAGTCGAAGGGCTGCTGGCCATGGATGCGTTGGTGGGCCAGGGTCACGGTGTGCGGGCCCTCCTTCAGGGCCAGCGCCGCCGACCAGGCCGTTACGGCGATATCCCCGGCCAGGGCCTTGCCATCGTCCAGGGAACGATAGAGCCGCAGGTCCAGGTTCAGGCTGCGCCGATCCTTGGCGTCCAGGGGCTGGTCGAGGTTGAGATTGAGGTAATGCTGGCGCCACAGGTCTTCATAGCGCGAGCTGTAAAGCCCCAGCCCGACCTGCGGATGCAGCTGGTAGGTGCCTCCCAGGTAGCTGGCGTTGCCGCCTTCGACCCTGGCGTAACCGGCGTGGAAGCCACCGCGGTGACCGGTCTGGTTGAAGTCCCGGGAGGCGGTGAAGTGTCCGCCCTCCAGCAACAGGCCTTCCACCTCGCGGCTGCTGAAGGCCAGGCCGGTGGCGGTCGCCGGCATCAGCCGGTTGTCGGCCAGGGCCAGCACCGGGGTCTGGGGCCGCAGATCGCCGTATTTGAGCTCGGTATTGGACAGGCGCATTTTCAGCGCCGCCCCGGCAGTGGCCGACTCCCGCTTGCTGCTGCCGTCGCTGTCGCTAACCAGCATCATGGTGCGCGCCCGGCCACCGCCGCTATCGAGTCGGGTGGCGAAGTAGGCATGGGCATCCAGGCCCCAGCCCAGGGTGCCCTGGGTGTAGCCGGAGGCGTAGTCCAGCTGCAGGCCCTGGCCCCATTCGCGGGCATCCAGGTCCCAGTGGCGATGGTCGTTGTTGCGGTAGTTGTTGCGCACCAGGCCGTTGATTCGGCTGTCTTCGACAAAGCCCCGGGATTGCGCCTGACTGGCGTGGGCCAGCGCGGGGCAGAGCAGCGTCAGGCCCAGGCCGCCCAGGATCAGGAGACGGACGTTCATGGGGTAGGCCCTCGTGGCGAGTGGCTTGCCCCGGGCTCGTCCGCGGGCAGCGGCGGTGTCAGCAGGGACGGATTTTTCATCCAGATGATCAGTGCGCTGCTGGAGAGCAGGACAATCAGCATGCCCGGTAGGCCGCCCAGGTTGGAGAGCATCTTGACCCCGTCGATGCCGACATAGGCCACCATCACCCAGGACACGCAGCCGATGATCGCGCCCCAGATCACCTTGAGCAGCGGGCTGCCGTCCAGATCGGAATCGGCGGTGACCCCGCGACTGCACAGATTGCCGATGACATCGGTGCTGGAGTCGGCAGCGGTGACAAAGGAGATGAAGGCAATGAACAGCAGGAAGGCAATGATCAGGCCGCTCGCCGGCAACTGCTGGAACACCTGGTACAGCACATGCTCCACCCCCTGCTCGTTGAGCACGCGGTTGAGCACCCCATCACCCTGGGCGTCGAAGTACAGGCTGCTGCCGGAGAAGATGCAGATCCACAGGGCGGTGAACAGCGCCGGGTAGAGCATGGAGATGTGGATGAACTCGCGCACGGTGTAGCCACGGCCGATCTTGCCCAGGAACATGGCGCTCACCGGGGCCCAGGCGAACCACACCGACCAGTAGAACACCGTCCAGCTCTGGGGCCAGTTGTCGCCACTGGCCGCGCCGGTGAACAGGCTGCGGCCGAAGAAGGTCTGCAGGTAAGTGCCGAAGGACTCGATGCCGAGGCTGAAGATGTACAGGGTCGGCCCGCAGACCAGGACGAACAGCCCCAGGGCCAGCATGATCCAGGTGTTGAAGGTGGAGAACTTGACGATGCCCTTCTGCAAGCCGCTGGCGGCGGAGAACACGAAGGTGGCGACGATCACCGCGATGATCAGCCCCAGGCGCAGCGGCGTGGTGTCACCGCCGATGTACTGGCTCAGGCCACCGGACAGGGTCAGCGCGCCGGTGCCCAGGGAAGAGGCCATGCCCGCCACCAGGGCGAACATCGCCAGGGTGTCGATCAGTCCGGCATGGCGCTTGACCCATGCTGCTCCAAGCAGGGGTTGCAGCATGGCGCCGATGGAGAAGTGGCCGCGCAGGTTGTAGAAAACCAGGGCGAACACCAGCGAGGGCACCAGATAGATGGCGTAGGGCGTCAGGGTCCAGTGCAGGAACATGCTGGACATGGCGAAGTGCTTGGCCTCGCTGCTGCCGGCTTCGATGTTCAGGCTCGAGGGCGGGCCATACAGGTGATAGAGCGGCTCGGCGGTGGTCCAGAACAGCACGCCGACCGCCAGGGTGGTGCACAGGGCGACCATGAACCAGCGCGGCTTGCTCAGCAGGGGCTTGGCGTCTTCGCCACCGATGCGCACCCGCCCCAGGGGCGAAAAGTAGACGATGACGGTCAGTACCAGGAGAAAGAAGCTGCCGGCACTGAACAGCCAGGAAAAGTTGTCGAGGATGATCCGGTTGAGCTGCCTGCTCACCGCCAGGAAACCCTGCAGATCAAGGTAACTGGCGATCACCGCTGCCAGCAGAATCAGAAAGGTGGGCCAGAAGACCCAGGCTCTTAACGGATACTTCATCAGTGAGGCACTCCCGTTGCTTATCTTTTTTATGGCCAGGCGAGGCCGCAATCACAGGGCGCCGCGGTGCAACACCGCGGCGCTCCTAGATAAGCGTTGAGCGGCGTGCTCTAGCAATCGACTAATGGGTATGGGGTCATTCCCTGAGGGAATGCGCGATGGCCCCTGGCTGCCATGGGCGCAGGCCGGGCCGATTGGCGCAACGGGCATTCCAGAGCGCTCGCCGCAGGGGCCAGTGGAGGCTGTCGGCGGTGGGCGGCAGGGCGCTTGCGAGTGCTGGAGCGGCGGACCCTTTGGGGCAGATTCGTACTTGAACTAAGGCTGTTTCTTGCCGGGCGGTGGAAAGTGCCAATAGTGGCTGAAAGCCACCTTTTTCGGCGTGAGTAATGTCGCCGTAATGGCACTTGCGCAGCGGGTTTCAGCGGGGTGTCGATTGCCTTGCAAAATCCCGGTTCGGCAATTGTGTAACAGACGGCAAATCGCTAATCTGCGGCCTTTCCGACGCCCGCAGTCGCTGGGCCGTTTTCCGAATGTTTGCAGCCGCGCCGAGGATCTGGCGCCAGGGTTTCCCCATGCATGGCAGGACGCAGTACATGCGCGTTTTATCCTCCCTTCTGCTGACCTTGCTGCTGGCCGGTACGGCGCTCGCCGAGCCCTCCGCCGAGCTGCAGGAACCCCTGGCCGGCTGGCGCTATTCCGGCTTGCTGGACCGCACCGAGCAGGACCGCGTGGCCTACCCGACGCCCCCGATCGACCGTGGCATCCAGCGCAATCGCACCCTGATCGAGGGCCAGCTCAAGGCCATCGGTCATCTGCGCCAGCCCCATAGCCTGTCGGTCAACGGCAACCCGCTGAACCTCTACACCGACGAACAGGGTCGCTTCGCCCGCCCTTATGCGTTTGGCGCCGGTTCCAACAGCGTCGAAGTGCGCAGCTCCGAAGGCAAGTCCCTCAAGCGCGTGCAGTTCTACGAAGCCAATCAGAACAAGACGCCGCCGCGGATCCGCGTGGTGCTGGGCTGGGACGATCCCAAGGCCGAGCTGGACATGCACATCATCACCCCGGACGGTCAGCACGCGTTCTTCGGCCACCCCGGCCTGACCAATGGCGGCGGCCTGGACCCGGACGGCGTCGACGGCCCGGGTCCGGAAATGTTCACCATGACCGCGCCGCTGCGCGGCACCTACCTGATCTACGTGAACTACTGGGGCAATTTCGGCAGCGGCGGGTACAACTTCGACGAAGGCAGCAATCAGAACGAGGTGATCACCTCGCAGATCAACCTGATCCTTAACGAAAATACCGTCGATGAGAAACGCGAGACCTTTATCGTGCCCATGCGGGCCATCGGCGACCTGTTGCTGGTCAAGTCTTTCAACTATTGAACATCCCGCACCACGGATGAATTGGGCTTTGTGAATCAT
>Ga0194135_10002750_pt1 | contig 10702 bp, 9 predicted proteins | sample LitLau_LLRF_2013_FD_134024 | JGI IMG/M metagenome (GOLD analysis project Ga0194135, IMG submission 134024) | Freshwater sediment microbial communities in response to fracking from North America - Little Laurel Run_MetaG_LLRF_2013 (version 2) | ecosystem: Environmental > Aquatic > Freshwater >... | reverse complement strand
GTCCAGTTGTTTTTTTTTAGGTTAAAAACAAAGAGATCTCTTTGGTTAAAAAGTAATGAAACTATTTTAGCGGTGCTTGCATTGTGTAAGGTGTGACGCATCTTTCGCGTATCTTTTTCTCTATTTGACACAATTGGCGCGAGTCAGCTTTGAGTATTTACTCAGGTATTTTTTTCTTATTTTTTTCACTTTCCGTAAACTTAATGCATCGCTCCGTCGCGTTTAGTTAATTTAATTTATTATGAATTAATTGATTCCTTGAGATTGTGATTCCATTTAAGAGAGGTTTCTCCATCATCCGCATGAAGAATTCAACGCAGAGTCAGCCACGACGTACGAATCACGAGGTACCGGGAATTAGACCTGAGAAACGCAACTGATTGTTTTTTTAACCAAAGTCAATCCATAAATTAAATATGGCAACTAACCAATGTATACTCTGTTTTTATGTTCATCCTAGGTCGATTGGATTTTAGCGTCGTGTGATGATTGATCCCGGTAGACTTGAAGATACCGGAAATGACACCGCAGCCCACACCCACTGTAACTCTTGCATCAATCTCAAGAAATGTCTTAAATCAATGTCAAAAAGGGAAGAAAGGCAGAAAAAACCCGAGCCTCCAGGTGATCAGCTGGAACAGGACGTCTCATCAAGTTCAGATTCTCCGACTGATTACTGTCCTATAATTTCCTGTCCAGAGAAATGCGATGCTCGATTCCACTCCTGCAAGGCTACTGAGCATCTGATGCTGTGTCAGACGGCAAAGGTTCCCTGCCTCAATAAACACTACGGATGTCCTTTTGTTATGGAGCGAAGGTTCATCCGGAATCATTTACCCCATTGTCCAGCATCGTAAGTCATTTCAAGTTTACTGAATATGTCATCCTGGATTGTATTCATAATCTTTCTTTTCATGCCTCTCAAAGTGAAAATGATGACGAGATAGAGTTAAAGCTTTGTGGGAGACTTGGGAAAAGAGGGGTTTGGAAAGGATTGTAGTCACTCACGTTGTTTTGGGTCTTTCATTCCTTTATATTTTTATACCTGTTTGCACAGTGTAGTTGTATGCACCGTGGAATGGAGCAGGAGACCAGCTGGAGAAGAGAAAATAACAACACCTATTCTTCAAGACTCATCACATCTCGGTGAGACAATGAGATGTGACACCATTGCTCTATTTTAATGGCATCGCATTTAAATTAAATGTATTCTTTTCTCATTCTCATTCTCACTAGATGTGGCAGCGTTGAATGGGGACTTGGAGACGATTCGTAAATTCCGCGAAGATGTGCCTGCAAGACTCCGCCGTTTGCTCCAAACCCCGATGCACAAGTGCGCCATGATGCCGCTCGGGGTTGCAGGTCACAGGATCCCAGAATCCATTGCGTCACAGTCTCAACCTCAATTGGGATCAAGTCCAGAGTCAAATCCACGTCAAGTCCAGGGTGGTTTTGAGGAATTTGGTAGTTGGGGGCGGGGGGATACTGCTGATGGACTCAGAAACTCGCCGCCTGGGCTCCAAGGGAGTGTCATTCATCAGCTTCAATCCGGGCCGAGTCCCCCTGCCACCACCAGACTTACACTTGCCATGAGCCGATATAATAGTTACATTGACATCACACCTCCACGTCTGCCGCCGCCTACACCACCTCCTCCGCCGCCACCGGTTTATTTTGTAAATTCTCAAGGGGAAAGGAAGAAATCATTAAACGAATCTCCGCCTCTGGAACCCGTCGGAGCCGAACCGAAATTGAGTCTCGTTTTGGACATTATCCCCAAACATTCTGGTCGCCACGTCTCCTGGTCTACTTTTATGTGTGCACAGGAGCTGAGGAGAGATCAATTCCCAGATCATTTTAGAAACGTCCACTCGGAAATCCGGACACAGTTGGACGGGTGGTTATTTCGACGGTGTCCCATGGCAGCATACGGGTGTCCATTTGGTGCTCCCAATCTGTTCCCACGGATGGAAGAACAAGTCAAGCGTCCAGATTATGCCATCAGATTCAACGAGACCCTCCACTCTTTCTGTCCTACTCAAGTCTCGACTCCACCGGTCAGAGTTGGAAGAGGTGATGAAACGGGATTATCTGAACTCCCAACTGAACTCCTCCTTCGTTTAACGAAATATTTGGACCCGTCCAGGTAGGATAGTAATTCCCCCCCCCCCCACTCATTAATTACACTAGAAAATACAACGCTTAAAGTACACATTAATTATTCATACTCACTACACTTCCAGTTTGAAGTGTCTGTCCATGACCAGTCGGAGGATGCGGGATGTGTGTGGGGCTGTGATATCCTTCCGGGGAATTGTAGTGCTTGATTGGGAGAAAGAAACTGGAAGCGAAATTACAAAGGATGGATGGGTCATCGTGGGAAAGGTGAGCCTTGGAATTAGTCAAAATATTCTTGGATTTAATGCTGATTGATTCTGAATTTGGAGTAAATGAGTTCACCCCATATTTTAGCGCTGGATCTTTCCTACTGCCTTTAGTCCAATTAGGACGTGGACCATGAGTGAGGTGCCTCCTGTTTCAATTCATTTGGAAACTTGTCAACATTTCGCTACTCAACAGTAAAATCCCTTACTCACTTCCCGCTACTTTGCCCGCAGTTTGTAAATTGGAATTGAAGTTGCATGTTGTGTTTGGTTTTACCGTAGGAACCGTCCAAAGGAGCCTTTTTCATATCAGGTCAAGGAAGAGGATCTCTAAAAACGCACCACAATAGTCAAGTAGGGAGAAATGAGAATTCACAGGGTTAGTAGGTTTAAATTCTTTAATCATATCTTCATAATAAACAAAACCATGATATTAGGGTAATATTTCGAGAATTTAGCAAACATTTTACTTTCTTCTTTATTAGATTACATTTGATTCGGATTCGGATGTTACCCTTGTTCCTTTATTCCTTTCCAAATGGTGAAAGCAAGATAGGAAACCAGGAAACGGGGAGTATTTCTACTCGTGCCGTGTCCTGTGCTATCAGAAATTATTGATTACCCAACGCACTACAGGGAGTCCTTTCTTCCCATTTCTCGTGTTACAATTCCCAGACTGGAAGCATATTCATTTGAAGAGTAACCAGAGGCAGTCACCAGCAGGGTCCCAAACGACAACGAGTGTAGGAACTCTAAATTTTAATTCGCTTCCTTTCGTTTGCATTCCTAGAATATTAATTTAAATCCCTTTCTCAACTCATCACCACCTCTGGAAATGGATTTGAGCTCAAAATTAAATTACGAGATCGAGTGTACGAATAATGTGATGTAATCCAATAACCCACAGTTTTCATGTAGTTTAGATAGACAGAGTTTTAGAAAGGAAGCGTGTAAGGATGAGTGAATTTGTAAAGAGTCCATCGAGGAGCGGTGTCGCCGGTGGGAATGTCACTAAAGGGACCAAGCCCAACAGCACCACCATGTCAATTGGAACAACTCCAATTTCAGCACGAAGATCTACATCGGCAGGATTGGGACTTAGGAGTACATGTCCTCAGTCCACACCTGCCCACGTGTCATGTACGTCCACTTATTCTGTCCATTAGGTTGTTGACATTCATCGAATTACACGCATTGTAATTCCATGCGTAAATTTTAATCCCCGTTACCCGTTTCCTGTAGACTCGACCCCACAACCGCCAAGAAGAAACAGTAACCCGACGGGGAGCAGTTCATCCGGATTTTATTCCCACAGTCCCAGTGAATCAAGTAAGTTGAACATTTTTTGTGGCCAGAAGAGCTAAAATTCCGAATGACTTCATGATTAGTAACCACTTGCGTAATTTTTCTGTAGGAAGGCAATCGTTGGAATTGAAATGCCGTCGCTACAGTCAACCCTCCTCGCCGTCGCCATTTGCTACCAGTAATGCGGATCAACTCATAAGACAAGAAAAAGCGAGCTACTCTTCTCTCAGTTTCCTACCGGAAGTTCAAACATACCTGCAGTTCATGGAAGGTGACTTGGAAGCATTTCAATTACTGTAAAATAAGGAATTAATATTTTCTAAATTTAATCTCCGTGGCATTCTGTTGTAGACACGAGCGCCCCATCGGAACATCATTTCCGGAGCAACAGTTTCCATGGGCGGAATTCTACTGATCCGGAGATAAGGAAGCGGAGAACAAGATCCCAATCGAGAAGTTCGGCAGCAGGCGGAGGGGCGGAAGAGGAAGAAACATGTTTCCAGGATTCAAAACCCTCGACATCAACAATACTTACAGTACATCCGAATTATGGACAATACTTGACAGCCTCAAGATCCGAGTCCGTAGATACCGCCCAGGTCCATCCTCCACCGCCTGTCCATACGGCACGTAGAATGAGCCTTGGTAGCAGCGGCGGTGGCGGAAAGAGTCGGGCCACAGGTTTTCGACTTTCACCAACAACGCAAACTAAAAGCAGCACGGGGACGGGAATCCGTCACGTACCACCACCACCACCAGCAGTCCCACCAGAACCACAACAAGAACTGACAGAAGACCAAGGAGAGGAATCCGATTCCGAGCAACAAGATGGACCTGTATTCCGTCGATGTTTCGAACGAAGACGCTCGTCAACCATTCGAACAAGTTTCATTTGAGACGAACATACAAAATATGGGATATTCAATTAAAAAATCATACGATAGATAAATTAAGTTATAAATTATAATTGAAGTGTAAATTATGAAAAGCATTTCGAGATTGCGGTGATCTTTTCTATTTTTGTGTCTTTGTGAAAAAAAAAACAATTAAAACGGATAAGGAGAACGACTGGAATTTCTCTAAAGACGAACCTAACTTAATTAAAAGTAAGTTTTCAGAGTTAATTTCTAGAATAAATCCTAATTAAGTTGAGTCAAATTATTATAAATAAACCACTGCGACAGTGAAGCTTTATTAATTTAATTAATTTTGGTTTCAGCCTTCCTATCCTTATCAAAAGCTCGGGTTGAGCCGGAAGTTGTGGAGGCTTTCATTTCCTGCAGTTAAGAACCAGCAGAGTTAGGCCAAAGATAACACATAACACACAACAACACAATTAAAATAAAATTCAGAAGGCCAGTCCATCTTCTATGGGCAACATCCTCAGATCAATTCCACGCTCCCAAATCAAAATTACGTAATTACAATCCAGAAATATGGAAATCCTTTCCGAGGAAGAAGGATCACAAATTATTCAAACAGAACTGGAACAGGGTTCCTTTACTTTCGTCCATCTCAGCCCCGCTTCCCTCTCGGGCAGGTCATCTCGAGCGTCGTCTGACGACGGAGAACTTCCCCAAAGTGAGAATGAAACCGAAACAAAACGAAATCCCACTTTCCAAAAGACTGACACCCTCCTTCGTCCTGATCAGCAAAGGTCACCAAGTCCTGGGCGATGGACGCTACCCGCAGGGGTTAGGCAAGGGCCGAATTCCAAGGTCGAGTTCCACCCTCGTGTCATCGGGGCCACCAAGAAAGTTCAAGACCAAGGGCATGGGATGGCCTCCCATGGGGATGAAGATGATAAAGGTAACCCATCATACGCAGTCTGTCCATGACGCTTTGACGCTTATAAAACCGTCCTCATATCCTCCTATCACCATCAGATCAGCCCCTCAACTCCGCAAATCATCACGTCGGCAGTGCATCTTGAAGTTAAGCGAGGCGCCCCAATCCGGCGCGCATTCCCTTTTTAAAAACGTTCAAGCAGGCCATATATTTGCTTAATCTAAAGTGTCACAAGAAGTACTCGCTCCCAAGTGCATCTTTTCTGTCCCGACTAACCGGGAGCGGGGCGCTGCTGAATAGAGATACACCTTTCGATTGGTTGAAAGAAATTATACATACGGTGATAGGATTTATGCGTTGTGATTAATCTGTCGTTCGCTGAAATAATACAAAAATAATCTGCAAATTGTATTATGTCAAGACTGGGTTGGGGATGCGGCGCCGATTGATTGGGGAAGGTGGTGAATAACCTCGCGTCACATTTTTTGGCTTTGCTGTTGAGTTTGTTTTGTTTGGGCGTGGAAAGTGAAAGGAGGAGGAGGAGGAATGAGTGTGTGTGAGAGGTGAGTGCTTCCTTATCTGGTGTTTGCGTGGGCGATTTTTCTGGGTAAAAAGATCACAGATTCTGTGCTTCAAAGGAAGGGTAAGGAAGTGTCTCTTGCCTTACCATTAGTGTTTTTTTTTAATTTAATTTGTAATCTTATCTTTGTTCAATTTGTTTAGAAAACACCGGAAGTGGACCACGGATTGTGATCCAACAAGAAAGTCAAGACGTCGAGGAGGAGGAGGAGCAGGACGACGTGATTCATCCTATAAAAGTCCTTTCAGTTCGAACTTTCTCACGATCACCTACCCCTACTCCTGCTACTGAATTTGAAGTCTCAGAAACGATGAACTCACCGAGACCAGTGACACCGAAAAATGATGAATCATTTTGGGACAAGTTGGGAACTCTGGGAAGAAAGAAGAAAATCAAGGAAGGTGAGTCGACCAGAACATGAAACAAATCAGCTGTTTCCTATCTACCTCGTGATGCGATATGCGATAATATAATACAGACTTCTAACAATTATTTTGATTTTCATGTTTATAATCAACAGTGCAGGCACTCCAGGAGTTTGAGGAGGAAGGCAAGAAAGCCATCGACTCACCCGGAAGTCCAATGAACTTTGACATTTCACCCGAAGACTACGATCTGGGTTTGTCAAATAAAACTAACCAGTTATTTCATTACGAAAGAGGAAGACATGGCAGGGTAGAGTTGATTGATTGATTTATTTTAATGGGTTCCCGTCCTGTAGGTGAAGGAGACGAGCGCTCTTTGATTGAGAGACGCTCATTTGGAGATCCAAAATTACAGCAGCTGATTGCACTTTTGATTGATTGGATCAATGATGAATTGGCCGATCAACGTATCATTGTCAAGACTATTGATGATGATCTCTACGATGGACAAATTCTGCAGAAACTCCTGGGTAAGTTTCTCGATTAATGTCTCCTGGGGGTATTTACTAGTTTACTCCTCTAGTTCGTGGTAACTCATCGAAAATTAAATTACAGAAAAGCTAACTGGAACGAAATTGGAGATACCGGAAGTATCACAATCAGCAGAGGGTCAGCGGCATAAGTTGGAAGTGGTGCTGAATGCAGCTACGCACGCCCTTGGCCTCCCACGATGGAGCCCACAGAAGTGGAGTGTCGAAGCAATTCACTCCAAGAGCCTCGTCTCCATTTTGTACTTACTAGTGGCCCTTGTGCGTCACTTCCGGGCTCCACTTAGACTCCCTGAGAACGTCAACGTGGAAACGGTCGTAGTCAAGGTAAGTTTCATGGGAACTTTATGTAAAACTTAAAAATAGCTTTAGCTTTCTTCCAGAGTTCCTTGTAAAATAAGTCCGTTTTGTACATTTCTAGAAACGAGGTGGGAAATTGGAGTACAGACGAGTGACGGAAGAAATCACATCAACTTATGACGAATTTGGAATGCGGTGTGAGCGAGATGCATTCGATACGCTCTTGGATCATGCACCGGATAAACTCCAAGTTGTTAAAAGGGTGAGTCCACATAATAACTCCCCCATTACGTCGACCCCAAACCAAATACCTACTATGGTTTATAGCTGCTGGTACTAATTGTTCGCATTTCAGAGTCTGGTTGGTTTTGTGAACAAGCATCTGAACAAAATCAATTTGGAAGTGACGGAATTCGAGAGTCAGTTTCAAGATGGAGTCTACTTGTGTCTCCTCATGGGATTATTGGAAGGGTACTTTGTCCCACTCTCGGAATTTCACCTTACACCAAAGGATTTTGAACAGAAAGTATTCAACGTTGCCTTTGCTTTTGAGCTCATGGAGGATGCAGGAATCAACAAACCCAAAGCACGACCTGAAGGTAAGCAATACCAACGTTGCTTCCCAATTCCTCCTCCTCGTACATTTCCTTACTACTGTACAAATTATATTCAATTCTTTGTTTTTGAATCCATAGACATCGTCAATGCCGATTTGAAGTCAACTCTTCGGGTTCTTTACAATTTGTTTGCAAAATATCGTCATCTCGCCTAAGAGCCACTAGCAAAATCTCCCATGACGCCACCAGTATTCTCCCTCCGTGTGCCTTTAACTGCCATATTACCAAAATAGAGACCGTGAAGTCTAATTTGCAGGAGGGTAGAGACCCTGTCTGAAAGTAATTTTACTAATCGTTCTTTGAATTTACACCAAACTGTGCCTAACTTTTAAGAATTTTAATTTAAAGTTGGAATTAAATGTACTACTTACAAACTCCATTCCAACGGATATTGAATATTCTGCAAAAGCGAGGCTAATCAGCGGGGATGTTGCATTTGCGACATTTCACTCAACAGGATCTCATTTGACTTCAAATAACGTCTGACGGTTTTTTGACAGCCGGAGTTGGTTTTCGGGTTCCTTCGTAAAAAGCGAACGTGACGATGACTGGTATTGCACCGAAAACGCCTGCATCGCCTCCAGTAATTAATCTCTCGGAACAAAAACAAACTGACAATGAGCCAATGTCGATTTGTTCGCTCGGATTTCTTCTCCTTTCAACCTTATTTTGAAAAAGGAACTAATTGCTTGAATCAATCTAACCAAACGTGAAATGTCTCCGATAGTGTTTTATTTACAAAAAGTGTTGGAAGTATTGTATAATTTAGGTTGGAATGAAAAAGTCATTTGTTGGATCAGTTCCATGTTAGATTTATTCCATATGAAATGGGTTAGATCCATCGATTAGTTGGCACATTTTTTTTTTGCTGGAATTATTCACTTTCACTCAAATGAAAGGCACAATTAATTCGTTTCCTTAAATTACCAAATTTAAATTTCACCTCAACCTCACAACTTTTTACACAATTTTTTACACTCCACACATCGCGCATGCACAGGCGCATGTTGATACGCCATTTTAAGGACTGCCTAACTTTGGCCTCTGATCAAAATTTCAGCTCTCTACGCATGCGCGTTCCGACGTGAGGATGACAATTTTAACGGAGAAAGATTAGGAAAACTTTCGTTTTAAGGACAAAACTGACATAAATTGACTTTAAATTCAAAAATTTAAGTCAACAAGCGTAAATCATTTTAAACATATAGACTTTTACCGCGGACCCATGTTAGGTTGCACTTGAAAATGCTGTATCGCATCTGTGCATGCGATGTGGGATGTTGAGTTAACTCTTCAAAGCTGAACTTTTTGCGTATTTTTCACTAAAATTGTTGCTAGGCCGGGACGCAGATGCGCGGGGAGCTCAAATTTTGGTTAGTAGCCCGCATTATTAGTAAGGCCTTAAAAATAGTATGTCAACCATGCCTCTGCGCTGGCGCGTCGTGAAGATACATAGGAGGGCAATCCTGATGTGGGGACCCGGTATAAGCTACTACCGACACGAACTAAATGAAATCCTTTGAAGTCCTTTGAAGTAGTTAAAGCGAGAAATTAAGAAATGGGAAATGGGGTGCTCATGCCAAAGTTTATCCCGTAAAAGTTTAAATTCCCCGAATGATTTTAATTTATATTTGGAGTTCGGATCCACTCCCGATTGGACGATTCAATGTTATACGAATCTGAAGGTTGATCAGTCACAGCCACAGAGGGATTCTGACACGGAGTACTGTTGGGCGGGTATAATTCCTCGTATTCCTCAACCAAGACACTGAAAACAATGCACATATTCCCTATACCAAAAGGGAGACATCCCATTGACCAATCAAAGCAGCATTCTTTAGTGCAACAGCCCAAACAATACTTCCCCCAACAATTCTTTTTCGGTTTACCACCCTCCGCCATTTAACAGATTATCCCAGTCCGGTTTTATCCGTCTGTGCAAAAAATAAACAAATAATCCAAGCAGTACTCGGTTTCCGTTTTATTGGAAATGAAATAAATTGAGAAAAAAAAAAGAATTTGTGTATAATATATATGAACTCACTTCTGACGGTTTCCGTGTGGTGTGGATTTCTGAGATGCTGGTGAGCATATGCGAGGTTTGTTAACATTTGTGGTGTCCACCTTCACCTTTGACTTTTGTTTGTGCAATCTCTTATCAGTCCTTTCCGTTAGAAAAGCCAAATTAAAAGATGCCAAATTCACTGAGAATTATTACACAGGTTCCTTTGGTTTAACAATAGGGAGTCTAGATCCACACTCCCTAGGTTTAACGAACCCGTAGGATGGGAATCAAGTAAACAGCTCTTACTAACCACATGCTAATTGTCCATCTGTGTACCCTTAGCCATGAATTCACAGTTTTGTCGAGACTATTCGTTGTAGTATGTAGAGAGAGCGAAGCTCAGGAGGAAAACTGACATGACAATGCAATGCTTGACTCTAATGACAAAGGAACCAAAGCAAAACAAAGGAGTTTATGCAGGAACATAGTAGTAGCGCGAGTTTTGAACTCATTCTGTTCGGATCAATTTATCAATTAGAAATTAACTAGTTGATTAATTGGATACATGGGAGGGACTACGAGGGAGGAAAGGAGCCACCAATCGAGGTCCTAGGGTCATCTGAGGTCAGAAATGGTAAAATTTCGGACATCAGACAAGGAACTGGAGGAAGGTATGAGTATTTCAAAACATATGATTTATACATGCAGTAATAACACCATCAGCTGGCTCTGCCATCCAAATGGAGGAGCAGACGATGGTGTCACGAGCGTGTTGATGGCAATTTTGCTTATTATGGTGGCATACTCTCC
>Ga0194135_10002749_pt1 | contig 10703 bp, 10 predicted proteins | sample LitLau_LLRF_2013_FD_134024 | JGI IMG/M metagenome (GOLD analysis project Ga0194135, IMG submission 134024) | Freshwater sediment microbial communities in response to fracking from North America - Little Laurel Run_MetaG_LLRF_2013 (version 2) | ecosystem: Environmental > Aquatic > Freshwater >... | reverse complement strand
ACTACTACTAGTGTAAACCATGATTTAAAATCAACGACATTAAATAATATAGTATATTATGCAGCGCCGGATTTACAGGGGCAAAAGGGGCAGCTGCCCAGGGCCCCGCGCTTTAGGGGGGCCCCGCGCTATTAGAGCATACACTATACCTTAGCCAGATGAAAAAAAAAGAAGAGAAAAATTAAGTTATTAATGACAAATTGCGATTGCAAGGATCAAAGCCCCAAAAGTTCTGTTTTACTTTACGTTTAAATCTTTACCTACGTTAAAATCATTATATAAAATAATGTCAATATTCCTCACGGATCCAGAGGGGGCGCAGGGGGCGCGCGCCCCAACCGAGAAAAGTCAGCTTACACTACTGGTTTTAATTTTAGGACAGTTTTTCGGCCAAATACCAAAAATTTTCGAGGCTCGCTTTGCTCGCCGGCTTCTTTTGGGTCTTTTTTCTTCCCATCATTTTTTGGCTGAATATGGAAAATTTTCGAGGCTCGCTTTGCTCGCCGGAGAGGGACGGAGGTTGGGGGAAGTAGGGGTGACGCGCCTCTCCCGAAATTTTTTTCTGGATCCGTGCCTGAAAGTAACTTTGTTTGACCTACGTATTGGCTTCAGAATGAGAAGTAAGGGGGGAGGAGGGCCCCGCGTCTCAAATTGCCCCGGGCCCCGCACAAGGTAAATCCGGCGCTGATATTATGTCGTTGTTTAAAATGAATAATATTATAATTTTATATTAAACTAAAACGGCAGAATTGTGGTTGATTAAAATGATAATTACGAATAATTTCACTATTAACTAGGTATATATTCACAGTATCAGAATAGAAATAATGATGGTCTACGAACATTTTTTTTGTTAGGGCACATCGACACCTACACCTAATAAAGACTTTTATTTTATATCCTTTAAAAATTAGGTAAGTACCTATGTCGCCATCCTAATTCTTATATTTCTGGTTTTGGTATCAAATTTACCGGAAAAAAATTAATTCGTCTGATGATGTACCAATTAATCCAGTGTCCAGATAAATGGCCAGGTGTCCTCCCGTCATCACCGATCAATGCCGGGCAATGCGGTCCTACAAAACCGAAAAGGTACGAAACGTTTAAGGTTGCGTAACTACGACCATTCTAAGATTTTGAGGATTTTCTAGGTGGCACAAGTAATATGGGCAACAGTAGGACTTCTTGTAATGTGTTCACCCATGATAATAGGAGGATTGTACTACATGTTTGATGAAGCTATGTTCAGTCTCGAGATGTCAGCACTGTTTGCTTGTGTAAGGAGACCGCTATGGGCAGTGGGTCTTACAATTCTACTCATTGTTCATATGTCGGCACAACAAAGTAAGCATACCCTTTTACCATGGAGCTAATACGTTTTTGAACACGTTGACGGACACTAATTCGAGCGAGGTGCAAAAACTCGCACACCGATTTACCACCTCTCAACCAAACCGTAACGTGTCTGATCAGGTTAATGGACTTTCCAGGTTGTACCTGACCGTGATGAAAAATGACCTCTTCCTGCTGTTTCAGGTACAATATCACGATGGCTGTCTTGCAGCGCTGCAGCAATATTAGGAAAATTAACTTTTAGTATTTACCTCATTCACTACCTGCTTATTTTATACAACGTGGCCAGCATACGAAATCCACGCTATTTTTCGTTTTATACTATGGTAAGTGGAACAATCGATAATGGATAGAGCGATACACAAGTAGTCCACACAGTTCGTTATGCTTTTCCATGTTTTTCGAATTATGCATTTGTCCCATACGTGGAGCAAGTCAAACAAACATTAATAAAAATACCAAATAACAATTATTTCCCGTCTGGAATGTTTGTTTGGCATACAACACACTGTATAAAATTCGAAAGAGCACAGGATATTATAACGCACCGTGTGGACTCCTGCAATATCCTGCCCTAACTTTGATGTTTTCTGTCCAGTTTGTGGAAGGATCAGGGGATTTGGTGACAAGTATCGCCCTCGCAACACTCATGTACATAATGTTGGAGCTCCCGTTCAAAAGACTATTCAGAACTGTCCTGTTTACCACCACACCCAGAGTTGAAAATCTCGCGTCAAAACAAATTTATACAGCCAAAATGTAGTAGATACCAACAAAACCAATCAGTTCCGAAAGAACTTTTTCATCCAAGAAAATTATGAAGGTCCTAAACTACTTAAAAGGGTGTGCATATGGTGACTTTTGCTTTTCATGGCTGTTCCAATTTGGCACTAGCCCCATGAAGAGCATTCTAAACAAACATTACAACTGGGAAAATTTTAACACGAGGGTCGAATTTTGTTTGTTTGGCATGCTTCACATGGGGCCATTGTGCAAAATTCCAAAAGCATAAGCACCGTTTGGGCCCCTATTGACGAATCGGAGGAGAGGACTCTTACGATCCCGAAAGGCAGATGTTTTGAATGTGTATTTTCACAAAAAATGATAATTTGTTTATGTTTGAACAGCCAGACTGTCAGAATTAATACTATGCGAACGAACATACCTTGATAATTTAGTGAGTTTAGCTGATAGGAGTTTTCATGATGCGAGATATCCAGGTGTAGTACATGGCGACACTCGTGTAGACTCCCGGCACGTCGCTCCGCCCGTCGCAACCAAATCCGAAACTCACAATACCTTCCTGGAACCATTGTCCGTCTTCCGAACAAACAAGCGGACCTCCGCCATCACCCTAGAAATTTTAAAGTAGTGTCAGCAGAAAGTATTACAGTATTATTACAATGCAAAGAAAAGAAAACTAATATTAAAACTCAGACACTCAGAGGGGGTACCTACTACCGACTTAAGATGAGGGCCACATGGAAGGTCATAATATGTTAAGCTTACGAAGGTCAAGCTTGTTAGAAATTGGTGCATTTCGTAAGCTTACCATATGATTCCGGTCCATTATGGCCCACTTCTAAACCCCTGACCGGTTGTGCCTCCTATAATTGAATTGAATACATTTTTAATTTGTCTTGTGGGTAGGCCAGTATTAGCTAAGAAGCCGCTCTTACTACAGGCATGTGTACAATAATTTATTACGAATAGTTTACATAATACATATTATCTTATATACAACTAAAATAATCAATGAAGTAGGTGTACCAACCTGACAAGCATCACGGCCGTGAGTGCCAGCGCAGAGAATCGAAAAAGAGTCGTGGAAGTCACTGAATGGAGGCCCCAACCCCCTTTCAACGGCCGATTTGCATCGACTGTCAGACCAAACAGGCACCACTAATTCCTTCAAAACAGAGGAAAAACTCTCGTCTGAAAAAAAAAATCAATAAATTGTTAATTTTTTAATATTGGCACTGGTTTGAGTTTAACATTATTATAGATTCAGCATAAAAAACGGCTGCAGAAAAGTTAAAGCCGTTTTACTTTGCAGAGCCTCAATTTGCCATATTTTGTGTTGGCAGTAGCCAAAAAAAACGCTGCGATTTTGTAATGTCACGCACCAAGCACAACAACAACACAAAATTGGAAGAGTCCATTATGTGATTAACGCGAGCTAGTGGAGATGTCCATTGGCGCTTACATAAATACCCCACTATTCACTTGTTAATAAGTCCACCCAGTACTTAATGATGAATAGAAGAATGAAAAATGCTATAAACAACTGATGATTAACTTACTCTCTCCAGTTTTGCCCCATCCGGTAAGAACACAGGTCTTATTATGAGGGAGTGGATGACGAGGTTGAGGGAGGCAAATAATGTCAATGTGGGGTCGGCGGGTGACAGGTGAGGCCAACTTGAGGAGCGCGACATCCGCCTTCAGTGATGAAGGCTCGAACTCGGGGTGAATAACAATGCGGGCCACGACCCGGTCCTCGTGGGGCAGAGCTTCCCTTCTCCCCGACACGTCGTGCTCCCCCGCACGCACTTTCAAACTCAATCCGCTACCATTAACACTGGAAAAAACAGTCCGGCTTAAAACGGTTATAGAGACACTTCTTCACTATTGGCTAGGGTGTTTTGATGGGGCCAGACGCCAAAAAGAATTTTGGGCGAGAAGCCAGCGAAAAAAAAACTTACTAAGGATAAACGCAGTGAGCAGCAGTTAAAATCCAATTCTCGCCAATAAGACTTCCACCACAGACATAAAAGAAGCCAGGTTCTTCAACTATCGCCACCTGTAGGCATAAGGAATCAAATAGAAAAAAAGGTGTCACAAGAGCAAAATGCACAGGGATGGGAGACGACGAGGGCCAGACGCTAGTAAAGGCCAACGGCTCATCCTACAAGGGAAGTTACTGTGAATCATTGATGAGTACTGAAATAATTTAGGAAAATATTCTGTGGTAGATTAGGTACTTACATGCCAGGGCCATTCCGACGGTTCAGCAATACCAACTTTCCCGCTATCAAACCCTTTCGTACCGCAATGATTCTTGAATGCCAGGACCTCTTCACTCTTTTCATCATTCGGAAAATGACAACAGACTTCGGACTCAGACAAACCACAGTAGCTGTAATGTTCCCCACCTCTACAACCAAAAAAAATCTTTCAGGATGATTCTCGAAGGTCTGTTCTAAGTCGGATCTTGACCGAGTAGAGTTCACTTTTCTACAGGGCCGAGTTGACGCAATCACGACACACCCGCACCACAAGCACGCTAGCCCAATCGACTTGGCGTGATCAGAAACAACATTTACTATTTTAATAAAAAGAAAACTCGTTGTACAGATGAATAAACCCAAAAGTGCGTCTTTTATGGAGAATGAAAAACCATTGTCCTTCACGTAGGTACTATAGTTTAGCCAAGATGGGACAAGTGGTGGGGCTCGCTGAGAGAGTATCATGTACCAACATTTCGAATGTTTACTGTCAACATTACAATCTTGAATCCCTGTTGGCTATGGAACGGAATACGTATGTGGAAATTTAATGTAAAAATCAAGTTGTCAATGTTATGGTACATGAGCCCCCTCAGCGAGCTCCACTCACTCCGACTAGTCCCATCTTGGCTGAGCTCAACTATCGTACCTACCACCCTTACCCGGTAAATAATAAAATAATATTTTCAACCTACCTGCGAATACAGTCCCAATACTCAACACAGTCACAAGCTTCTCCAACAGCTCGATGTTCTAATTTTAGGTCCCGATTAAGTAGTTGTGCAGGAACGTAAAAACAATTGAAATGAAACACACAAACGATGGCAACGTATAATATTATCTGCAACATAATAGAGATGAGACCGGAGAGTTGAACGGTAGTGAAGTAGGTAGCTCTATGCAAGAGGACCGCGGCGCCGCACCGGGTCCACAAATTAAAGAAGATTCACTTTCTTTCATCCCGAGGTCAGACCAAGACATGTTCTGCGTCATGCACTCAGTTTCGTCATTCGCCAAACAACAATTGGATAGGATATTACACATTCTCGAGTTAAACAAACCACAAAAAACGAATAGATACATGATTCTGTAAATATTTCAACACAAACGCCATTTCTTCATACAGGGTGTTCCAGATCACCCATCCAGGTACATTTTCTTGAAAACGGTTTTTTTCTATGAGCCATCAAGGGGTCGTTCATTAATTTCCACAGCCTTGCAGCCAGAACTTAGGTAGTGGAAACAATTTGATATTACTTGATAGTAGGTACTATATAAAAATAAAGAAACATACCAATCTGAAAACGAAAACAAGTGCAGCAAACTTCAAATTTAAATAATAGTCAAAACGGGTAGTCTAGTTCATCTGAAGAGCATCTTGCATTTCGGTCGGTAACACAGAAGATATCGGGGAAGCAATCAAGCCCTCTAGCTGACTCTTCTGGCTGTCCAAAAAATGGTTTATTTCTATCATCTGATTTCGGCTTCTTCTTATTTCTGACCTGCAAAAAAATATAGATATAATATAGATAATATATAGCATTAGATAACTCTATTTAGCTAGAGAACTGAATGGTCTACACGTTCTTTTAAGAATTCGTAGGTACTCTCTAGGTATGCCAACGTAATTATTCACCACCAAGGCAATGGTCTACGAACTCCTCGCTATTTATCCGTAGATGAAGTGAAAATGAAACAACATACTCGTTGAGATTTTGCAAAAATTGGCGGAGCCATATCGTGATTGCGTTGACGAGGCTGTCTTCCCTGTTGTCAATGACCCGCAGATGAATTTCATGAGAACTACTCCTTGCGTTATTCAGACTCTCCGCATCCTTCATTATCTATGAGCAGCATTAACAAACGTTAATAGCATTCAAAATAATACCCAGATTTTCAGCCTTCAAAAATTGTATGGGAGGAAAATGTCCAAAATATCCGTTTCTTTTTTTTTAAAAAAGCTCTCAAAATGCGTTCTTTTTCAAAAACCTCCCACCCTCACAATGAATGCCACCATTTTAAATAAGGTAACCGCAGAAGCTGCTGTAAAACATCCTAAAATCCAGGTATTTCTTCATGTATGTACAATTTTTTACATGTTTGGATTTTTTTGAGAAAATGGAAATGGTAAGGCTTCTCCGGATTTGCGAATGGCAACCCGAAGTCAAAAGGCCTGTTCTTTTCTATTAATCCAAGCGGGTCAACTCTTAATAAATAAATAAATAATAATGTCTTAATGGTAGTTCCTAAAAGAAGTCGATTCAACCCCTCTTGGAGCTATCGAAAAGAATACCTACGCTCAAAGTCTTATGTGCATAAAACCTGTACAGACTGCATGAAAATTTCGTGGATTAGATAGATAATACATTCAGCATAAAAAACTAGGATAGGATAATGACAACCATTTCTGTGTGGAGGACCTCAATTCGCCGTAAATTATATTGACGGTTGCAGAAACTTGATCGCCTTATGGCTGGTGACTCAGCGTGCTCACTGCTCACCATTATACTATTCTAGTTTTTAATGCTGAATTTGATTCTGTAAATAACTCATACAGTGGAAGAGCTCATCATCATCTTGAAAAATCATGAAAAATAAACAGCTTCTTATTCAAGCAATCTACCAATCTGTTGTATTTTATAAAAATTTACCTCAAGCAGATCTGGATTAATATTTGCGGCAGCATCGACAGTCGAAGACAGCAATAGCGTTAAACGAGTCAGATACCTAAAATTAACATAAAAATGAAACTTAAGCAAATGATGTATGTAATCTAGACGTATTTCAAGATAAGTGTACTTATTTTAAATTTCATTTATAGCATACGCGACTACTATTCCGCACCACAGGGCTGATTCTTTTTGGATCTGTGTGTTGGCTCAACTAAACCTATTTGGATTCATGTGTTCCCCCGCCTCGCTAGGGGTTTTGCTCTGCAAGCCACGTCCAGATATGGACACACTATACTTCGTAGTATCGGTCTGGAATACGTAAAAAAAAATTACCTACTTACTTTCTTTATAAGACATAGTCGTGCATGTCCCTACCTTTCTGAAATGCCAGTAGTAGCCTCATGATAAGTGAATTCTAAAGCTCTAATTTCAGCAAACCACGTGCGCATATGATCCACCAATTCGTTCATTTGTTCGGTCATATTTCTTTCCAGTTCTGCGTTAACTTTCTAAAAACGAATTTCAGTATGGAAATAAGGCGCGTATTTTAGGCAGTCATCATCACCAAAGTATTTGACCAATAATAATTGCAAGTAAAACCCTGATATTCATATCGATATGATATCAAAAGAACGACGCTAACCCAATCTTTGTTCTATATCATTGGATCGAGTTCATGAACCCAACCCTGCTTGGATCCCGCAAGAATACGGCTACTGAAGATAAAAAAGAGAGAATTTTCTTACTTCGATCGCTTCAAAAAGATGGAGCTCGTTTTTCATAAGAATTTTCCATGCCTCGTAACTGTTTTGTTGGAATTCTTGATTAATATTTTGTATTTTAATCGATAAAAGAGCCATTGCAGAAGTTTCTTCTTCATCTGTGTCGAGAATATCTTTCAACCGATCAATCATCAACCCTTGACAATTCAGTAAATCCTCTATTACCCTAAAAGGATAATTTAGTATTAAAATGATATATAAACAACTGAAGCGATAGTGAGAGTCCACTCGGTGTGTTATGCTTTTCAAAGTTGGCACAAGAATTCATATTTCGTTAACCATACAAAGGGTCAATGCGCAACATTTGAAAAGTACAGAAATATAATATTACAGACAGACCAATAGTTTTTTCATTGAGATTAACCATAAAGGTGAGTAGCTATAACTTCAGTGATTAAAAAAATGTTCTTCAAATTAACATACGCAAACGTGACAGGTCAAAAACATTTCAGGAATCAAATACAGCGTCCGCTTTCTGACATATTTAAGCTATAACATATTAGGTATTTACCCCCGGGAAAGGAGATAAGACTTCTCCTTTGAAAGGTCGACTGCTTCCAGGTATTGCCCAATTTCCTTTTGACGAATATCAAACTTGTTTACTCCAAATGTATGAATGGATTTAGTAACCGCAGCAAAATTTTTCTGGTACCTAGGTAGAATGATTTCACATTCAGTTCAATTATTTGTAGGTAATTGAGTAAACTAAAAACACACACTAAAGTGTCAAATGTAGCTAGTACCTACCAAGACAATGTGTCATTGATTTGCATGCAATAACATCTACTGGCTATATATTTGATAGGTTCTTGGCAAGTTTTTTAATGGATCCAGAACGAATAGAGTTCATGAATTCGGCCCAATGATAAAGAACAGCGATGAGTAGCGTGCTCTTGGTGCGGTTGTGTCGTGATTGAGTCGATTTGATTGGACGAGTAGAGTGGAATAGATGGTAAAACCACATCGTAAGCCCAGTTCTGCGCCGTACCCAGACTGGATCGAGTTCTTGAACACGGCCCAATGATAAAAAAAACAGCGATTGGGTTAGGTTAGCGTATTCTTGGTGCGGTTCAGTTGAGCCAACTCGGTTCCGCAGAAAAATTGGACCCAATCCGGTCTGGAACTGACAAAACACACTATTGTTGGAAAATAAATAACTTACTCGTTATAAACATCATCCATTTCATCTCCCATGCGAAGCAAAGCCTGGCCATCTCGGTCTTGATCAAACATGGCCTGGAAAAGTTGTCCATCTGAAAGGAACTCGACGAATGCCCTCTCGCTCGTCTTTTCCCTCTCCATCTTTAGCTTCTCTAATAACTTCGTTTCTTTTTCTTGGCGCTCCGCTTCTTCATACCTCGCCAAATCTGAGCTAAAATATATTTTTATAGTACCTTGGTAATTATAATGATTTGATTTAAAAGCGAAGATAGGACCTAGGGTCCCGTCTTCTTTTACACTTAAATAGCTAAATATAATATTGGGTGTTGGAATAGATGTAAATGTCAGAAAAAATTTACTTAGGGATGCCATCTCAAACACATTTTTCTTTTGCATTGCTCCTGATAATCTTAAAAAGAATAGCCCTTAAGTTTGCTCATAATATACCTGTAGTAAGAAAAAAGTGATTTACTTGAATAACGCTCTTGCATCATCTCGCGATTTGGCGTCAATAATTCTATACTCATAGTAGACCAACTGAGGTAGGTAAGCCAAGATGAATGCCATGAAACTTGGGTTGGACAAGCAGACAGGATTCCCTTCTAGGTTCAACGACTTCAATTTTTGGAATTGCCTCAAGTACATTATCTATAAGCAAAAATACTTACGCTTAACTGGCGTCTGACAAGTCGGTATAACACGGGCCCTTAGCTTTAACTAAACGCTACCTAACTAGAAACAAGCATCAGGGCCGGGAGGCAACAAGAAGAATGCTTTTACCGCAACAGGCGCGGCATTTATAGGATCTAGGTAGTGTTAATTGTGGAGCTAGTCAAGAGGAGGCGATTGGCGTCTGATACCGACTTTACAGTTCCTGTAGCTACATAATAGACTATCTCGAATATAGAGGTTCGCGAACTTATACCTATATGGCTATAAATAGTACCTACCTACTTCCATGGAAAAACAATTCCACCTCTTTTGCGTTAAATTGTCTGCAGAAGATCTTATCAATTAACCCTGCGCAAATAATTTTTTTTTGTAATGGTTAATTTTTATAAAATTGAAAAAAGTTTCCCCAAGTTTTGGCATGGTAAATACCATAAGAGTGTTATTTCCCCATAAGAAAGTGAGAAAAGTGTCATCGAACTTTGTCTACCCATTATAAAAACGCTTTATTTATCTTCTAAATACAATTAACACATTCGCTGCCACGGGGGCGCCCGCGATCTACGTAGAAAACTTATTGTAGTGCCAAACTAAATTTTGTGAAAAGTCTACAACCGGAAACTGAGGGCCATGGGCGACCATCAGAATAAGAAGCCGAAAATGTTTCTGGTGTGCCACGAGGGCTCTGTTTAGCTTATGGCGAACTATTTGAGTGGCGCGTAAAAAAAGATTTGTTTTTGTGCACCATCGTTTTTATTTGTCCACCACAATTGATTTTGCACAATTTATCCTGTAACACAGTGTACATTGATTTATTTTTTTTGACATTTATTGTAAATTTTATCTTGAAATAATTACTGTTCAATTTATAGGTAAGTGTCTGAAGAATGGAATATTGCGGATTGCCTACTTTATAGGTACGTTAATTTTTTCAATGTTTTTTAGGTAGATTTCGAAGAAAAATCTACCTATTCATTTTGTCTCGACTTTCGAATTTCGGAAAAATTTCACCACAGTTTCTCCGGATGGGTGTCCTAGATCCCAAAACCACCCCCCGT
>Ga0194135_10002748_pt1 | contig 10705 bp, 12 predicted proteins | sample LitLau_LLRF_2013_FD_134024 | JGI IMG/M metagenome (GOLD analysis project Ga0194135, IMG submission 134024) | Freshwater sediment microbial communities in response to fracking from North America - Little Laurel Run_MetaG_LLRF_2013 (version 2) | ecosystem: Environmental > Aquatic > Freshwater >... | reverse complement strand
TTTGTCACCCGTTTGTTTAATTTTTTCAGTCAGTTGGTTTAAAAAGGAACATGGTCACGACTCAATGGACAGCCATGATGAAAGAGAATTTCCAGTGCAAGAAAACATTTTTCAGAGGCAGCACTCTATTTTAAATCGAGGATTGGCTAAGTCGACTTCGAAAGGAAGCTCTGGGTATGCCATATATGATATATGCCTGATATTAAAGTTCACATGAAAGTCCATATTATGCCGAAATGAGAATTATTGCCATTCTCATTCTTATTAAACTGAACTAAAATATTTGTTTCTCATAAAAATAGGAATTAGGAACTACATCAACTGGCTAGCCTAAGTGAGGAAAACGGTAAGACCACCATCGTGGTGGCAATAAGGTTTCGAATATAATTAGGTGGTTGTCATTTATCAGGGATCTGAAGCAAGCCCTGCAAAAAACGAAAAAGCGAGTCGAAGACCAAATTAAGAAAAACTTTGGATTTCGTAAAGGGAAGAAGAAAGATGGCAGCTTAGAAGATAACTCTGGAAGTTGTAAGTTCCATATTTGCGTGTTACATACCTGTATACTTAGGGTATGGTTACAAGATATACGAATAGGTATAATTCATATTTATTTGTTTTGAAACGATTTTAGCCCCTCCTCGTGCAGCCGGCGTGAATTATAAAGAAGCTTCATGAAACCTAAAGTCGTAGTCAATTTACAAAACAAATAATATGTTTTAACTGTTTACCAGCTTGGTGTGTTTCGCGCCGATGCGATCCAACGATGCATAGAGTCCTATATCTAGGTTTATTATTTTTTATCACCTGTGTTATTCAACCTCATATTCATATTATTACTTTCAGACATGAGCAGGAGAAACTCCACGGATCCATTCGAGTCCTCGCGTGATTCGGATTATATTGTCTTCAGAGAACGAAAACTTGTACCGCTTACCCCAGTTCTCAACGGAATGAAGAGATTCCAATTTTTACTTGAAACCTGCCAACCTGGATCTGTTCCTGACCAGCATCTTATTGCGGCAATTCTCGATTTGGTAGGTTCTTGATGTATGCACAATTTTCATTGATTTCGATGATTTGCTATCCCCGAAAATTGTTTCAGCCTCATGCACCAGTGGTTGCCAGAGCTGCCATTTTGCTCGAATGCGCGTTTTTCGTGCATAACCTTAATAAAGGACAGTGGCCTTCTTGGATGGTAAAGTTGAATTTTTCGATTTCTCGTCCATCTATGCCTCACAATGTTCGAAATAATCCTTCAGGACTTCGACGGGCTCATATCATGCAGCGATCAGCCGGAAAACTCTTCTACCAATGGGCTGAGGTAAATGCATGTTTCTCTCCTGCGCCTGCGAACAAATATTTTCACCGATCTGGTCTACACGTTTTGTTTTTAATTTTCAGGCCATTGGAGCTCGTTTAGAAGAAATGCTGCTTAACGATAAGCGCAATATACCTGATATTGTTTCAATGATGTCCGACGAGTCTAAACAGAAAGAGTTGCTCTTAGACGATGAAGAAGAAGATTTCTTGGATGAAGGTAAGGCACTCGAATTATAATATGTAGGTATACTGGTAAGTCATAAGGTTTTAAATCACATTTCATTTTCAGCTAGTGTCAATTTAAGTGGAAATGAGTGCCCTGTTGCCCTACGAATGGTCGCATGCATTCTTCTCCTTGAAATTACTTCCTTTCTCCGAGAAACATATCAAGGATTACCAAAATCTTCAAGGGGCTCGGCTAAAGATAGACCGCCGCCATGGGAAAGAATGTACAGGTAATCAATCATCAAATTTAACAGAATTCAAGACAACATAATCATCTCATTTGTTTTTGCAATTCCTATATCATTTCATTACTGTTCAGCAGAGAAGCTAACCGACGGTGGAGCATGGCATTGTCAAGTATGGGCCATTCCCAAGCATCTGCACAAAGTCTTCAAAGCATCGCTGGAGAAACAGCGGGACAAACAGAGAGGAAAATCAGTTTTGTGCTTCACGAACCGGATAATGAGTCAGAGGGGAGCAGCAAATCGACTGTAACTGTTCAAGGAGAAGATGGTGGAGCCGATGACAAAGATAAACACAAGAAAGACAAAAGATCTTCAACTAGTCAACCCCCCAGCAGACCTCTTCTTCTTCGTAGAGGAACCAATTCCAATACGACTGGTTCTTTTAAAAGAAGGAGTCTCAAACTTCGGAGAGGCACCAAAGATGGTCTGAAAGAGGTGGAAAATGACTGTAAGTATAGGCAGTGTCAAAAGATATCAAATTCGTTAATTACGAAGGTTATTAGTTAGAACTTTTGCTGATGTTTCAGTTAAGCGAGCTGATTCAATTCAGTCAAAGAGAAAAGTAAGTTCGTTGAGTGACAGAAGCGATACATCTGAACCAGGAGGTGGCGGAGAAGTTAGTGGCGAGGAGTCACCTGGCGTTCTGAGCGATGATCAGCCACCTGAATCACCAAGTGATTCCAATGAAACCGACGATACTTCAAAGAACATGCCTTGGCTTAAGGTATAATCATAAATACATAGGGTAACCGCTATAGTACGTTATTGCCCCCCCCCCCACTTAAATTAGACAAAGTCTGAATCGTTTATTACCTATGTTTAGTCCTTGGAATATTTTTTTTACATTTGCTGTCACAGGGTCAATAACTATACCGGTTACCCTATTTATATTTTAGTCGTGCTGTATATCAGTACTTGTTGTATAACTTAAAGAATTTGTAATTGTATTGCAGGTGGTTGTTCAGATGGCCAATTCCTTCAACTTCTTTTGTTCGCACCAGAACTTCTGTCACCCGTATTGCTATAGGCGCCAGATGCGTGCATGTGAACGTCTGATGTATGCAGTCCGCAGAGTTTATGGGGAACAGAGCGATCTTTTCACATCAATGGATATTGGTTCAGACAAGGACAAGGATGGCAAAAAAGATAAAGGAGGCAGGGGGCGAAAAGTTTCTGATCAGGGCAACCTACAGACATCGCCAGTCAAGAGGAAAAGTAGCTTAGGCCGGAAAGATCGACTAGATAACTGCAAACAAAGAGACTCTGATCAAGATGTTGAGAAAAGTTTAGAAATGGAGGCCAAAGAAAAAGCCTTTTCCGGGAAACCAAAAGAACCATTGCCAATGCTGAAGTACCTCAAAACACAGGTATCATAAATCTACTTAGCACCTTTTCCCTTTTTCTGTTTTTGTAAAAACTCATTAAGTTAACTGCACCCAAAAAGTCGGATTTAGAGATTGGGAGCTTTGAGAACTTAAGTTGCAACAGCTAGATATTATATGGCCACGCCACACATAGCCGGAAATGCAAGGGGCTTCCCTTGCCCACCTCAATCATTTCATCGATTATTATTTTTATCTCTTTCAGTGTGTCTCTTGTGCGTTTCAGGTGAGAAATGTATTCCACGCTCCACTCGCTCTACTTGTGAAAGGCGCCGTAGTCTTGCCAGAAGAGCTGTTCATTGACATTATTCCTGTGGCATGGGAATTGCTACTGGAGTCCGACCAAGAAGTTGCTGCGTCGGCTGCTAGTCTCTTTATACTCTGCGCCGTCCGCGCTCCAAATCATGCAAGTGATGTCATGTTCCACGCCCTATCTAATGCCGACGTTACTACCAAGATTAATGGAATTTTGAGGTAGCTATTTCTATTGGTTTTTCGGATTTTATCGGAGAAATATTTCCTCCTTTATAAACAAATGAAGTGTCAATCATATAACGTTTCAGGTTCCAAGTACTTTGGAAGTTGCGCTACCAAGTTTGGCCGCGAATGGAGGAAGGAGCTCATCACACGTTCAAAGTTCCTCCTCCGGGAATTGAGTTCACCCTCCCCAGCCCGAAAATTGGATTGGAGAGTCTGCCAGTTGTGGATCCTCCTTGGCTGGCCAATCTTCCCAAAAAAGTGGAAGAGGTCTCTCAAGAAATCAGCCGTAGAATCGTCCTTCCGGCCATGCCTAAAAGAAAGGTAGGCACAGTTTTCGGATACATGATGTTAATTTTCATTTTGTAATAAAGGGGGAAAATAGCCGTTTCAGTTGTGATTATAATACCACTCCTTCAATTATTTTTGTTACCTTCGATATTTCAAATCTTATCATCACCACCACTATATTAATAGTGAAACATTTGACAAATTGGAAAAATTAAATCAAGTCTTTTTTGCAGAGATCGCTAGTAACAGCAACAAAGACAAGAAAAAAACAGCAAACTGAGATGATGACTTTGGCACTCCAGGCTCAAGAAGATAAGAAACGAGAAGAACGGGAAAATTTTCTGATTACTATGATCCCCATAACAGAGCAAGCTGCGCATCAGGCAAGCCAGGTTCACGTATCTGGGGAAGAACACGAAGAAGGAAAAGGTCAGTTTATTAAGGCAATGTCGTCCGGTACCTAAGTACACGAAATTGAAATATAAGCTAGATTCTATGAAATGTGCCGTACATACGAGTAAATGCCGAGGTTGTGCCCGCCTCATGTAGGTACTAGTGCAGCATTTTCTTGAGTTTAAAAAACCTATTATTTCTTTTGTCGAAAGGATTGCTCACATAATGTGATTCTGTTAATGCTCTTAGGAGACGATGACCAGAATGAGATGGGAGGAGGTCGGATGACGCATCACACCAACGCTATACATTCATTATTTCCGTCTTGCCTATGTTCTGCAGTCATCCAAATAATTACGCTACTCGACGACTGCGCGGTGTCACCTGACGGTACCGCCGTATATGAAGTCGCTCATGCAGTAAGTATTTTTCCCAAATATACTTATGACAGGTTATCCTCTTAGTCCTGGGTTCCGGTCTGGGCTCAAGCTCCGCGTACATACATACGAACATACACCCTTACAGACATTTTGTAAATACTACTTTTTTGAAATCGGGGACCTCAGGGATCATAGGAAACTCGAAATCTCAAAATCGATTTCTTGCCGAATCACAATATTTTTACTATATACTTACTACTTACCTACTACGTATACATGAGTGAAAGTAAAAAAGAAAAAGATGGACTCGTCAGCTATAGCTTTATCATAAGTATCTGTGTGTTTTTAAATCGAAATGGATTGAGTCATCAGATTTTTCTAATAACTACATTTTTCCTGGAGTTTGTTTACCAGGCACTTCACTATAAGCAGGCCGCACACGTTCAATTATATTATCAATACCAGTATTGACAATAATATTGTCAATATCATGAATTGGTTTCCGGAATGCCGGAAAACCGTCAATACTTGACGCGCATACGCTCAATATTATTGTCAATACCACCTAACATTGACAATAATATTGAGCGTGTGCGGCCTGCTATACAGCTCGTTACTTGTTCATCATCAGTGAACAATAATTATTTGAGACAATGATTGTACTTGTCGAAAGCCATCTCAACCTAGAAGATAGCCGAATATAGGGCTTAACCGCCACGTAGTATTAAATATAGGTACCCATATTGTATACTGTGGTCAATATGTAATATAATTGAATTTTGTTTCAGGTAACATGGAACTGTTTAGTTGAGGACTCGCCACTGTTCCTGCGTTACGTTTTGGAACGAATTACCCGAGAAAAGCAAGAACAAATGTTTAAAGTTTTAAGGCATTTATTCCGGTTCATTCCTAGGCTTCCCCAGCAAGCGGCGTTTTCAATGTACAACTACATTATTGGCTACATCATGTTTTACGTGCGCAGTTGCCATGAAGAGGGACAAATGCTCATTGGAACTGCCCTTTCCATACTCTGGATGGTAATCATACGAGTAGTTATTTAAAGAGGTGACGTCATCCAGTTCCACCACGTGGCGCGTGTCTATTATTGGTTAAGTATCCTGCTTGACTCCTAAAAAAGCTGCAATCTTGCCGGAGTGTACAAAATGTAGAATGGCAATGATTTGTTTGTTTCCCTTTTAATATTATAATTATGTCTCGTATACATATTTTGTTTCTTTCCAGGTGGTGCACAGTGTTCATGGCATTATGTTTAAAGATCTCAAACAAATCCTTCGTAAAGAGCAGTGTGATGCTTCTATACTTCTCAACGCTAATGTTCCGTCGGCAAAAAAGATTGTTGTTCATGGGCCACATGGTATGTGCCAATATTTTGGGGGATTATAAAGTATTATTTTTGTTATTCTAATTTGAGAGCCTGATTTTGAGTTTAAATATTAATGCATCATTTTCTCTCTCAGAAGCTGATTGTGGAGGAATACCCTCTCAATTTCCTGTTCTGGAAGACACTCAGTTCTGCCAAATCTTGCGGGAATCTCTTGATTTTTTCGGCATCAGCGAAACTTTACATAAGGAATACTTTTTAGTTGACCATAAAACTAGTGAGTACCTACCTACTTGTTTCAAAAACGTACTAACTAAATTGTAAGTTAAGTCCAATTGCAAAGTTTTGATGGAATGTAGGTGGATAGGTATTTTACACAAGCTACGTCAACTCGGGGCTTACCTACTTGTTAATTATTGTTGATACTATTTTTTAGGACAAATTCATAATCCAATTTATTATGTTCGGGACTTCTACTTTTTTAAAAGATCCCAGTACCCACAGCTAGAATTGGTTCATATGAAACCAGAGGAGGCATTTAATGCTCTACAGCGACAGGAACTTATGCTTAAGTTGGCGGAGATCGGAAAAGTTATGTTAACTTGGGCAATTTTAAAAAACGTCGATGCGGTGAGCCACAAGAATATTTTTGTAGTTACTTAGGTACCAGATAAATTATTGTTTACGTATATCTATATTACCTATTTCAATAATTAATTTTCCTTAGGTGGTACAACGGGTAGTGTTTTTACACGAAGAATTAAATAAATTACCATCGTTTCCGAGAAAGGCTTTAGAGTCTGATTTGGATTTGTACAATGGCGGAGAGCTTGGAAAGGTTAGTAGTAGTACCTACTCCTACTTCATTTTTTATTAACTTTACAACGTTTTTATTATGCTCCCTACCTACTTTTTATTTACGTTTTAGGAACTGCACGGCTTAGATATGCTTCACAAGTTTATGTGGGTGCGATTGATTGCCCGGATGTTTGAAGCAATGGCAAATAATTACACATATTCCAGCGATTTGCACCTGTTCCTTAATGTTCTTAATGGGACTTTAATTCTACACGTTGAAGATTCCTGCATTCTAAGATACGTAGCAGCCACCTACATCAATGCCGCCATTTATTTCAAAAACATCTTTTCTTCGAATGGGTAAGAAATTCATTTCACTAAGGCCACGCTACCATTATGGGTAATCACTATGTTCAGACGCGCTTCTTAATTTTAATCTAATAATATACCCAGAATGGTAGTGTAATACTAGCCTATCGTAATGTTTTTTGAATCCTTTAGTTGATACTAGAAGCACTCAGGCCATCGCATTGGTTACAAATAACTCTTACAACAAAGGTTATCGCCCTGAATGATAATATTCCACCAGAGCCACAGTCATATCACTTAGGAACATTGTTTTGTGCTTATTTCAGGTATATGCTGATAATGCCTACGCTTCTTCAAATTTATTCAAATTATCAGACTAACAAATTGGTTGCGAGAACGATTGAGTATTGTGTAAAACAGTTTTACCTTCTCCATCGGAAACCCTTCATTCTACAAATGTTTGGAAGTCTCTCCTCTATACTTGACACCGATGAGCATGGGGAGAATGGCGAAGCTCATAAGGTAAGGTGGAAAAACTCATTACCTTCATTATTTTTCATAGATACGATTCCTGTGGAAAATGCTTCGATTTCTGATTTAAATGAAGTTTGTCCTCAAGAATAGATAAATAACCGTCGAAATACTTATTGTGTACCTACCGATTGGATTTTAGGGTTAATGGGGGTTTAAAATAAAATTTTAATAACCGATTCTTTGAAGGTTATGTGTCTAAAAATAATCTACGGACAATAAGAAAAACAATGAAACCATCAATCTCACCAGGAAATAAAAATGAAAACTGACGTTGTGACGTCATAAAAAAGAGAGTTAAAGGTTAGGCGTATTTTCTTGTTAAAGGTTAGGCGTATTTTCTGTAATAGATCTTTGCTGGGTCAAGACAGCTATAGACTTGACCCCGCCACTTACCTACATCCAGGAACAAGCTGACCGTCTCAAATGCCACTTTACAATTTTGTTTTCTGAAGAGATGGTTGGTATCTTTGACTTTCTCTTTGTACGTAGGTCATTTCAAAAAATTGGATATTAAAATTTTTGGTGTAGTTCCTGTTTAGGTATACCATTCTAGCTTTTGCTGGTATTTTATATTATCAAAACTTAAAGCCGCTATAAACTAGGCGGTTGCATTATTAAAATCAACTGAATTAATTTTTAGGTGCAAGCCAAATGCCTATTTCAATTACTTCTTAGTTTGGAAACACCGTCGCCAGATCCCCTGAATATTGGAGAGCTAGTGAAGGAAGAAAAACCATTGAAAGCTGTAGATTTCTGCTACCATGACGAAGATGAGAATGTGACTGTCCTTGACTGTATTTCCTTGTGTATTATGGTGGTCGCTTTCAATTCCGATTCGCACAGGGGGCATCAAATGCTGGTAAGTAAAAAGTTCTTTCTGCACGTTTATTTTTCGCGAGATTTCTATGTATTCCAGCATTTTATTTAAGTAGATAAATGATGAACGCCTATTTCATGACAGGTAATTTTGGAAGCAATTTTGCCTTACTACCTGCAAGAAATCCAAACTCCTGGGTATGAAAAGGAGGGGAGAACCGAACGGGAAATATTGCAACAATTAGGATCAGCCATTAGGACGTTGGTCCACAATTGTGAGCCTATCACCAAGTAAGTTCACATCACAATTCCCCCTTTGTAACAGAAACTGTGTTTAAAAAAATATTTGTGTTGATAAACACGCTAGTAGGTACCTTCAAGATGCTGAATTGTGTGTGTGTGTGTTGTTTTCAGAAACTACAATGGGCCAATGACGTCACCCGTGCATCGAAACTCTAGACGACGACATTTGAGGGGTTACAGCCCAGGATATGAATATGACGAAGAGGATTTGACCCAAGTCGATCACGGTCATGTTCTTGTAGGTCTGTGCAGAATTTTCGTTGCCGCGTTGTTGTCATGTAACTTAATAGACTACTTACTTCCAAAATCTATGGCTGGGCCTTGGGCGATTGCCTCTTCCTTAGGCGACATCCAAGGGCAAACGGGTACAGGAGATTTCTGAATGCAAGTGTAGACTGTTTACTTGGAAGGCTGAATAGTTGACGAAAAAGGGAAAAAGAGCTAAAAGAAGTTGCGTTAACACAGTTCAATAATTAAGTATTTAGATCTTGGTAAAATGAAGAATTCGTGACTTAATTTGTATTGTAGATCACAGCCGGGACATGACTAGTGATCACCATATGACAGAAATCGAAGTTATCCGGAACGTTTTCCGCCGCCCTCGCGACATTGTATTGTCATTAGTGTCAGAATTTTACTACACCGCCTCTGCAAGATACACAGACGGTGTTAAGGCTAAAGTTGGGTTCGACAGTAAACCCGTGGAGCTTCTGGATGCCAAGTCTCATGTGGTGAGTAACTTACTAGTTAAGTCAACAGTCAGGTTTTTTGTGAGAAAGTAATTATGTAGACGATTTTTATTGACATAATAATGATTGGTATAGTAGTGTACAATAGTAGGTAATAAAAAATCATATTACCACGAGAGAAAAGAAACAGAATTTTGAAAATTATTTTTTATCTTTTTTTTATCTAAGAGAAGTTTTCCTTTTATTTCTATTTGTATATTCTGTAGTTAGTTTGTTCTACTTTATTTCCAGCGTTTGGTAGACATAGCTATCAGTCTTTTGAAATCCGCGCCGTACGATTGCGATACAATGGCCTGCCGAGGATTACAGCGGTATATGATCAAACTACTTCCCTACCAAGACTGGTCGAACGATGCCCTTCGACCTGCTTTAATGAACCTTTTGCGGCGCTTGGATAAAATGTTTCTGAAAATCTATCGCCGGGCACCTATACGCGTAAGTAATGCAATTTCCTTGTTATGTGCGTTGGGGTTTTAACGCAAAGAGACTGACCACAACGAAAACCGTTATAACTTTTTGTTTCTCGACTTAAAAAATCGTTTTGTTGGTCATCGTTCCATTCCATAGAATGATCAGAAATGAAAGTACATACATTTTTTTCCCTAGCAAAAAAGTCGAGTCAAGAGGTTCATCCTATTCTATTCTCGTCTTGGTACACGTTTTGTAATTTCTTTTTTGTACCTAGCGTAATATAGACTGGGACGCAGCGGCCGGAATATTGAAAGGGATTTACGAGCTTCTGCTGCGGTTTCCTGTAATTGTGCATATGCAGCCGGTGAAGACGATCATGAATAGCTGTCAGCTACTTCTTATGGGAGACACCAACAACCTTGACATGTCGGACAGAGAGACAGTGATGGCTCGAGCGTACATGGCTCTACTGCCCCCACCCCAATTCATCTCTATAGCAATTAAAACCATTCTAGTACAAATGCTCGCCATGGGGGTACGTATATTTAGTTACGATAACAATCGATAACAATAGGCCTAGGGGCCCCTCATAGCCGGATTAAGGCATGGGCCCGGGCCCAGGGCCCCCACAAAAAAAGGCCCCCACAAGGTTTGAAAGAAACAATAAAATTATTAAATTTAAAATAAAATTTAAACCAAAATCAACATTTTCACAATATACCTACGTAAA
>Ga0194135_10002747_pt1 | contig 10710 bp, 9 predicted proteins | sample LitLau_LLRF_2013_FD_134024 | JGI IMG/M metagenome (GOLD analysis project Ga0194135, IMG submission 134024) | Freshwater sediment microbial communities in response to fracking from North America - Little Laurel Run_MetaG_LLRF_2013 (version 2) | ecosystem: Environmental > Aquatic > Freshwater >... | reverse complement strand
TTCATGCTTGCTTTGTTAGACCTCACTCATTCCATTGATGGGAATTTGGGGATTCCTTAACTCTACTTCTTCCACAGTGAAAGTTTATCTTATATCCGTGACTTTTCATTATGAATGACAGTCTACTTTTTAGCGTAATAATATATTGTCACACTGTAACGCCGAAATCGCAAAATCCCCCACATAAAAATATATAAATATGTAGATCCTTCCACATACTCTCTCCCAACCTCAACTGACTTAGACTGTGTATGTAGGTCACTTACAGCAGGTGCTCCGGACTTTTAAATTACGTCGAAGTCTTTTAACACCTCCAACTAATTGGATACTTATCAAATTCCAGTATTAGTGTTGTGTTGTTATAATGTGAACAAAGTTGATAAATGCAATATCGCCACCTGGGCAGTGGAAGTGGAGCTTGGGAGTTTGCTTGCCGACAGGGCTCTCTGGTTGGAGATGAAGCATCCCTACGGGTTTTCGTAAGAGCATCACACACGAGCAATAATAACTGTATAGGACTTTTGTGTCTCACAACAACATGGGAACTTGGTAGCAGCAAAATATATATCTACTCGTCACTCCACTCACCACCACCACCACCACCAGTCACACACACACAAAACACTCCACGACCAGAAGAAGAACGAAAAGCGAATTATTATTGCTATTTTCGAAATATTATTATTGTTATTGTTGTTAATACATCATCCTCCATGGAATTATAAAAATCCTCACGAAGGATTCTAATCTACTCGAACCATTGCCCGCAATAACAACAAGAGGGGGAGGAGGAAACATTCAGATTCAAGAAACATTTTCAAGAAAGGTCGAATTCGAGTTTGAGAGGGTACTTAAAAAGAAGAACATTAGATAACAACGATACAACTTGATTAAAGGTAATTATTATATTAATTAATTGTGAGATCTCTTTGATAGAAAAAGGAAGGTTTAAATTGCACACACGTGGATTTTGGATTTTTTGAAATTTACAGTTGTTCAACTACAAAGAGAGTGTATGTGTGCAGAATTGGAGATAAGAAAATCATCGTTGTCATCGGTTATCCTGAGATAGGAATTATTGTTGAATCTAGTGCCGCCGCCGCCTTGGACGGATGAATGGAATAGTTTTTGGAATTACACTTTGACGCTGCTGAATTGACAGAAAGTAAATTGACAAGATTCATTAACGAGAGATTTCGACGAGTTTCTATCATCGCTGAATGAATTTGACATTTGGAAAAGTGGTGTGGTCGTGCTATTTTGTTATAAAAGAAGAACGATTACTTTCATGTAATTGAAGATTCATTGAAGACTCTGATAATCGGGATTGACTATGCATCTACTCCTTCTAAAACATTATCCTTGGTCATAGCGATGGCAGCGACTCGAAAATTACAGGGTATGGAGATGTTGAATTCACAGTGTGTGCGTGTGTGTGTGTGGTTTATGCTTTCAAAGTTGCAAGAAATAGAAGAAAACTAGAAAAGTCCTCCAGAAAACCCTACATTATTAGGAACAGCTTCTTTCTACGATGCTCAAGTCAGATTCATTTCACTTTCCACCAGAACTACAAGAAATACCAAGTCACATGAAGGTCTGGGGAGTTTGTTAGTCGCCGTTGGTCTCTCCAGTGTCAACAATATTGGAAATTGGTGTGTTTCGACTGACGGCGATGGAGTTTATTCTGAAAGAAGATAACGAAATAGAAGTTTCTGTCAGAATTCAAAATTACTTAACGATCTTTGCTTATTGTTGCTAGTATATTGCTTACAAATACTTCTTTGCATTTTGTATTAAGCTGTAGCATCTTTAATTGAATTCATGTAGATATCTTTATCTAGTCGTTGGTTATGATCTCCAATCCTAAACTGAAAGTCTGAAATATAAAGTGTTCTATTAGTTCATTGATGGTGTAAGATAGTTTATGTTCAATACCTGCAGTATTATTATTGATAGAAAGTTAAAAGATGAATGGGATTACATTAATGCAAAGTTTTGATTTATTTAGTGACAGAGCAGCAGTGTGTGTTCCAATAAATCTAGTTGCATATATATTATGACTTTATATGTGACGTTATCTATATAGATAATAGATAGGTACAAACTTCGAACTTCAATATTTTGGCTTGGGATGTTGTTGGCTCTGGCTCTCATCTACTAATTCGATTCGGATGAATATCTAAAGAGAGATCTTTGGAAGACGCTCATCTTCAAGTCAATTTTTATGTAAACTGAATAATGTGTGTATGTGTGAGATCTCCAGATCTCATCACAAGTCACTTTTGCGTTTAAGGTATTCAGGTAGTTAGAATTCAAAATGAAAATATTAAACGATATAGAAAGGAAAAGACAAAGAAGTTTGCGTCTGTATTTTTTGATGAGACAAAGAGTCGTTAAGTTGCATTTTGAAATCTTTCTTCACACACTACAGCTTTTAATGATTCGAAATTGAATGGCACTGTATGTATCTCTGGCTTTCGTAGTTCTATTCCTTCTTCTTATGTAAGCGCCTAGAAATGAACCTCGGGATTGTCGGGAAGTCGGGATATTAAAAACTCATAAACAAGCAGTATACTGTAGTAAGCTGTCATTGTTAGCGTCGCTTCACAGCTTGAGCGTGTGTTTATGTTATGAGAGATTTCAGTTTCTAACTTTCTATCTTAGAATTATTTTCAAGTTTGTAGCTTATTCTTGTTTCGCACTTACCTGTAGCCGGCTAAAATCATAATCGAAAGTTGTTGACGAGTTGGAGTTCCAGTTATTTCCATTTCCAGGATTAGCTCCGTTGTGAGCATGAATTTAGTTCTAGGTAAAAAAACAATCAACAAACAATTACTTTGGGGGTTCCCCTGTCCTGTCCATGTGTTAGTTCACGTTTGTACTGTGTCTACTAACCTTATTTTCTCGAGCTATTAAATTACTTCATGGCAGTTCCTTGTTATACTGTTACTTCTGTATGGTATTGTATTACCCTCGTTTTGGTTAAGACTTTTCCTTCGACTTCAAACAATGAAACGAAAGCCACATTCCGTCTTATGAAAAGTCCATGAAAAAGCTCTGCAATTCATGAAAACAAACTGGGAATAGTAGTATATACATACTATTGTCTGCCTCCCTGCAATAACTTCTTGTTCTGAGCTTTATGTGTATGTATGAATTCGGAAAATACCACAAGGACGCTTCCGACCGTTCCTTCTTCTTATTATTATGAAAGTTGAAGAGTAGAAACGATTATTCGATATGTTAACTCAGCCAATGAAAAGTTCCAAAGTGACGAACAATCGCTGCTACGCTGTTGTCGATTCATATCTACAAGAAGCATAAAACATTTATAATCAGAAGTTTCAGAAGAAGAATTGACTGTATTTAGTTAGTTTTATTTGTCCTTAAACAGTTTAGTTTAGTATTAGGGACATACCTCTCTCTCTCTCAAAGGAATTCTTCGTTCGTTCGTCTCTCATATCATTTCTATAGGTTGTAGATTAATAATTCGTCTCAAGAATTCGTAGAGATTTGAGATTACTAATAGAGTACGACGATTGAGGTGTGTAGAGAAGGGTGGATAAAATTGAGGAAGACACACGAGGTGGTCGGTCTTCGTTCTTAGGTTAGTTGTTAGGTTAGTTCACCGTCAATGGCGTCAATCGTAACTTTTGTGACGTTAACTAGTTAGGTGGTGGTAGAGTAGCTAGGATTGTAGTAGTAGGTAGGCTAGTTGACGTTGACGTCAGTTACGTAGGTTTCCGTGTGGACTTTGTGTTATCTTCAGCGGTAAACATTAAACGGAAGTGAAAATAAACGTGGTCTGAGGTTGGTTTTCTTCGGAACACGTTGCTTTTGATAAAATGTCGGCAACACTTCTCTGTATATATATGTGTATTGACGTTGTAGACACATAACGATTGTTCAATGGTTAAGGAGGACGACGACGAAGTGTCGTCGGGGGTGGTTTCTGGAATGTTCGAACTTCGACGGAGGAAGAATGATTACGTTGCAGAGTTGAGACACAAAGGGTTGCATAATTTGTCAGGTGAGGTATCACTGGAAATCCAATTGTAGGGTTATAAGGTTGCGCTCGGTCTTCGGTATTCGTGGGGAAAGGTTGACTTTGGTATCTGGTGGAAAGATTCAATGATTGATTGGTTTATTAGAAAGTTATAATTGGGGAATTCGAGGACATGATTATTGTAATGCGTGTGTGTGTGTATCCTGTACCATTTTTTGTGTGTACGAGTTGATCCTTGTAAACATGTGTTGACTTTGTTTTGCAGGAGAAATAGATCGTTGTTTAAAGAAAGTATCTGAAGGGGTGGAAACATTTGAAGACATTTGGCAGAAGGTTCATAATGCTACGAACACTAACCAGAAGGAGAAATATGAGGCGGATCTCAAGAAGGAGATCAAGAAGTTGCAGCGTCTCCGCGATCAAATTAAATCTTGGATTGCATCCGGAGAGATTAAAGACAAGAGTACGCTTGTCGACACTAGAAAACTTATTGAAACGGTGAGTTGCACTATTAGATTGTAAATGAGTATATGACATTAAAGAAGGGATGATGATGACTTACGATTGTGTGTTTGTATATTGTAGCAAATGGAGCGATTCAAAGTTGTCGAGAGAGAGACTAAAACAAAGGCTTATTCTAAAGAAGGCCTGGGAGCTGCTCAGAAGTTAGACCCCACGACGAAAGAACGAGAAGATCTTAATAACTGGTTGGTAACGCAGATCGATGCGTTACAAATCCAAATGGACCAGTTTGAAAGTGAAATTGAATTAATCCTGGCTGCAAAAAAGAAAAAATTAGACAAAGATAAGCAAGATCGACTAGATGAGCTGAAGACTTCGCTGGAGAGGCACAGGTTCCATTCGGGAAAGCTCGAGACTCTCATGAGGATGCTTGATAATCTCTCAATGGACGTTAATGCGGTAGGTGTATGTATCTTGGAATATTTTCTCTCAGTGTCACCGCAAGATCCTATGTCGACTTCCAGAGATTCCTCTTTCAATTTCGTTGTTTCCAATTTCTGTTTTTCCCTGTCGACTTGTCGTCTTCTTGTGTTGGTACTTTAATGTGTAGTGAGTAGAAGTCCAATTGTCAATTAACTGAATAAGAAATTAGCTATTTGAGAAATCTTAGAAAGTTAGTTTACGTGAGTCTAATGGAATGATGTTTGATTCCGCAGCTTCGCCAATTCCTGAGTCAAGTGAAGAAGATCAAGGACGACGTAGACTATTACCTGGAGTCGAATCAAGAGCCGGATTACGAAGAGAATGAGTTTCTATACGATGACATCGAAGGACTGGAAGAATTTGATGATAACCTAGTAAGTGGGCCCCCTGGTGGGGGAGGGACAGGAGGAGAAGAAGGTGGAGGGGATGGAACTCCAACGTCTACCACGTCAGGGAACAATTCGCCAATCTCCCCAGTTCATTCCAGTGATGCCTCGGACCCCGAGAAGAGAAGAAAATCTTCAGATGATTCCTCAAAGGTAGTGAGACCTGTAGCGATGAAAGCGAATCACAGTCCAAGCCCTGGGGTCAAAGGTGTTGTAGGAACACCACCGAAAGGTGTTGGTACTCCTAATAATTCATCTCCCAGCTCAGGGTTGTCTAACCACGTGTCCTCCCTCTCGTCTTTGTCCTCATCTCCTACTCATAACTACCACAACGCTCTCAACAACGTCAAGTCTTTAGGTGAGACAGTACAATTTACCTTATCATTTAATACTTCAAATGAACTTAGAGCAATTAACTTACCGCGGGAGAAGTGGATGTTGAACGTTCGTGTATTTGGAATTTCAGCCCTTGTGGATGCGATAGAGCACAATAACTCCACAGCCTCTGGTGTTTCGACAACAGGATTGCTGTCTAAATCTCCTTCCACGAATTCTACCTCCATCATCGGTACGGTCTTATTGTTGTTATCGATAGATTTTGATTTATAGTATTTTTTTAGAACACATGTTGTAGACACATTTGTTCAATTTGTTGGGTAATGGTTGTTAGCTAGCTCGAGGGCCAGAAGCTTAGTAGTGATACAATACGTTATATGGCAAAACAATGTCGTTCCAATAGAGAAATTTTCTTGATTGGGATTGTACCTTAAGTGTAGTATATCCCTTTTTTCGTAAAACCTTTTACCAAACTTTGCACGTAAGCGCGTAGCCTAATCGTATACACGACTTCAGCCCAACGAGGGTAGATCTACGACTCTTAGGAATCATAGACGTATTCAAATAAATTAAGATACGTTTATGATTCTTAATTATCATTCAGTCATCGTATAAGAATATAAGAAATATAAGTTATGAACTAATTACTGATCATATACAGCACAATCTAATCGAATGTCGTAAGACAAATTTCTTTATGAATTGTTGAACTTCATTCGCAGTGCAAAATCAAAAGTAATGAAGGCCAAACAGTTTTTCCTGACTACTTGTTCAGAGAGAAACTCGCTCGTCTTCGGACACTATAATCTTAAATTATATACTGTCGTAATAAGACTGTCGTAATAAACGTGTAGTAAAACTTAATTGGATTTGGTATTTTCAGGTTCTATGGAAGGCATGATGAGTTCAACAACGGTAAACGGGGTCCTTGAGAACGGAAGTTCTAGTGAAGATCACTCAAGTCCACACACTCAGTTGATATCTTCAAACACACCATCCTCAGTAGTAGTAGGTTCCTTGTCGACGACGGCAACAACAACAATAGGGGGGATGGAGAACGGACTGAATTCTCCATCGCCGCAAGAAATGACCTCAGCGTCTAGTAATAATCAGCATTTCAATTCTTCGAGCGGTACAACAATAGATCGCTCTCAACAGCAGCAACATCATCATCAGCAACTCTTCTCGGACTCATCTTCAGAATCAGCCCTGAATTCCTCTTCTCAACAGCAAAACTCTGCTTCCTTTATGCAGCAAACGCTGGACGGGTTCGCAGCTGCGGTTGCAACGGGAGGAGCGACTGCTGGATTATCGAACAATTTGTCTGACTCTGGATTTGCATCAAATGTCTCGAATGTTTTTGGTGTTAGCAGTAGTTCACTGATTAGTAATAATAGTAGTGGTAGTGGTAACAGCAACTCTTCTAGTGTTGTGTTGGGTGGTTCTTCATCTTCTAATGTGATTGGGCTGACTACTAGCATTGTGGGTAGTAATCAAAATAATAGTGTGGCTCCTGGAGTTGGAAGTATTTCCAACACTGTGTCATCTTTAGTGAGTACGACGACGTCATCTTTGTCAACATCAATCGCTGGACCTGTGGGAGTTCCAGCGGCATCTTATTCTACTAATTCGACGAGTAACAATACAAACAGTCTCATTAGTGCAAGTGGTAGTGTCTCAAGTCATAATTCCAATTCAGGCATACTATCTCAACAGCAGATACAGCAGCTGCAGCACTATCAACATCAAGGAAGCGCCGGTCAATCTGGAAATGTAAGTTCTTAGTGAACACCAGCTATTTTCATTCATTTTGACTTCGATAAGTTTGCCCAAATTGTTCAAATACTCCGAAGATTGTGACTTTAGTTGTGTTAGATGACAAACAAAACGGTCATCTCTAGTGAAATCATAAATTGATTTGATGTTTAACATAACATTTCAGAGTCGAGACACAACTCCAATTTCGGATTTCTTGAGACTTAATCACCCGCAGGATCAAATGCTGATAAATCGGATTCTCACTGATGGCAATGAATCTATGGCCTCTCTGAAGTCCTTAGCACAAGATGCTCTTGATCGCTCTGGTCTCAATCTTGGTGACCACAGTAAGTCTTTCTATTTTGTAAATAGGAGTTGTAGAGTTTTATTTACGGTCAACCAACGGTATATATTGAGAGTATTGAAACAAGATGCAAATATTGCAAATAGCAATCAGAGGATTCTCCCATAAACATTTTTCGATTGCTTAATAATGCAATGCAGATGCCTGCTCACTTCGCATTTGCCTTTCTCATTGCCCTTTTCTGTACAATGGTCTCAGTAGGCTTGCATACATTAGGGCGTTTATACCACAAATCTCGACAAAAACTATCAGTAAATGCTAAATCTCTAGATAGATCTCAAGATAGGAGCATACACTATGGTATAACGATGAGTATTAATCTTTCCTAGCCTCATTTCATTGCTAGATGAATTAGCTTTTGCATTTAATGTCCTTCAAGTACTCAAGCAAAATCCGATGCTCATATTTTCTATTGAGGATAGTTCTAATACTTGCATGTAAAGAGCCGCCATGATTGCCGTCGTCAGTTTCAATATCAAGAATATATAACTGTACCTTAAACGCGTTGTTTTTGTAACGTTTGAAAGTGAATAGAATTTATTAAATCAGTTGTAATGCAGCTATTATATTATTTTAAAGAGAGTGTGAAGTTTTGTAAGTATTGTTTGCAAGCGGTCATGGGAGTGATTGGACCGAGTGATTTGTTTCGTGTTGGCGTTGACACATTAAATATCAATCTTACAAACTCCGGAGACGATGAAAGAGTCGTCAGTGTCGGTTTCAGTAGCAGCAATCTAATTACTAGTGGTGGTTACGATCAGGCTATCGATAGTGAGGATAGTAGTCTTACCGCAATCCATGAACCAGTTAGTACTAATGGTGTACATGTTGGAAATGAGGAGCCTAGCCTGGCTGTAAATGTCAACGATAAAGGATTCGAGAATCTTAGCGTTGGCAGTGTTCGAATTAGCGATATCAATGAAGATCGTGGTATTCGTGGTATTAATTCAATATGGTCTTCCTCAGATGTTACTGGTGCGACCTTATTTCTAGCTAACTGGGCTAACTTTAGATTATTTCCAATATTCTAAGATGATTCTTAATTCAATTTGATTCTATATTGCAGACTCGCTTGAGAACAAAATGAGGGAGGCGCACATCCCACCACTTTTGGGTGTAGCACCGTTAGGACCAGTTCCCCTACAGAAGGAACATCAGTATCAATTCCAAATGTTAGACGCTGCCCATTGCCACCTTCCAGTTTCTGCGGACTCGGAGAGGATGCGGCAGTTTCTGCCAAGAAATCCGTACCCAACACCTCATTACTATCCTCAGGTTTGTGTTATTAGATATGGTGGATCTAATTATGAGTAATTGTGATGTAATTATAAAGGGAAAAGTAGTAATATGTATATTTTTGTTGTACAGACTCCATTGACGAATTCTGACTCACTCGAGTTTTTCCAGAGGTTATCGATAGAAACGTTGTTTTTTATTTTTTACTACCTGGAAGGCACGAAAGCCCAGTACATGGCTGCAAAAGTTCTCAAGAAACAGAGTTGGAGGTTTCACACAAAGTACATGATGTGGTTCCAACGACATGAGGAGCCTAAAGTAATTAACGAAGAGTATGAACAGGTAAATTGAGTTTAAAAAAACTAGTGTTATTCGATTTGGTTTAAGTAGTACTTTGTGACATTGGGTACTCATAATTATAACACTGTTTGCTTGTTTAGGGAACGTACATCTACTTCGATATTGAGAAATGGAGTCAGAGAAAGAAGGACGGATTTGTGTTCGAATACCGATTTCTCGAGGATCGTGACTTGGGTTAATTAAATCAGTTAGCAGAAAAATAAGTTATTATCTCATTTTAAAGACATTTCCTTGTCTACGTTTCCAAATATCAATCAAAGAGATAAAAACTTCAAAAATCAACTAGTATATAGTACGACCAACATCACTACTTTCTAAAATATAAGGACTGGATATACACATCAACTTTCCAGCTACCTTTGAGACCACTAAGCAATGAATCATTAAGAACATCAGAAATCAAGTGTATCCAAATGAATTGACAAGTGAATAATTCTATGTGACTAGAAGAACACTAAGGAAAGTATCTCACTTGCAGCAAGACTATATTACAACTATATTTCATCGTCCGATTGATTACAATGATGACAAAGTTATTCAAGACCAAGGAGACCGCATATTTTGCAGTTGTAAATCCATCACACCACACAATATACTACCCTCACATGCATACTGATAAAACTACCCACAACTTCTTCATGATGAATTTAAGTTTTCATAAAACCAGTAAATAAAATGTTATTATTCTGATTTCCACTTATGTTTTCATTTGGTTTGCCACTCACCCTGTGTATATGCTTATTTTTAATACCGCTAGTATATAACCGGTGCTACATATGCTATGTTAACATTAATGGTGATAACTAATAACTTATTTCAAGAAGACTTCAATCCTTTTGACATTCGGCCTCCTCCCTTAATTTATTTAATATTCTGGATAGTGCAGTCCGTTTTAATTCTATTAAGTTTAATTTAACTTGCTGTTACTACTTTAAGAGAGAGACACCTGATTTCACCTGCAACAAAGCAATTTTTTAGACTGTCCATACTAACTGTATAACTTAAGCATCAGCTCACTTAAGCCACCAATACTAGTGATATGATCTCAATCTAGATATTCGAATATTTTGCATGTTTAGAGCTAATAAGTAATAAGTACTTAACGTCGAGTAAGTAGTTGTTGCACAGAAGCTTACGAAGACTAACTTAACAGACAAACATATTTCTTAGCGAATGATCAGGTTACATAGTAATGTTGTTCTTCATGTTGATGATGCTTATGACTTCAGTTTCTGAAAACATTCATTGACATACGGATAACGATACACACTTTTCAAAGCATAACAAATTCTAATATGACAGCTCAGCTAGTTTTCCGC
>Ga0194135_10002746_pt1 | contig 10711 bp, 11 predicted proteins | sample LitLau_LLRF_2013_FD_134024 | JGI IMG/M metagenome (GOLD analysis project Ga0194135, IMG submission 134024) | Freshwater sediment microbial communities in response to fracking from North America - Little Laurel Run_MetaG_LLRF_2013 (version 2) | ecosystem: Environmental > Aquatic > Freshwater >... | reverse complement strand
TGCATATATTGTATTTCTGAATAGCAGAAGGAGAAAAATTAGAACTGTAGAAAAATGCAGAAAATTTTATAAACAGAAAATAGTCTAGAGATAATTAAGGAAGTTGTAAGAAAATCTCAGTTTCAAGTTCAAAATGACGATGAAGTACAAGTTTAAGAGATTTGATATATCCAAGACAAAAATGTCATAATCTTCAATGTATCAAAAATTGAGAGTGTTGTACATTTTTAGGAACAAGTGTGGACACACTTCAAGAACACGAAGGATCTGTAGCAGTTTCAGCGTTCACATCTCAATCAGCGTACGGTTGTATTCTCCCAACACCTGCGTTGAGTAAAGAAAAGTAAGAGATTCGATTGTTCAATATTCCTTTTCTGCTGATAAAACAAGTTTTTGAATTTACTTATTATGTTGTTTGTATTGTTTGGAACAGAAAAGGAGGATTCATCTGTAAAGTGTGTCTGGCAGTCGACAAATTATTCAGAAAGCATTTCAAAGCTTCAGGATTCAATAAGGGATCTCCTATTCGAGTTCTTGGACGAATTATCGACAGAGTGTCGTGGATATTTCGATCTACAGACTGGAATAATGATGGTAGAACAGACAATATTGGACTTGACTATGACCCTCAGATGCAGTTCTGGTCTTATGCGGGGGATGATGATGTTACTGGAAATGAACAAGTGAATCAAACTGATATGGAGACCATGCTTTCCACATTGTCTAAAAAAGATTTCTCCGACTGCTGTCTCGGAGTCGCATTTACTATGAAAGCGTTTCCAGGTATTGCATTCGGCTTCAGTTCACAGACAGGTGCAGGTGCAAGTGCAGGTATGGAGAACACCAAGTTGAAATATAGTAAACTATAATCCTTGAATTGAATCGCTGATTTAGATGTAACCTAATTTCGTGTAGAGAAGATAATTAGAGGACACACAGGAGTTTGCGGAACAAAGGAAGACGGAGTTCATCACAATCTAGTGCTCATTTCAGCGAACAACAAAGACGGAGCTTATAAACCGATAACAGAAGATCAATTAGTGTTAGTGGCAGCACAAGAAATTGGGCGAGTATTTGGAGCAGACAGCGATGGAACTGGTGAAGAAGGATGTGATGATTTCACTCTGGGGTTGAACGATACTAGTAACAACAACTCTACCAAGAAGAAATCGAAAAAGGGGCATTATCTAATGTGGCCTGAAGTTCTGAGAAAACCTGACCCTGAAGAAAAATCATTCAGTCCTTGTTCAAAAAAGTCTATTTTGAAAACTCTTACTACTTGTAGATCAGCTTGTTTCGACATTGACAAGCATCCTTTCTGCGGAAACGGTTTGTGTTCATATGCTTAAAAGCGAATGATTACAAGCAAATTCATTATTAATTACACTTTAAAATACACTTTTATAGGGATCGTTGAAATTGGAGAAGAATGCGATTGCGGAAGTGAATACACATGTACTCTGCAAAAATGTTGTTTCTCCAGGCTCGGAAAGCATCCATGTAGAAAGACTGGAATCACTCCTTGTAATCTAACTACTTCTGCTGTTGATTCAGCTTCTAAAAATGATACAACCGAATCTTCAGCTTTCCTTGCGACACACCATTTGAGCCCAGGTCTCCTGCATGTACTCCTGTGGTCATTCTTAACTCTTTCAGCGTCTCATATAAGCTATTGCCTTTCATCGTAGTGTGGCTTGCAAATACTCAAGTTATCCCTAAGCTGTGGTGCGATAATTTCTAAATTCTACGACAATGATAAATGATAAACCAAATTGATTCGTAAATTGTGTAATGTCGTCTCTTTGAGTATCCTGAATAAATGGAGAGTTTCAAAATTTAACAGAATCACAAACTTTCACTGCTCTTTGACTTTCACTATGTGCATAATCCAAAGTACAGAACATTTAGAATTTTGTTTGGGGCGACCTGCAAATTGGTCATTAGTTTTTGCACGCGGGAAACTTTCTTATTAAACAACGATCTCACAACACGTGCGTGTCTTCTTTGTTGTATTCATTCTGGCTGCGTTTCGAAACTGCTTTGGAAAAGGTAAAATTATGAAATTCCTGAAATTGTACATAATTTTGAATTATTTTTTAGTTGGGGTAAATACTCGTGTATCTTTATATTTGAATCTTCTGTTCCTTTCAGTGAGAAGATCGCAATAATGGAAGTATTAATAACTACTGACCACTTTGTGGAGAACAAGACAAGCTTAACTGTTTGGAATCCTCAGACAGGGACGAGGTTGTTAAGTCTTCGAGGTCCACCCGCAGCTCCTCAGTCGTTAGTGTTCATTCGGGGAGATGAAGGATTTGCAGTTGTGGAAGAAGGGAAGCCGTTTATTCACTTGTGGCAAGTTGGACAGTTGTTGCAGTCTTCAAAGAGGATTCTTTGTCCAGGGAAGCCAGGACCGATGGCTATGAGTCCTGATGGAAACTTTTTAGTTGTAGGAATAGAAGAAAAGATTCATGTGTGGCAGCCAGCTACAGGAAGAATTGTGACTGTAGTTAGCGCTGGACATTACAGAGCAGTGAGGGTACTGAGGTTCAATGATGATGGGACTTATTTGATAAGTGCTGCTGAAGATGGGATGGTGTTAGCTTGGAAATTCATTAATCTTGTGAGCGATGAATCACCAACTCCAACGTACTCTTGGGCCGATCATAGTCTTCCTGTGAATGATGTTCATGTTGGAACTGGGGGAAGGAAAGCTACCATATTTTCGGTTGGGGAAGATCGTTTTGTCAAAATATACTCTTTGATGACTGGGACACTTTTACTGTCTGTTGCTTATCCCGTACCGTTGACAAGTGTGGTCGCTGATAGAGCAGAAATGGGAGTGTTTCTTGGAGCGTCGGATGGAACAATTTATCAGTTGAATATCTCCACGCCTCCGAGATCTTTGGAGCACCATGTAAGCTCAGATGCTGCCTCTGATGGAATCTTAAGAAAGCATACAACAAGGTACGGCCGGATTTCTAAATTTTTCAAAAATTGTATTAATTTTTAAGAAAAAAGCTAGAACATAAAATGAATTTATTTATCTTGCAGGGTTACTGGATTGACAATCAATGCAGATGGAAGTCATCTTGCCTCGTCAGACGATGAAGGATGGGTTCATTTATGGAGCTTAGAAAATAAACAAGCGATTAGAACAATTTTAAATCCTCCAAGTTCTACTGCTCGGGGAAAAATAGCAAATGTAAAATTCTGGTTGGGGGACCCAGAAACTCTGAAAGGAGGAAAGAAGCCATTGATAGCATTTCCTGATGTGCCAAAACTAATTGAAAGCAAAGAAGATAACAGAGAACACGTAATGACTGTTTGGAATCGCTACGACCAATCTTCCACACCGATGGATGAAGACTTTCTTGAGAGCAATGTTAGGAGGACCACCGCATCTTCATCGTCATCCATGGCAGAAATTAATAATTTAAAAGTTAGATTAGCGCAGTGTGAGGAAATCAATCAAGAATTGCACACTTTCTACGTTGAGAATTTGCTGGGAGAAACGCCTTCGAAAAAGATGAAACGGAAATAGAACTAGATTATGTATTGATTTTCTGATTAATTAAGTGATTGTAAAGTTAATTAATTCTATATTAGAAGCATTTGATTATATTTTTGATCACATCACTGTTACACTGTTATAAATCTTATGATTATTCTCAGACTTAAGACGATGACAGTTTTATAAACGGTACAAATTGAACTAGTTAAAATAATATGCATCCATCATAAAACAGTTTGATGATGAACAGTTTACAGTTACATTTATTGTATTATTATAATTACAGGAATAAAATCGATTTACTCGTCTTGTAATTTGCAGTGCTTCATTTTATTAGGAAGATTTTTTGATAATATTATAATATTATATTTAATTCCAGAACTGGAATTTTTTTAGTAGGATCAGTTCTAGATGAAATAAAGTAATTAAACCCAAAATTTATTTATGTATTAAAATGAAAAAGTTCAAGTTTTGTTGCCCGCTTTCGAGCTTCAGATAACATGGACTTAAGACGGAAAAAATGTTTTGATAAGCCATTATCATCATCACGGAGTTTTACGAAGAAAGTTGAACGCTTTTTTAGTGCTTGCTTAGTGCTTGATCCCTTGATAGGATTCCTTATAGAGATCGAGTTCACATTACTCCATAGCACTCTGCAGAATCCAGTACTGTGAGTGGCTGTCAAGTATGAACGGTAGCGGGTAAGAACAGAGCACAACGGAACACTGGAATTCTTGAACTGTCTCCATTTAACTGTCTAAAAAGATTTAGATTCGACCTCAACAAACGACAACTTGGACAAGATTGGACATTGCTGTTCCTACTTTAAAGTTAGGTAATATGTTATGCATTTCATTACTATACTTTTTTTAATAACTCATTTCATAACTTTATTCTTTTCGCTTTGTGTCACTTATCCAACTTGTGATTTTACCGTTGACCACGGGTGTACGATCTAAAACATAGATTGATTGCTTGTTAAAGAGGATATGTGACCACTACGTGTGTGTTTCCGACTTCCGTACCCTCTTTTCACCCTCTTATTTCAATATATCTTATTTTTTTAGTATATCCGTGTAATTTATTTATATGTTATATCCGTGCCTTTCACACTTCAGATTAAGCTTACAATTCTAAGAATTCTGTTTTTCTATATTTAGACTTGGACATATTTTGACCCTAGATATCTTGCATTATCTTGCATTCTTGAGTCTTCCCTTGTCCTTCTTGGCAGCAACATCTTCACTTGCCCTCTACAAATTGTCTGCGTGTTATATTTCTGGTACAAAATCGATAGCACTTCCACTTCGATTTTAATCGCATTTCTACAGTCACCAATTAAGTTGATAGAGTATCCATCCCATTAAGGTAAAGTCGCTACATAATTTGTATTCAATTGAATTCGGCAGTTGATTGTTTGTTTATTGATTGTTATGTGATTATTTGCAGAGTTGCAGGACTAATAATGTCTGCTTTTCGTGGTGGAGGAGCTGCTGCTGCTGGTCACCATTTCAAAGGAGTTGGAAGTGGTGGAACATATTGTGGGGGTGGTCCATCTGCAACTTCGACTGTAATCCGAAGACTCAAGGACGGGACTCCTCCTAAGAATAACCCAGCAACAAGTAGTAGTGGAGACGGTTCTTCATCATCAGCAGAACCTCCAGTAATTGTTAACGGTTATGCATTGCCTCCTGGAGTACCTAATATGTCCAAGTTGACTGCGGCAGAAAAATTGGAAATCATTCGAAACCTACGGACGAATGAGTATATTCCTGGGGCAGGAATGGCTCAGTGGATGCCAAGAGAAAAACCAAGTAACACAAAAGGACCTGTGGTTAAGAACCTGAGAGAAGCATTTGATAGTGACGCTAGTAGTGGGGGATTTTCAGTGATTAAAGGACCTGGAGGAACTGATCGATTTGTGGAAACACAAGTTTTGGAAGAGGGGAGAGATGAAGATGCAGACGACACTTGTTCGACTTTTACAAGCAAGTCTGAAATAGGAGACGACAATAAGCCGGAGATTGTAAAAATGGTGGAAGACTTCCTAACGCTTCATGATCATTATAAAATTTACTTGGAGAGGGCCATTGAAGCAGTCGTAGAGAAAAACTTCGCTGAGGTTTTCCCTGAAGGAAGAGGTAATGTAATTTTGTTTAAATTAGTGAAAAAATTAAAAATTGTGTAAAATTTTAAAATGTTGCATTTTTTAGCTCAAACCCTGTTTAGAGAGCTGGATGAGTTTATGGCATCCCTTGAAAAGTTTAATAATCAAAATCCGTCAGAGAACATGAAGCTGTTTTTCCCGAGTGATTCAAAACCGAACAAAAATACTATCAATTGTCCAGTGGAGCAGCAGGAAGAGCTTTTAGCTACGGTTTATAAACTCAGTAATATCATGGCCAAACTTAATGTTCAAATGATGGGCGATGGGTGGAAGAATATGGAGTCTAACGTGCAGGACAAATTGGATTTATTCGTAAGTTGACGTTCTACCTACAATGTTAAAAATCACACCAAATGTAAAATAAATTGAAGTAGGAAATTCTCTAATACGATTCTTACTCTTATTCTCTGGCTTGCAGAAAAAAACGGTCGATAAGATGGAGAGAGACCTGAAAGACTTAGATTATCGGAAAAAGTCTATCATGGAAGGCTACGCTTTGCTCTCGACTTTTGCAAACCACAACTCAAGTGGAAGCAGTGGAGACATGTTGAACTTGGAAATGCTGAGAATAGATTGAATATTGATACCTACATTTAATTAATTACAACTAAACTTGTCACCAGAAACAAAGTTAATTATGTAGGATACGGTAATTAGTATTTTGCACTTTTCGAAAAAAAGAAAAAAAAATCAGTTAAACAACCACAAATAAGTGTGACGTAGAATGGAATGTTACGTATCTCTATCTCATGTTGACATTGACTTTCCGGTGATCGTGAACTTAACCCTGTTCTCGTTTCTCGTCAATTGAGTCCTGTTCACTAAAAGTGAGTTTTCTAAAGAATGCATGGCGAGATGTCATTATTAGTAGCATTATCATCAGCATTCAAACTGACACAAAAGATGACTAACTTGTGGTGATATGAAGGAAATGCGATTTGGCATGAAGTATTAGGATGCACACCGCATACTCAGGAAATAATGAGGAAGCATATTATAGCGGATGGCTAAATTGATTCTTCTTCCTTCAAACAACCAACTCTCTTCTGGATACATTTTATCATCTGAAGTGTATAAATGAATTCCATGTAAAAGGGAAAAAAACGATATCCATCAATCCATCCGTAAAAATTGCTTTTGTTACATATTCGTCATAATTTATTGTGATGTGATGCACTTTGTCATTCACTGATTACTGATATTGTTATACAAATTGATAAAAAATCTAAAACAAAGACAAATTACATGATAAATAGTCTACACTTTCTTTGATCCTCCCACAACACACTCAGTCCAACTTCAAGTTTCATCCTTCATCAATCAATTAGTTGGTTATATATACATTTGGTTTAGTACACACTGAGAATTTACAGACATGCATATTTTCAGCGTTAGCACTTTGGCAGTGACCTTGCATTTCTTCGTCCAATATCTCCAACTATCTGAATCGATTCCAATTGACACGAGAAGTGGGAGTGATTTTAGTGAGTTAGAAATAGTTTTCAAATAATCCGAACTATAATTTTAAGCTACTTTGTGATTTTATTCTTGCCATACTGTCCTCGTGAAATTGATTATCCATTTAGGCAAGTGTGGAATTCCAAATAAGGCAGTAGCAGTTATGAGAAGCAGAAACGGGAAAGTGCTTTCAGGAGAAGATGCTCGTCCGGAAGAATTCCCGTGGATGGTTTCCATCAAGTCTACAAAAGGATCTAAATCAAGTGGAGATCATTTTTGTGGAGGTTTTGTCATCAATAGCAGACACATTATCAGTGCAGCCCATTGCTTCCGGAAGGATTACAACAATCTTTTAGACTACAAAGAGGATGGGTTCGTGGCATTGAAAGAAATCATATTATACGAACATTGTGGGTGTCGTTCTTCCTGCATGTTAGTAATAGTAGCACACTTTTTTACATTGATGCAGGTCAGTTATCCTAGGAAGTGTAAAGATATCTTTAGGACAATCGGACTTGGGGCTATCTGAGAATACAAAGCTAGCCACTATTGAATATCTTGCAATTCATCCGGACTTTGAGAAAGATGGAATTCACTTAAATCATGACATTGCTATTTTGAGAACAGAACAGGAGATAGTGTGGAAGAAAACTTTATCGCCAATTTGTCTTCCAGCGATGGAAATTAAAGACTATGGAGAGACTGGTTCAAATGTAACTGTAGCTGGATGGGGAGCTCCACATTGTCCTGCTGGTAATTGAGGGATGGTAGGAATGTTTGTTGTTCGCAATGTTAAGATTTTAAAACTGTATAATTACGGATTCATATAGGACCAACTCCTTCAAATCCAAAGTTAAAGAAAGTGACGATTCCATTGTGGAAGAACTCTGACTGCTTGCAAGCGTACAAAGATGCCAATTATGATTTTACTCGTGAAGGATACGTCTGTGCTGGAGATTTCGAGAGAGACACGTCCAAAGTTCATGCAACTTATTGATATCTGCTTTATTTATTTGACATCTGTATTGCCGTTTTTAAGCTCGTGGTAATGTTAAAATGCTCAGGAAGTGTCTAATGTTGGGACTTTGGTATTTCACTTTCTTTTACAGGGGGATTCAGGGTCACCTCTTATGATGTTGCAGGACAACCAATGGACAGCTATTGGAATAGTTTCTGCAGGAAGATTTATGTGTGAAGATCGCGTTCCTGGAGTTTACACTAAAATCTCTAGCTATTTAAATTGGATTGAATCAGAAATCAAATAGGAGTTAAATTATGAGACATTTATTATTTATTGTCAAGATATCACAAATCACTGAATAAAGACTGATATTTTTATTGTTAATACAAAATAGTGTATTCAGTATTCTACTGTAAGGCTTTCGACATCAAAATGACAATCTATTTTGTTAGATATATCCATTCACAACTTAATGCATTATTGGACGCTAATTTATTCAAGACGACGCTCCCAAATGTGAAAGGTGTAGGCTTCAACAGAAGTACTCTAGCTTCAAAATCTCACTTAAAACACCAAGTATTATTAAAATAATATTCCATTCCATTGAGTGACACTGGCAAAATGAAGTGCACGCGAATCTGTAGAAGTGACAAAGGTTGACAATGCGCTGAGTTCTGACTTCTGAGTCATCATCACGGAAGGAGAAACAGAGAGAACGGAAATGACAGTCAGGAAAGATTTCTACACGAGGAATATCTGAACTTGACATTGACAATGAAAAGGCTTTCATGATTCATTAGAATATTAATTTTCCTTAATTTGGTTATGAATCGGGTCTGTCTCAAATTCTCAGCAACACAAATACAAATATGTGTTACATATTTCAATCAACTCCGTCGTTGATCGGTGATCCTTATATTTTCATTTCAACCATATACATAGAGATATATAGACACATTTTTTATACCACAAAGATTATACGGAATTCATTAAGTGTCAATTGCTACACATGAAATGTGCTTTGTGCATTTCCTTCCGATTAATTAACATATATCCAGTAAATAATCTAAAATAGTACCCCTCAACGTCTCCACACTTTAGTATAAATAAATCCAGTCATAAGATGGAATGGCATCAAATCAAAAGTTGCATGAGAGATAAGAGCTTAGCTACACATTACAACAATATTATCCAAGATTCGAGATGAATGTTTCCGTTAGTTTTGTTACTTTTCTCTCATTGTGGTACTTTTGTGATGGAATATCCATATCGAGATCGACTAAAGGTAATTAAGAACATATACAAGAGGATTTTTCCTAATGAATATTTTATTACATTTATTTGTAAATGTTTCTTGTGAAGGCACCCAGAAATGTGGAACGTATTCTACCAGAGCTCCGAAAATAGTCGGAGGTCGAGAATGCTTTGAAGGGGAATTTCCATGGATGGTTTCTCTCAAGTCCGAAACTGGTCACTTCTGTGGTGGCTTTGTAATATCAGAAAAACATGTCCTCACTGCAGCTCACTGCTTTCTTCAGAAATACGCTCCTTCCAACAATCTTAGGTTTGATGATAACGGGTGAGTTGACTGCATCATCTTTAATGACAGATATTCTAAGTTAAAATATGTCTTATTGGTTTGTTTTTGCATTTGACTTACAGGAAAGTTATTTTATCAAGTTTCAACGCAACAGTTGGAGAGTATTCTCTAAAATCGCCTGAGACAGTTCCTGAAATTCCTGTTGCAATAGCAAAGCTAACTGCACACCCGAAGTATAATCCTGAATCAAAAGATAACGATATTGCTATAATAGAACTGTCCGAAAAGGTCTCAATACATCCCAGCGTTGAGCCTGTGTGTCTTCCAAACAATAAAATTCATTTTCTATCAACCAAGAAAGCAATTGCAGCTGGATGGGGGATGCATTATCACGGCCAATCACGTATTTTTAAATTGCCCCATGTACACCGACGCAGTCATTCTAGGCTTACTTAAACTTGATTAATTATGTTGATTACAGCAGGAACATGGAAATCTGAGACTGATAAGCTTTTGAAGGTGGAAATGAACATTCAGGATACAGAGAAATGTCGCCGGAACTATTTAAACACGAGGGGAGAAAATTATTCATTGCCCTTTCCAGCTAAAGGGGTCATATGCGCTGGAGCAAGAAACAAAGACAGTTGCGCTGTTCGTATATTTTTTTTGGAGTCACTCTTATGACATTTATTTATTGTAATGTTCGTATGATATGATAAATATGTTTTACAGGGAGATTCAGGTGGACCTTTAATGCTCCTGAAGGACAACAAATGGACAGCTATCGGGATTATTTCTTATGGAAAAGCGTGCGGAGACTATGATCTTCCGTCAGTATATACTGATATTGCTCATTTCAAAAAGTGGATTGAAGAACAAATGCGTTAAACTCTTCATTACGATCTCAGTAATAAGAATAATAATGGCTAAATAACTTATTGACATGAATTTTACAAAAACAATAAAATTCAATAAATCCTGGCATGTCGTATTTGTGCATAGGAAACATTTCAAATATCTTTATTGTAAGATTGGTATACTTATTTATTTGTAAACGAAAAATTCATTGAC
>Ga0194135_10002745_pt1 | contig 10720 bp, 11 predicted proteins | sample LitLau_LLRF_2013_FD_134024 | JGI IMG/M metagenome (GOLD analysis project Ga0194135, IMG submission 134024) | Freshwater sediment microbial communities in response to fracking from North America - Little Laurel Run_MetaG_LLRF_2013 (version 2) | ecosystem: Environmental > Aquatic > Freshwater >... | reverse complement strand
AGAAAGCCGGAAACCAGCAAGCCCAATCGAACTGTCAATAACGCAGATGCAGGACGATTGCAAGCAATCGCACCAAAGACATCGGCAAGAAAGCCGGAAACCAGCACTCCCAAGAAAACTGTGATTGAAGCAAAAATTGCAGAAAGGTTGCAAGCAACTAAACGAAAGGTATCGGAAAGAAAGCCGAGAACCAGCACCCACATGCAAACTGTCATTGAAACAAAATCTGTAGAAAGGTTGCAAGCAATTAAACCAAACGAATTGGCAAGAAAGCTGATAACCAGCAAAGTCCACCAGAATGTTATTGAAGCGAAAATTGCAGAAAGTCTGCAAGCAACTAAACGAAAGGTATCGGCAAGAAAACCGAAAGCCATGACTAGAGGAATAGAAAGAATGTCTTCTGATGGGGTCGCCGTACCTATCGAGACTGGATGCAAATCTGCTCAAAGAAAGCCTTTAATCAGAGGTTCTTGCGCTCATTATAACTCAAGGAAGGATATCACTACACTCGTCCGAAAGCGAGGAATATCTTATCTCCGAGCAATTTCAATGTTTGGAAGTCGATTAGTGATAGTTGCAAATCAATTTCTTCGAGAGTCAATGCTCTTCCCAGGTCATTCAAGACCAAGAATTAGTGGTCCCCAATTTTGCGTAGTTGAACGTGTGGGCCGATCGCGACATTACGGAGAGCAGGGACGGGGTAAAGTCAGTTTGACTTGCATGAAGATCGACTCAAAAACGCAATTTTATTTACGACAAACTTTACTTACTATGAGATATATCACCAAGCAGGGACTTATCATTAAGTTTCCAGGAGGGCGAACTGGAACTTTGATTTCTTTATTTCACCTGCCCCATTTCTTCAAACGCGTCGATTCTGCAGAAGATATCAATATTCGGAAGATGTTTGCCAATATTTGCAATTCTCCAGTAAAAGCTTGTGACTTCTACGCTCTACAAAGTATATTCGGTAAATTTCTAATGCGAATTATTCAGGAGAAATATTCAGAATTCGTCAATATTGCGGAGAAAAGCTATGAATCATTGCATCCCGAACAACTTGCTAACGAAGATAGACCGATGAAAAAAGAGTACCTGATGAAGAAGAAAGTCAAAGTTGTTTGTTTACGAAATCATGATTTAAGTATTCGAGAAGTTATTCAAAAGCAATTTAAATCCATTACAGCAGAGGATGAAGACGACAAAGTTGTATTTGAGGTGGATGCAAATGTTGGAGATAAAGAAGAAGGAGCCGAGTATGACTGGAAGTATTGCTACGAACCAGTCTTAGACAATCCCTTGGAATTGGAAGCATCACAAGCCCTCCGATTCATAATAGCTAGAGGAAATCGAGGTGTAGTTCAAGAAGACATGGCCCGCTTCATGCAGATCACTGCACTTGATGCAAGGTCAGCTCTTCGGTATCTTACAAAGTGGAAAGTTGTCAAAAACGTAACAGAAAACAGGGGAAAAGTTAAAGTTTTTAGATATATATTCACAAAATGTGACGGTCCTACTTTTCCACTTCCGCCATCGAGTGACGAAGAAACAGTTGACGATATCAAACCTTGCATATTGGTAGAAACAACTTTTGGCGCGGATGATAATCAAGGGATTATGCCACCACCTGGAATGCTTGATTCCTCAATATGCGACTCTGCAACTTCATCACAACTAAGCACTGAAGATTATCAATCAGAAATAGTCCACACCATAAATACAGAAGAGTCCAGTGACATTGACTCAATTGAAGATATTGAGCCAAAGGAAAAGAACACTTTCTCCGTAAAATTCCCCAGCGGTGTAAAACGGAAACGAAAGAAAATTCCGTATCAAAAACTTACATGGGATGAAATCCAAATGAAGGTAGCAAATAATAGACGAGAAAATAGACGCCCTCCTGTTCACAAACGAAAATATACCGACATGTACGATGACGTGGATAAGAAAGCTTTAGAACAATTGAAACGACAGAGAGTTGACTGGACTGCTGAGGAGGACAGAGCAATACTTTACTTATTTATCGCAAGCATCGCCTTCACTCCTCGTTATAACATACAAAAAGTGTTCATTTTCAACTCAGGCCAGTTGCGTGATATTCTACATGGAATACTAGATCAATCTAGGACCAAAACGACGTTAGCCGTACGGCGAAGAATACATCACTTGATGAAAAACCGCGTATTTTATGCTCAGTATAGAAATTATCTGAGTTGTGCACTCCAAGACGAAGAGCTTTACACAGAATTGATAGAGCCGTATCTGCCGATTCCTAGTACATCAATATTTCATCCGATTCCCACTAATGCATTGTACAAGGTATTCGAGTATTTAAGAAACAAATTTGAAACAGCAGGATTTGATCACGAAAAGGTTGATTTAAGTGTTAATCTGGAAGATTTAATTAGCAGGCGAGAGATGCGTAAGCTAGAGACCATTTGGGCAGATGTATGGGGGAATGTTTTTAAAAGGTTCAAGCCAAAGAAACGTTATGCGTTCCCACAGTTGGATGCGCCGTCATCAAGTACCAAAACGACTTCCACGACTGCAAACGTAAACGAAACAGACGGTGTAAATGAGATTGAAATTTGTGACGTACAAGAATCTGATTCTGTCGATGAAGAAATAGAAGGAAGAGTTATTTTGCCGGATAAGTATTATTCAGATGAGCAATTGTCTTACGTAACTCAAATAGCCAGGAACATAATCGATAACCTTGATGCGTCGTGTTCTAGTAGTAGTGAAAGTGAAGATGATGACTTATGTCCAACTATTTTTCGACCTCAACATCAAGATGCTCAACCAACTTTGTATCCCCAGTCAAGCCGCAAGTCGAGCAAAAAAGTCACAGAATTCCGAAGAATTGAACTAAAAGACAGAAGATTAATTGATTCTAAAAAGGTTAACATTGTGACGTGTGATCGAGATCCGTACAATGATAACGATTTACGAATTTGGGTTGTGCGAACAGCGGTATTGAGTATGATGTTCAGCGGAGAGAACTACGCTTCTGTGGAAGCATTTCTTTCAAGTATAACAGACAAGTTCTTGACCAGGGGACTAAGTGCGCTGAGGACGGAAGGAATTATTTGTGTTTCAAAGCCCGTGAAGAGATTCATGCTCTCACTTCAAATGAAGAAATTGATGTCTATCAATTTAAAACCAAGAGCATTTCAAGTTGCAAGTTCGTTTATTGCCTCATTATTCAAAAAAGAATCTACTCCTATCAAATATTTTTATGATTTGGGCTCAGCCTTTCTACTCAGTGAGATTATTCCTTTTGTAAGTTAAAGTCAATTGGGTTTCAATTGGATTAGCTTGCTCCTTCTAATGATTTTGTTCTATAAAATTGCAGCTAAAAATCACTATTGAGCTACCGGACCCGGTCATCACTGTACATAGCCAATGGGAGAAAGAGTACGCAGAGCTGCTAAAGAGTGATGACAATTTAGCAGCAGATAAGGCTAATTTTGCTCTGCGATTGCTGCGTTCCAAACTGAATTCACATGTTATGGCTAATCCAAGTAAATTAGTGGAAAAAGATTTCTTCGATATTAATCTTCCTCGAACCACATGTGCTAGATGTCCAACAGAAGTATTCGAGACCTTAGCACCTAATGCAACACGACAAACTAAGTCTGTCACAAGATTATTTCTCGAAAGCAATCTCATTAAGTAAGTCCATCTTGCTAAAAAAGACTATCGATTGTTTGAAAATATTTGAATCAATTTTAACTTTGAAGGATCGTGGATTATGACGAGAATAGTAAAACTTTTGGGTGCCCGAAGAATCAAAGAAAGTTGGGTGATCACGAGTGGCTGTACAATATAATAACCATTTGTGGAGAAGTTGGGCTTTCAATGCAATACCTTGTGGTATATGATCAGCAATTAATTCTGCACTTTATTTCTTGTTTCTCAACTAAATTTAAAATCGGTTTCCGCAGACTAAATTTTGTAGACGAAGACTCAAACCAGCATTAACGTACTTGCTGAAATGCAACTACGTGTACATGGTCGGAATAAAGCACCGTAAGTTTGTAGCTGGGTCATATATGAAGAACTGGACTTACTGTTCATTCAAAAAAGGCTCTTCAGGGAGTAGGGTAGCCAAACGGTAGGACTGAATAAACTTTTAATAAATTAAATATGGTTGGATTTATTATCTTAAGCGGTGGTCACTTAATCAGTGGATATGAAGCAAGTTGTGTTTAATTTTAGACTGGTGGTTTGTCCGTGGATGCATAGCACTGGAGAGTTAAATTGGACCTTCCTGAATAAAACAATGACTGGAATTATTGGAATTATCACGAGGTATCCCGTCATAATGGTCGAAGAATTGTGCCGAGCACTTAATCCTTTGCTGTCGTCGGTTGAAGTTATAACGCTACTAATGGTAAGTAATACATGTTTGAATCAATAGGCAAGGACGATAGGATGACTACTAGCTCTTTCGTTGCCCTCCGAAATAATTGTTATCAATCTTTTTCAGACCATGCACGGTCTTAAATTGGTGAGATTCTACAAGGTGAAGCGCAGGATGGACGTGGGGCCGTTCTCAAGTAGTAAAATACCAGAAAAAGACATCGAAGGATCTCATAAAAGTACGGTAGATTTTATTATCTCAAGAAATTTTAAATTCGTATAATCTATCTACTAATAGATTTTCTAATCATAATAATTATAACTATAGATTACAAAGTTGACCCATTATTGGACATTGAGAAACTGCACGTTGAACTTCGGCCTTTCCACACATTTCGGTATGCGCGGTTTCAAAGGGTCTTGAATGCGTATGAACGTGAAGCTTTAGAAAGAAGTTCACTTTTTCGACCACCTGTGACACCTTCCCACAAAAGCAAGAAATCAAAATCAGTACCCTCGTCGTCTGCGGTATTTGGTGCATTCACTGATTTACGTGACGTTGTTTAATTCAATTAAATTATACTAGGCGAGATAAACTATTAATTTTCGTACTATCGTATTCTCTGCTGATAATAAAATTTCTTAGAATTATTTTCAACTCGTTTGGAGTCTTTTTTGTCAATTTTCTTCAGTTTCTTGTAGTTCTTATGGAGCATCTTGGCTTCGAATTCTGTGAACTTGGACACGAAGTACCACAAATAGCTGCAATAAAGAAATTCAAGTTATTAGAACATGAGTACGCAGAGGAAGTAGAACATCCTAATTGAAAAGATCTCATTACCTCTTCCACCGGCGATAATTCTCCTCGTGCTTCTTGTGATCTTCAAGACAAACCTCAATGTGCTTTCCTATTTCACGAAGGTTGGTTTTGTACTGTGTTTGGTACTCTTTAGATTCAATCGGACCAATCGATCTGTTGTCGAGAGCCTTCAGTGCTTTCTTTACCGGTCTCATCATTTCCTTGCATTCGACAAATGCCTTCGGATCTAATTCTCCGAGCATACTTACAGGAGTAGGTTCAGCCCCGGCAGCGAAGTGTTTAGGAAGATCGTCTTTCTTCTTTCTCCCTCGTTTCTTCTTTTCCTTCCTCTCTTTCTTTTCGCCCGCATCCTTCTTTTCCTTCCCTTCCCTTTTTTCCTTTCCTTCCTTCTTCTCCTTCCCATCCTTCTTAAGTGGATTTTTTCCTGCAGCGGGACCGACTCCATCAGCCAGTACTACACCGTCAACAACCGAAGTTGCGTTGTCTGCACCGTCTTTACTGGCTTTTGATTTCCTTCCTTCCTTCTTCTTTCGTATTTTTGGCTGCTTCAGTCGTTGTACAGCCACGTGCTTCTTCATTACACGAAGAAGATAATCTACTCTGCTTCCGGCATGCTTCGCCAACGGTTTTTTATCCCCTTCCGTGAAAATCTTTGACTTTAAAAGGGGATCATTCTCCAATATTTTATCCCAAGCACCCATGCCATATTCCCAAACTCCCAACAGAGCACGTGTATCTTCATCTTCTCCCCATTCAACGTCAAAACCTGGATTTTTGACTTTTAGATCGAATTTCCATTTTCTTCTGCTTTCCTCATCAATGGGTATGAGGACACCGAGAGCATCCAACTCATCGAGTGCTAATGACATAGTGCGTGCGTTTATGCTGCAGCCATGGACTTTGAAAATTGGCCCTTTCTCTCGCGGCTTATTAACCCGTTTCTTAGCTGCGGCTCCGTCAGCACCAACTAAACCATCGGCACCTTCCAATGGTTGCTGTGATAAAGTAGGTTCCTCTTTAACTGATACCGGCAGACTGGGATTTGCTTTCTGGTCCGCGATCGCTTGCTGTATAAAACAAAGAACGATTATTACGACTGTCAGCAAACCTGTTGACCATGCCACACAATGCTTACCTGGCAGCCTTCCAAAAGGTCTTGGGCTAATTTTTTCAGTTCGGGGACTGGCTTATCTGCCAGCCCACAGTCTTCAGCCACCTTTTCAATTCTCTGAAGAGGGGAAGCGAATTTTTTAAGACTCTTGAGAAACTTGCGAACTTGTCCTTCAGTAAACTTAGGCTCTTTTCCATGTTTAGGGCGCCCTCGCTTCTTTGACCGTTTTCCACCTTCCTCGTCAGAATCACTTTCATCTTCCTCTGCCTCACTAGCCTTATCTCCACGTTTTCTCTTTCGGTTTCGAGCCTTTCTATTGAGTGCTTCATTGCCTAGGGCTGGCTTAGAATCATTAGAAAGAGCTGAAGTGGCTGTTCGACTCCTGGGTGGTAGATACAAGTCAGCCATCTCTTTTTCCCGTTCTTCTGCCTCGACTCGCTTCCTAATATCTTCTGGGATTATTTGGTCCCATTCCTTATTATCACTATCGCCAGGACCAGGCACCCTACTTCCTGCACTACTACTCGTGACTTCAGGTAAATCATCTTCATTAACTGAAAATGTTGCGACTTTGAAAGCAGATAATAGATCGTCTCCCGGACGCGCAGCCTCCTCGTGCGTCTCGGCTCGACGTAGAATTTCATCAATATCACAATTGTCATCTCCACCTTCGTTTTCTCCCTCATCTTTGAACAATTCTTCAGCTCCAAATTTTAAAATTGCATTTAACTCATCCTGTGGAAAAATACATGGTTCATGATAAAATCTTCAATTTTTATCACACGTATACATCCCTATTAAAAATAAAACAATGGTGTAATCAAGTGATACCTTGTTGAAAGGTGTTCCAGACTTAGACCCTTTGTCCAAAACTGTTCGTCCCGTAGTGTCCATTCGCTGAATGACCAGATGATCGAGAACCATTTTTCTCTTCGCCCTTTCTACTATGTCTTCTTCTACTGACTTTTTTGTTACCAGTCTGTAAATCATGACTTGATTTTTCTGACCGATTCGGTGGGCCCGAGCTTGAGCTTGAAGGTCATTCTGAGGGTTCCAGTCAGAATCAAAAATAATTACAGTATCGGCAGTAGCCAAGTTAATCCCGAGACCTCCAGCACGAGTACTTAGGAGGAAGCAGAAATCAGTGGAACCTTCTGCATTGAAGTGGTCTAGTGCTTGTTTTCTCATATCTCCTTTAATGGAACCATCCAAACGTTGAAATGCGAAGCGACGGAGCTGCAGGTATTCCGCAATTATATCAAGCATCATGACCATTTGAGAGAAGATCAACACACGGTGACCAGTTTCTCTAAGGCGGACGAGTAGTTTATCCAACAGCATAAGCTTGCCACTGCCTTTTATGAGAGTGCTTAAAGCGTCCGAAGCTGCACCCTCAAGAGGCTTTATGAGCGATGCGTGATTGCAACACTTTTTTAGTTCCATTACCACGTTTACAAATGAAGTTACAGAACCTTTGACTCCTTTCCTCAGAGCTACGTAGTTTTTTGTGAGAATCCACTTGTAGTATTGTTTTTGAACTGTGGTCATTTCCACTCGTAGAATTTGTTCTACTTTGGCAGGTAAAGATTTTTCGACGTCTTTCTTAACACGACGGAGGATATACGGTTCTAGTTGTCTGTGTAGTCTGGTGTACCCTTTATTAGCTGCTTGGTCATGTTGCTCTTCAAATGCCTCCCAGTTGTCAAATTTTCCAGGCATTATGAAGTGAAGTAGCGACCACAACTCCTTCAAAGAGTTTTGAAGTGGAGTCCCCGTGATTAGTAATCTATTGTGAATTGTATTATAGTAAATTCTTACACAGATCGTAATCCTAAAGTTTACAACTATCTGAATGCTTCAAGGTTTACCTATGATTAGATTCGAAATCGAGTAAAGTTTTGTATAAAAGAGAGTCCCCATTCTTCAATCGATGAGCTTCGTCCACCATCATTGCTGCCCAAGGAACAGTCGTCAGAAACATTTTGTCCTTAAGGACGATTTCATATGTTGTGAGAATAGCGTTGAATTTGATTTTTCTGGAGCCTTGGAAAAACCACTCGTAATCCCGAATCTATTTCATGACATTGCAAATACAACTGTGACAACTTAACACTTTAATACATCTTCACACAGTGATGGAAAATTAGTCTTACAACGTCTCTAGATGATATATCACCCAAATACGTGACTACGTTGATATTGGGTGCCCATTGAGCAAATTCCTTCTGCCAGGCAGTCATCGTAGAGAGAGGAACCACAAGAAGAAATGGTCCATATAAATTATATGTCTCGAAAAGATAGTTCAGGAAGCAAATAGTCTGAATTGTTTTCCCTAGTCCCATTTCATCAGCAAGAATGACTGAGTTTTCTTTGCACCAAGAATGAACTAGCCAATTCACGCCGTCAATTTGATAATCTCGTAGTATAAAATCCTACGAAAAAATAATCGTGATATTCGTAATTCCCACTACACCTAGTACACCTTCTTAAGGATAACAATCAACTACCTTTGTGTCACCCTTGAGAAAATCAGGTTGCGATTTCATGGCTGAAAACTTCGGCCTCTGTTTCAAACATTTCGAAGAGGCAGACGGAGTTTTCGTAGATGCTTCCCTTCGTTTGAAAAGCTTAATGGCATCAGGATTCTTTTTTCGAATGAGATCTGCATTTTCCCATGTGGCTTCAGCATAAGACAGGCACTCCCATTTTACGTAGTATTCTTTAATGCCTTCGTCATTTGTTCTTTCGGCTGTTACAGCGAATTAAATCTTAATTAAATACATCATGCTACTACATATTGCACATTTTTATGTTAAAGTACCAATTATTCTTTCTGGATTGACATAAAGTTTGACCAAGTCTTGTTGAAGTTCTAACTGGCATTCAACATACTCTACGTCTTCAGGCGAAGCGTATGACTTCCATCTAGCATGATCATCCTCTTTCTGCGTTAGAAATAATGACAATACGACTTTACTAGATTGAACTCATCAAATTGACAAAAAAACTGATTCTATGAAGTAAAATAACCTTGCAGAAGTTATCGAGTTTCTTAAGCCCTTTTGCCTTCATTTCAGTTAAAGTTTCGAGGCTTTCCCAGGTATTATGTAAATGCGACCACCCCACCCATTTGATGAGGAATTGCCGTTCAGTCTCAGTTTCGGGAGGAAGTAATTCATTAAGATCGCCTTTCTCTTCAATTGCGTACGACGTTGTACCACTACCAGTGGCTGTTTCAAGAAATACCTCACTTAAAATACTTGAACCACAAAACTGATAACATAATTTTAAGGAATACACAGTACACACCCCCTTTCTTTCCTATCCTTGACTCCATAACTCTTTCAATAGTCTCAACGTGTTCTTCTGGTTCCAACTCTCCATTTATATTGTCCTGTGAATCAGCGTCATCAGCGTCAGACATAACGTCAGCTTCGTCCTCACTTTCGGCATCTTTGTAGTTGACGGTATTTCCTCGCTTCCTTATCGTTCTATGCCATCAATAATATTCACGTCTAAAACCGAGCATTACTCTACGGGACATAAATAAATACCCAAAAAATTCAAAAAGTACCTTGTATGTTCCTCATCTGAAGAGTCATCATCTTCTGAAGAAACTTTACGTCTTTTGACTTTACCTTGCGACGGTGAATGTGACTTGCTGTTCGATGACTTCCGTTTGTGTCCCCCGGACGAACTTTCCTGACGCTCTAATTTAGGAGGTCTCGGTTCATACCGTGGTCTATTTGACCGTCGAATTCCATAAAGTTCCGGATCATTTTCCCAAAGCTTTTCCTTTTCTCTTTGCTTTCTCCTACGACGCTTCTCCTCAACGCTGCTGCACTCGCGACCAAACACATTTACACGATCAATACAATGTTTCGATGCTTTAAATGCCGCCACGTGCTTTTCATGATATTGTATGAATTTAGATGTAAACAAACACTAAATTTCTTCAAAACGGGAATATCTCGTTATACCTGCTACTATTTTGAGATCCTTGTGAGCCACCCCCACTTGAGTCATCATCATCTGATCCTGAATGTGATCTGGCACCCCCACTAACTCCACCTCATGCCCCACGACTGCCTTCCCCATCAGAACTCGAATCATCTGAATGAGACCTAGAGTCCCCTGATGAAGAGCCGCTATTTCTCCTACTTCGACTCTTCCCTTCATCGTCATCACTTCCGTCTTCACTAGAATTTGACCTGCCCCCTTCACCACCCCCACTGCCCCTATCACTGTCATCACCACTAGAAGAGTCGGAATCAGAGCCACCACTCCCACTCCCACTTCCATCCTCGTCGTCGGAATCCTCTCCCAGAGGATTCTTACTCTCTTTCCTATTCTCCTCCTCTTCCTCACTCTCACTTCCCCCCGATGACCTCTTCGACATGCTGTTGTGGTCAGGTCACTAGAGT
>Ga0194135_10002744_pt1 | contig 10720 bp, 10 predicted proteins | sample LitLau_LLRF_2013_FD_134024 | JGI IMG/M metagenome (GOLD analysis project Ga0194135, IMG submission 134024) | Freshwater sediment microbial communities in response to fracking from North America - Little Laurel Run_MetaG_LLRF_2013 (version 2) | ecosystem: Environmental > Aquatic > Freshwater >... | reverse complement strand
CTGGGCGGAGCGTCGTAATTTATAGTAGAGGGGTATATTCCAATAGTAGTGTCGAGGCACCAACAATAGGTAAAGAGTGGGGGTTGAGTGTGGTCTGACCGGTCGGACAGGGAAGTCCGGGGTATTGACAATGACTAGTAGCCCAATAAGATGGCGGCTCACAAGGGGGTGACCAGATAGGGTTAAGATCTTTGTTTTAAAGAGTTGTATTTTACTACACCACTCCCCCTTTTTTAAGAAAACTAAGATCTCTTGGTACCTCGATCACTACCAATACCACCAAAAATTTTCGTTGTAGATTGATGAGTCTGTAAATTCTCTCACGATTACCAACCATTACTTTAAGGCAGGGGTGTCCAATCCTTCCTCAAACAGGTAACCGCGATTTAAAATAAAATACATAAAGTGTTCTCATAAGATCCCTCTTTTTATCGAGTGGCTTGGTAACTTTCCCTCATGTCCATTCCTGAACCCGTTAGGATGTCCGAATGAGGTACTAGTTGCCAACCTGGATCAGACAAGTAGAAACTTCAAAATTAGTCTATCTACTGGTTTGCTGTGCTGATTTTCCTGTAACACACCAAAACAAAACACACAAACAGTAATTTGTCCAGCCTCATCCCTCCTAACTAAAAGGTGGGGATTGCCTTGGTGTTTCCTAATCCCTGACTAGCTAGCTAAATCCTATCTATATATAAACACCATAATTTATCTAAGAAAACTTAACTAAGACTGGTTTCCCAGAATACTTAACTTCATTCGAGTTGGGTGATGGCTTGTAAAATTTCATCATGGACGGTCTCCGGAAAATTGTGTAGAGTCCACAACTGCTCGCAGTTTTTCTTCAGCTGCCATCCGGTCTTCCAGAGTGTTGTGTAAATCTTGAAAGTATTCCAAAGGTATGGTGCTATCCTCTTCTCGTCCTCTTAAACTTGATCTCTTGAAAGTCAATTTGGTTTGCTTGCGGACAATCCCATGATGTCCCTCCAAAGTGGTTGTTTGGGTGACCAAATGAACCTTCTGTTCTATGCCAGAGGTGGAATGTGACTGTCTGGTACTCTAATCAGGAGAAAATGTCATCTGGTAAAACTGTCATTGTCTTGGACTAGTACTTTGCTACATAGACTGATTGACTTTTAACCTTGTCAATTTAGACTTACTGTTTAAACCACTTTTACTTTACTTTTTAATGATATGATTATTTCTGGCAATATACTTAAAGTTACTGGTATTACTTTTAAAACTGTACTGACTGCAATCACTGTTGACTTGTTACTTGTGAAATTATTTTTATTGGCATCTTTCACCAAACTCAACTACTGGATTCAGCTTATGAATTAAAATGATTTAAGAATAGTTCCCTTGCGGCTTTAAATGGGTAAGTTAAAATTTAATCACTCAAACTTTTCCATACTACTGGCTATCGCTGTCATCACTTCTCTCTAAAACTTCAAAATATTTTTCCAGGAGTCTACTTGAACCATCATGTACCTCGTATTTACTTCAACCAACTGGACACTCTCAGAACACCACAACAAAACGATATTTTGAGATAGGCCAGCAATGTCTCTCATCCTTTCTGTGGTTTATGGTAAGTTTCCTTTTTGTTTTGCCCTAGAGTTTCTTGTGTATTGTCAAATATCGAAACACAGCATAGGACTTGTCCCCATACAGGTTTATTACGATATTTTGTTTGTGTAGGCAGACTCGAACACAGCCATTTGTCAGGTCCAGTGAGTTGTCTCTAATTACTTGTATTAATCTGTTAGATTAAAAAGGGGAAAAAGGGAATACAAGGTACAGGAGTTTTATGAAACAATGATAAACAATTTAATGAGATCCTAAGTGATAAACAAACGTAAACAAGTAGTATGATTGGATCTTTTACAATTTCTTAATCTAAAATGACAATTTAACATAAATAACTTTGAACACTAGTTAAACTTGATTTAAACTTTATCATTGAAATATTTTGTAGATAGTATAAGGCAAAATTCAGTCTTGTAAATTACTTAATCTTGTCAGTTTTAGTTTTTGTCTTTGTACTACAAGTCCATCAGTTCATTCCAGTCCATACGGTCATTGTCTTTTGTTGCAGCTTGGTCCCATTTGGTCGGAGGAGGTGGAATCAACGCCACCAGCTTCTTCTTCATTGTCTTCACATGTAAGTCCATGTTCAACTTCTCTGCCAATTCTTGCTTCTGCTTCTTTGATAAATTGTTGCATTCACTGTCTATATGTCCTCTGCTTCTACACTTCCAGCATCGTTTTCTCTTCTTGTTTCCTTTTTCTTCTGGTGTCTTGTTCTTGGTCTGCTCTGGTCCTAAACTTTCTGCTTCTGTCACATCCATGTCCATTTCTTGCATTTTCTCACAAATTTCTTCACACTCTTTTCCACTCATTTTTTCAGTCACTTTTTTACTCACTTTATCATTCAACACATCACTGAGCATGTCCATTTAGTCCACGAGTGAGTGTTCGTGGCACCGAACATCTTCAAAAACTTCTATTTCTTGATCTAACGTTTCTCTGAAACTTCTCTCTTCTGCCCTTCTTTTACCTTCTGCTGCCACTCCCTTCCTATTCTCCATTTCTTTTCTTCTCAACTCCTCTCTTGCTTTCCTCGCTCTTGCCAACATTTCTTCTTCCTCTTTCTTGAACTTCAAAGCATTTTCTTCCAGCTCCTGGTGGTATTTTTCTGCGTTAAGCCACAATGTCTTCTTTTGCATTCTTACTCCTGGGACGCCTCTTTTCTTCAAATCTCCTCTTGCTTTCTTAATTCCGTCTTCAAGGGGTGACTTCATTTCCTTGAATTTGTTAGTCCGTGTTTTCGGGATAACGAATTTTACCATTTTTCTTTCTTGACTCTCTCTCCTTTGCGTCTCACGTCTGGCTTCCTCAGAGGCTTTGTCTCGACTGGCACGACAATTCTTGGCTTAGCTGCTCTTCTTTAGTGTTGGTGTGAGCTTGCCGGTTCGTATTGTTGCGGGCTTCGGTTGTCGGGCTACGCCGGCCGACACTTCCCTACGTCACATTGCTGTTCGTTGGCTGAGGGAGACCACGGCTGTGCTCGCTGGGTTGCAGTTTCCAGAAGGCGATGACTCGAGGGTGACGCCATGTTGTTTATTTGGCGGTATTTTGCCATGATCAGCAGAAGGCAAGATCCATTAGCGGCAAATCAGAACAGTATGTCTTCGGGGTGGTTAAGTCATAAGCCAGTTGGTAGAGCACATATTGCACATGAGTTCAGTTTGGTTTCTGCACATTCGCACTTATCAACATGTATAGTGTGGATCTACACATTCGTGCATATCAACCTGGTGTTTTGCCGGGTATGAGTGTCTACAGTACCTCCTTTCTAAACATCAGTTCCTCTTCCTTTTGTCTCTTGCTTCAAAGACAAGGAACTTATCCGAGTCATCAGTGCCCGTATAATTCAGCCATGCTCCCGGTCCTTCATTGCTGTTCCCTGGGAATTTGGAGAGGCGATCCATATGTACAATTTGGACATCTGATGGCTTCCCGATTTTCTGAATTCTGGCGTCACAGTCATTTATTATGGTGAGGACTGTATATGGTCCAACCCAAGGGACATGTAATTTTGGGCTTTCTCCTCTTTTGAGAGCTTTGTCATACAAAAACACTTGGTCACCAACTTGGAATGGGGCTAGGCTTGCTGTCAAGTCATAATAAGCTTTCATTTTTGTTGCAGCTTCAGCCCTTATCTTTCGAACTTCCTCATGGATTTTGCTCAATGCATTTCGGACTGCCCATGGATATTCGTCATTAAGAGGATGCAGCAAAGGAGGTGGTCCCCTTACGAGTGTTAGAGGTGTCCTCATGGGTGCCCCAAACATCACCTCATAAGGTGAAAATTTGTGAGTGGAGTGCGGCAGACTTCTATAAGCTTGAGTGATGAAAGGTAAATATTCAACCCACTTGTCTCTTGCACCGTCGCATCGCAGTTTCAAATTTTCCTTCATTGTTCTAACCCATCTTTCTGCTTTTCCATTCGCAGAGGGGTGATAAGCTGTGGTTCTGTACTTCTTGATATGGTACAGTTCCATAATTTCGTGGAACAAGCTGGACTCGAAGGCTTGGGCTCTGTCTGTGAGAATCGATATTGGCGACCCATACACAGAGAAAACATGGGTAATTAGAGCTTGTGCTATTTCTTTGGCTGTTTGAGTCTTTAATGGCACTATCACTGGCCATCCTGACAGTGCTTCTATTGCCACTAGGATATATTTAAATTTTTCTTTAGTTTCAGGATAAGGCCCAGCAGTGTCTACATGCCAGCGGCCATGCAGAACGCCATCCTGGAAAATCTTGAGTGGGACTCGGACCTTTTCAAGTGGCCCTTTCACTTTTCTGCACTCGACACAGTTTGAGACGGCTTCTATGACATCATTGTGCATGCCTGGCCACCAGAAAAATCTCTTAAGTGATTTCAGAGTTTTCTTGATGCCAAAATGGTTTGTTTCTCCCAGTTGACAATGGAAGGCCATAATGGTCCTCTTGACATGCTTTTGTGGTAATATTAACCCTGCTGTTTCCTTATTTTTGTCTCCAGAATGATGTTCTTGGCGTTTGAAAAGGAGTTCACAGTCCATAAACAAGGAATTAAAACGGTACCACAGAGCCCTGGTTTCGTTGCTAAAGCCCACCACTTCTTGCAGGTGCGGTTTGTGGCCATCCATTACAGCTAAGACAATTGGCATGATGTTTGGATCGAGTTTTTGGTCTTTGACCATTTGATATGCTGAAACTCCATCTGGTGCCACAGTAGTCCAGTTCATTACGATTTCTTCTGGTGTTGCTTGAAGAAGATCTCGATCCTCCATGATGCAGGCATTACAGTGAGTAATGCAGGTTTTCCAATGAATTTCAGTGTCCGGTTCGTAGTGGTACATGTAAATGGTGAGATCCATGTCACCAAAAACCTTGAACAAGATGTTGACCAGTTCTGGCAATTTCATTTTATCAAGTCCACATGAGAATTCTGGCATGCATATCTCCTTGACTTCATACTTTGCCAGCCAATGTTTTAAATTAATCATTGTTTGCTCGACATCAATTACAGTTGGTTTGTCATAATACAACACTTTTGTTATTGCATTTACAATGGTTCTGCAACGACCTCTGTGGGCAATAGTCAATCCGGGACAACCTCTGTCTTTTTGGGCAAGAAACTCTCTTCTAAGGTCAAATTTGTCATCCAACAACTTTGCCAGTCCTTTGCCAAACTTGCCATCATGACTCACTGCATGACACATTGGAATTTCTTCAGGTGAGCTTAGAATAGACCCTTGAATGTGTACAATTTTGAATGGTGAAGTGGGTGCTGCTTTTTGTTCAATTAATTGTGTGAGATTAACTTCCGCATCTCTCTCTTCCAGTTTTTTTACACTTCTTGCATTCGCTGTTACATGGTCTGTTTGGTCTTCTGCTCAAGGCATCAGCATGACCAATATCCACTCCTCTTTCATGCACTACCTGGAATTTATATGGAGCCAGCCTCTCCAACCAACGAGCCAGTTTGCCAGTTGGATTTTTGAAATTTTTTAACCATTGCAGTGCAGCATGGTCTGACTTCACGATGAATGGTGCTCCAGCCAGATAATGATTGAAAGTTTTAACAGCTTCAACCAATGCAAGGAGCTCCCGGTGAGTTGCACAATAATTTCGTTGAGCTTGATTTAATAGCTTTGACCAATATGCAATTGTGACTTCGTGACCGTCTTGCTCTTGTGTCAACACGGCTCCCAAACCTGTGAGACTGGCATCACATGTCACTGTGAACTGGCCCTTGTCCACATTAGGCGTTCCCAAGATTGGGGGTGATGCCAACTTTTCTTTAATTGTTTGGAAAGCTTGTTCACACTCCGTAGTCCAGACAAAATCCACACCTTTTCTTGTAAGATAGAAGATTGGTGTTGCCAATGTGGCCAGGTGAGGGACGTATTTTGCATAATACTGAACAAGGCCAAGCCACGATCTCACTTCTTTTTGGTTAATGGGAGAGGGCCAATGTGTGATTTTCTCAATTTTCGCCAAATCCACCTTGATTTCTTTTCCTGATATACGGTGCCCCAAGAAAGAGATTTCTTCTTGAAATAATTCACATTTCTTGGCTTTCAGGAGGAAACCTCCAGCTCGGACTCGATTAAAAAAGGCATTCAATCTCTGCAGCATTTGTGGAAAATTGTCACCAGCAATGCATACATCATCTATATACACTGCCACCTTGCTTCCCAGATCATTATCCAAGGTTGGCGTTTGTGCGGGTGTTATCAAACGGTCTGTCACGTACTGGAATGCTCCCGGAGCTGCTGATAGTCCAAATCCCATTCTAGTGTACTCATATTGTCGACTTGGTAGACCCAAATCTTCTGGTAAGATAATTGCTGTTTTTGCTTGATCATCTGGGTGTATCATTAAATTGTGATACCCATGTGCCAGATCCACAGAATGATACAATTTACTGCCGGCCAAATGCTGTAATATCTCACTTGTTCTTGGTATTGGAGCCGCTGGGACCCTCGTGATTTCATTCAAAGCCCGGTAATCCACACAGACACTAACCTCGCCAGTCTTCTTGGGCACGCACAAGATCGGTGATGCCCAAGCCGACTGACTTGGTTTAATTGCTCCCATTTTGAGATATTTTAGGAAAGTTTCTTTCACTTCTTTTCGATAATGCAATGGAATTGGTCTGGCATTTTGTTTAATTGGTGGGTGATCCCCTGTATCAATACGGAATTTGAGCCATGGGCAAGACCCAAATGTATGATTGTCAGGAGCAAATACATCATAATGCCTTTTGAGTATTTCTTCTAGCATGGCTTTTTCTACTGCTGTTTTGCCCTTGCTGCTTCTCTCCATTAATTCTTGTAGATCCTTTGGTAAAGTTGTGATGGGGGGCTTATCTGGTTTTTTGATTTCAGCGCCCTCATGTGGTTGTACATCGTGCTCCACTGGAGAGACTTCACATGTGCAAACGACCACTTCTTTATCGTCCTCATTATCCAGGCATAATGGGACATCTTCATCTGTCATCAGTTCGTCATCTTCTAACTCAAATCCACTGTATCTTAATGGATGGACTAGGTAAACTTCCCCAATTATGGTGTGTTTGGAAATTTCCACACATTTATCACCAACATTTTGTAGTTTTATTTTAAGTGGTGCTGATACACATGGTACTACCCCTGACTGGGCAATTATAGAGTGTGGTAAGCCTGCCACTCTATTTTCTGACAAAGAGTTTGTGACGAAAAGGCCCAACTTTGCTGTGCTGCTTTGCATCCTCATGATCCTTTCAGGTTGACTCATTGTCACACCTTTTTCACTTCCTTCTTTCTGTTGAGAGCTCTCATTCACTTTCACTTTCCGTTTTCCAGTGTTGGCTGCCCTAGGTGTCCGAAAAACCTGTGGTTCAGGACTTTGCAAGGATGTGGACAGCACCCCTGCTGAGTCCCGCCCCGCGTTTGTCTCAGACACCTCTGGCACCACCCACATACTTGCAACATTCAGTTCATCAACGGTTTCCTCTGTATCCACTTCTAGGTAAGTACTCACTTCTTTTTCCACAAATGGTCTTAAAACCATTCTGTGATTAGCACGCACAGCATAGTAGATCTTCCCATCGTCAAACTTGCCTTTATTTTCAGATTTTTGAACCCGGAAAGGTATTTCATCCTTCCCCAACTTCAAAACTCTGCGTTTTATTTTGAGATCAGCATCATAATAGTCCATGAAGTCATACCCAAGGAGATTTTCATCGATGTCTGCTTCATAGACTTGGAAAGGGTAAGTTTTTCCTCCAATTTTTACATCCGTCCATAAAGGGCCATACAAAGATGCTTTATGGGATGTGGCACTCTTCATTCTAAGCCTGGCCACCGGTAATTTTCGGTTGCTGCGTCGGAACACAGTGATTTGTGCCCCCGTATCGAGGAGAGCCTCATCGGCTACTCCCTCGATTTGACAATCTACCACGGAGCACACTTCTTTATATCGTTGTTACACGTCATGCATATCTTGCAAGTGTGGCTTCCTTCGTCTGGGCACCTTTCTGCCCTCGTTGTTGGTGGACGCATACTTGTTGGTTGAGCCGATGCCCCGGCCTTCTTTCTTTCATTTGCTTTCTTTAAGGGAATTTCTTTTAGTACAGACACCTCGCACTCCTCCCTTGAGAGGGGCGCCTGACTTAGTTTCCCTGATTTGAGCCATTACTCCCGTTGTTGTTACTTGGATGTGGTACGAATGGCATTTGGTGGTTGCTATTCGACCTGTTCTGGTTGCTATTGTTGTGGTACTGTGGCTGTTGCTGATTGGGCTGCTGGTAACCAGGTTGGTTTTGCTGGAAATTGTAGAACGCCATTGCGGCGTGTAGGGCTTCGGCTGGGAACGTCGGGAACATGTTGTTCATGTTGTTCGGCATATGCATGTTGCCTCGTTGTTGACGGTACCCACCACGTTGGTATTCCCGTTGTCTCTCTGGGCAATTTGCCTGGAAATGCCCGGGCTGTTTGCAGTAGTGGCATACATTTGAGTTGCCTTGGTTGAGCGGGCAATCTACCGAGAAATGTCCGGGCTGGCCGCAGGTATAGCATGCATTGCCATGATTGCTGTAAGTACCTCGGCCTCGGCCTCGACCTCTTCCACGGCCTCGGCCTCGACCTCTTCCACGGCCTCTGCCGCGACCGCGTCCCCGGGGTTGGTATGGGGTCTGATACCGCCCCTGGAACTGTGTCTGTGACCCAGAGGTAGAAGGAGTTTCCTCCACTGAACGGACTGACGCTGTTGGCGTTATCTTTTGGATAGCTGCTAGCACTTTGTAAAAGGGGTCTTCTTCTTTTGTAGTCGTAGCGGTGCTCTCCGCTTTTGACGTACAGACCTTCGGTTCCTCGACGATGGCGGCCACACGAACCTTCTTGGTAGGCCGTTCGTCGGACAACAGGAGACCACGATTCAAGTTTCGTAGCGCGTCCTGGATAGTCTCACAGGGCGAGAATGCCAATTTTTCTGCCGCTGATTTGTCTGAGAGCCCCTTCACGAAGCAAGTCACCAATGCCTCTTGTAAGTCAGGCTCGGTGTGTGTGACCATGTATTCACGACCGACCTGTTCTACTTCTTGCGCATAATCGTGTGTTGATTGCCCCTCCTTCTGCCGAAGCGTCTCGAAATCCCTCTTTCTCTGCCACAGGGATGTTGGGGTGCAGAAAGACTTGGAGAGTATCCCGTCCAAGTTGGCGAAGGTAGCTGCTTTGCCCTGTTGTTGCAGCATGGGCAGAATGCGGAGGGCCTTCCCCCGTAGCGCCTCGTTAAGGCGTTTGCCGTTATCCTTCTTATCCATGCCCATGGTGAGGTTGTTGAACTGGGCCCTGAACATTGAATAGCACTGGGTGCCGTCGTAGTCTGGTACCCGTACCCGGGGCTCCTGGCTAGGCTTGGCGTTGAGGAGCTGTGTGATCAACTCCAAGAACGGCGCAAGCGCAGCACTTTGTTGTTGTTGTTGGCCTTGTTGGGGCCCGTCGCCGCCGACGTCGCCGACGCCGCCTTGATGTTCTTGTTGACGCCGATTTTGTTAAGCCCTTTGTTGACGCACGCCCGTGCCCTGTTGCAGGATCGGCTGAATCGGCTGGATGACTTCCTCCTCTTCTTCTTCCTCGTCATCGCCGGCGTCCTCGTCGGTCGTGTACCCGTACCGCCGTACTGGATTGCGGATACGTGCACCCCGTGGTCGCCGAGCAGCGCGCCTTGCCCTGCCGCGACTTCGTCCACGGCCACGAATGACCTGGACCTCGGCATCCGCGATCATCGGTTCGCCGTCGACGTCCATTTCTTCACCCAACATGATGACCAATAACGCGCTCTACGAGACGACTAACGACACAGCTAATGACAGGTCTAAAAGACACAGTGTTCACAGGTCACTGCTAGATGAAACGTACGAAAAATGACTTACGACACAACGAGACGGCAGGTCAAAGTAACACAGTCGCTCGCAGGTCTATTGTAAGACGCTTCTCTAAAACCTTTAAACCTTGAACCCTTGAACCCTTGCACCCTTTTAAAAGCTTTAACGAACACAGAAATACCAGGTCTAAGCACAGCTACTACAGGTTCAATGTTAAAACTCACTAAACTACTCCACCGAGTGACACAGCGTACAACAGGTCAAAAATGACACAGCTATACACAGGTTTATTACTCCTTTCTACTCTAATCAATACACTACTGATCTCAGGCCGTACTTGCAGGTCTAAATAAACGCAACAAGTAGACAGGTGAACTTCCTTTGACCCAACTAACCTCCGCGGCACACAGAGACTTACAGGTGCAAGTGCACACAGCAAGCTCAGGTCTATTTCCACTTTGGTTTTCTACTCAAGTAAGTCTGGGATAATGCCCTTACCGAACCTCGTCCTCCTTCAAAAACTCCGAAAACCAAATCCACACTAGCCTGCCTAGCACCGCTGTCACCAGTTGTAGTGTAGCGGAGTGAGGGCGTAAAGGATAGAGCAGTTTGGTCTTAGAGATTTATTGGAGCAGTGTTCACGTTTGAGCGCTACAACAGACTGTGTCCCTCCTGGGCGGAGCGTCGTAATTTATAGTAGAGGGGTATATTCCAATAGTAGTGTCGAGGCACCAACAATAGGTAAAGAGTGGGGGTTGAGTGTGGTCTGACCGGTCGGACAGGGAAGTCCGGGGT
>Ga0194135_10002743_pt1 | contig 10722 bp, 3 predicted proteins | sample LitLau_LLRF_2013_FD_134024 | JGI IMG/M metagenome (GOLD analysis project Ga0194135, IMG submission 134024) | Freshwater sediment microbial communities in response to fracking from North America - Little Laurel Run_MetaG_LLRF_2013 (version 2) | ecosystem: Environmental > Aquatic > Freshwater >... | reverse complement strand
GTGTAGAGTTCCTAAAGGAAGGGGATCTTCATTTGGGTGGAATCCTCCCGATTCTTGGAATGAAACCATGAGGGGCTAAGGGATCTCCTTAAAAGAGGACCTTAATTCTAGAGTCCCCAAAAGGGATTATTCATGTACGCATTTGGTGTTCTTGAACAAAAATGAGAAAGGAGATTGAGGGAGGGGAAGAAGGGGTAAACGGAATCTTTAAAGTGAAAGTTCCCCGTTCTTTCCTCCTTACAGAATACATGATTTGGAAAATAAACATTTCCTAATACAGGGATAGGCTTAATTAATTATCTTACTTTCTGCCTATATCATTCCTCCCCACCCAATCATATTGCCGCCCCGGCAATCAGCAATGAACAGGATGGGAGGTCAAAACGGAACTGGATTAATCATTATACAGAAATGCAATCAATCAATGGCGGCTTAACCACCGTAAATATAGTAGAAATGGGGGAAATAACTTAGAGTAAAAATATCTAACCAGAATATCATGTAAATATATATAATATTTTTTTTTTCTTTTTGTTTTTAGATACTAAGAGATGTATTTAGATACTAATTTTTGAAATTAAAATTGAAATACTCTTACTTATGATAGCTTTCCGTAAGCGGGATATGGTGATAGTTGCTCCAAGTAATCGTCACTTTCGAAGTCGAGTAATTCGGAGATGAGGTTTTCGGAGGTTAATAAGGCATCATGTGGAAATCCGCCTGGAGGGGAGGGTTCCCGATCGGCATTAGGGGTGACTATTTTTGGAGTGGAACTTGGTCCAAACAAAACCGTAGCGATGGACGATTCCGAATTACTTGAAGAATGGCACGACGGTGGAGACTTAGGAGGATCAGAAGTCGGAGGGACACAGTTATTTCCGGAATTTTTCTCTATGACGGGGGTGATGATAGAGATAGGGATCTCTAAACTTTTATGGGTTGTGGTCTTGGGATTTCTGCACTCTTTAAACGTTTTCCGGGGTTGGGAATGTCCATGGGACCTTTGGCGGTTATTTTGCCAATGATCAAATCCATCTTTAGGTTGGTGCCGGGGAGGACGGCAATAGTGGGAAGGGTCAGGACGTCGACCTCGAGTTCTAAGAATTTTTCCAACTCGGGCGGAAGCATTCGGGGCATAAAAGTCTTGCGTGGGACTGGGAGTTCTGATTTTTGGGGAAATGATGGGATGGAAGCGTGTGTCAGAATCTTGGGACTTCTCGGACTTCTCTTGGGAATCTTGGGGCTTTTCCTGCTCTCGTTTGAGCTTTTCAAGCTGCCGTGCCATGTGGGAGAGCTTTTCCTCAAAGGTGGAATTTTTCTCTCTCCAAGCACGAGAGCGGCTGCCTCTTCGACTCTGGCAAATTGATTCTGACGGGGTACTAGGACGAATGCTGGGATTTAAAGGGTCATATTCTTCCGTCCGGTTTGTGGGAACGGGAAATCGATTCTTTGGGGGGACATATAGTACTGGGGGAGGCGGTTGCCTATTTAGATTCACCTGAATCTCAAAGAGGGACGGAATTTCTTTTGGAGGGCGGAGTAGAATAGGGACAAGGCTTGTTGCGGGTTTGGGCTTTGGGGCAATGGGAATTGGCTGGGATCGTATTTTACGCTGGAACTCTAAATAGTGACTTCTAGGGATGAGTCCTCGACCAACGTCGGGAATTTGACCATTGTGAATTCCGTATTGAAGATAAGGGCCACCGGATTTTAGAATTTGCTCGGCTCGTAAATCTTCTATGCGGAAGTATTTCTCCATGAGGCCTTCTTTTGACATAATGGTGCATAACATCCTAGTGATACGAGTACTATTAGCCACGGCATCCAGGTAAATACCATAAGCGGGGAGTCGTTGGGTGGTGTAGTCGAGATGCGTGAACGATCCTGGGCCACGGATCCATTCGTATTCTCTTTCGGCAAATTTCATCCATTGCTTGAAGGTCAGGCTACCTTCAGAATCCACATTCCAGTTAGTAGTCGCCATTTTATTTGTCTGGTATGGCAACTGTGGATATTTCAGAAAATTAGTTCAAGTTTGCCTTCGTATGGGGGAAAGGGGGTTCAGAAATTTTAATAGGGAATTGGGCATAATAGCTTTCAGAAATTTGGGGCTAAGATAGGGAAATTTTGAAGAATTAATTAGAAATAAGAGGAAATTTTCTTCTTGGGAACTTATTGTCGGGAAGAACGCTTGGTTCTTGAGATCTTGGAAATCTGGATCTCCGGCTCTTGGGACTCGGCATCTTCCTCTTCTACAGGATTTAAGGTTGGGTAAATCTGTTTTGGAGAGGGTCGGGATTTACTCTTACTCCCTGCGATCTTATCCTTTGGGCATGCTCTAAGGGGAATGTTGAGTTCTTTTGGATGGGAGTTGGGGAAAGTATTTTTTTCCGAGCCACTACTAGTGGCAGCAATCTGGAGATCCTCTTGGTTCTGATAATAGCCCAAAGCTTTCTCCGGATCCTCCCTATTAGGTTTTGCAGGGTTTATCCAAAATCGCCTTAAATGGGGGATTAGATTCCTTATGAACCAATTGGCACCAAACAAAAGTTTACTTTTAAAAAGAAAAAGAGTCGCTAAGATTGCCAAGAAAATGATGCATAATATTAAAAGCTTTCTGCCAAAATCTTCAAAAGGAGAGACAATCAGATTACGCAAATTATCAACTACTTCGAACTGGGAAGTACTGAGTCGTTTGCCGCTTGTTTGGTCTCTGAGGATGTCATCAATCTTATACCGATTGCGCATATCGCGAAGAAGCGCATGTACTGAGTCAATGGCAGAAATCTCTCTTTGGGAATAAATTCCAGGGGCATCAAAGGTCAGGGGAGGCAATGAGGATATGTTAATCCCATCACCGGGTCGGGGTAAAATGGGCATCGTAGTGACTATACTACGGTTTGTAAGATGGACTACACGGTCATCCAATTCAAAATAAAAGTCTGGGGCGGGGCAAGGGCAAGGAGAGGAGGTTTCCACAATCTCATGGGAAAGGGGAACGAGGAATCCATTTTTTTGATCAGCAGCGTTTGAAATGAATCTGATAGGGAATTCGACGATGCACTCAGTTCTGGGGAGCATCATGTACTGGGTAATAGACTCGCATTTGACTAATGATATGATGTCGCCTTGAATTATGCCTTTGTAGTTGCGGGTGTGAAGTAAGGTTCTTAAAAGGATGCTTGGATTCCCACTTTCCGCGAGGCTTAGGAGCATTTCCAATTGCCTTTTGTTGGTTTGGCAAATTTCCGAATGAAGGAGATGAATTCCAAAATTCATCTTTTCTCGGATCAGTTGATACATAAATTCAAATCGGGCATTTATCTCATTAGCGGGCATGAATCCGACATTTCCTTGAAGGGTTCCATTATCATAACGGGATTTGTAGGGACTCGTTCCTTTGGGGAAAAATTGAACAGTCATGGATACATTACTCGGGGCTTCCATTGGGGAGGGGGCTCGTCTTCTGGGTCGTCGTCCATGGAGGGCTAAATTTACAATCCTGCTAATTTCCATCCCAGGTAGTACTTCATTAGGGAATTGGGAAGCGATAATCACTCCTTGGTCAGAAACTCCCAAATTCATGTCACAAATTTTCATGATGGTAACTCCAGAAATAGACATGGAGTTTTGGGGGCAACTGATGCGCGGACCGGTCTTTAGACATCTCGTCGTGTCACCTTGCTTAAGTCTACATTTCCTCAATTGGTTGGTTTCCCAAATGAGAGTTCCAAGTTCTGTAGGACAGAGACCTGCAGAGTAACGACACTCGTCTAGCAAAGTGGTGGTGGTTCTGATATTATCACTTTGTGATCCGGCCGTAATGGAAATTTTGGCAAAATAGTAATTTATGACTTCATGGCCCTGGGCAGTAGGCCACTTCCAGTTTGCTTCTGGAACAAAGTTTGTGGCGTGGAATCCTTCCATTTTTCTGTCCATATGGGTTCCAGAGGGGGTTTTTTGGTTATTCACCATTTCCTTACAAGTAAGGGGGGATACATAGACTTTTTCATTCGTGGTAATATCCGTGTGGGCTCCAAAGAAAAACCATTCTCTTGCATTCGTACTCTTAATTGCATAACACTCATATGCAGTCGTGGGTTCGACCATAATGTCTTCCCAATAAAATGTAATTTCCACGACGGTAGAGACTTCTTCAAGGGGGGGCATTGGGCAATCAATAGGTTTGGGTAACCGGAAATTTAGTCCACTTTTCCAAGAGTTGCAAAAGTACAAAGTTGTGCTCTTAGGTCCGAGACTGGTGAATAATTTCTGAACTTCCTCATCTGTCTTGGACTGGAGGGGGCTGTGAGGGGAACTGGTTAGGGTGCCTAGGCTGGCTGCCAAAATTACAACTACAACCGTCCATGGGTTCCTCCAACCCATGTCCTGTAAAGAAACTTATTCATTTAACGTATAAATTTTATAAAAGAAACTAGCTTAACAGTCACACAGTAATTATATTTGGGAAGGAGAATTATGATTGAGGGACTCAGAGTTCATAATCTTGGAGGTACGCGGGAGGCTTAACGGTTCGCCCTGCTCTCGTAGTAATGGGAACGTTATTCTCATCGCTCTCACTAGAGTCCTCAGAACTTTCTCCTGCGGTGGAGGGTTGACTTTCCTCTTCAGTCGCAGAACTTAAATTGGGTAAAGGCGACGCGAGAGGAGATACAGAAGGGGAAGGAGTATTTTCTGGTTCTCCGAGACTCTCCGCGTGGGAACGGATTTCTGGAAAATCGGTCTCATCCTGGAAGGAATTCTCCATTTGGAGTTCTTCTTCCAGTAATTCTAATGGTGGGGCAGTGGGAATTGCGACTTCGGGATCAGGGTTTTGGGGCTCAAAAAGGGTAGGTGAATGAGCATGGGGTGTGTGGGGGACTCGGTTTGGTATTGTCTCTTCCTCGAATTCTTCTTCTATAGGAGGAATAAACATCTCCGGGGTTAAGTCCTTAAAAGTATTCTCAGGGGCCTTTATATGGAATCGGAAGTATTTCAATAGAGAAAAACAAATCAAACGTAGGGTATCCTCTGATCGAAAGAGGCTTGGGATTTTGCTGCCAAGTTGTCCGAAAGTGGATTGAACTTGATTTAATCGAGGGATGACACGGCTCAAGTCATGGACATGACTGTAAGTAACCGCGAGAATTCCAGCTAAAGAAGGGACGTTGGAGGCTATCAATAGATTTCCCTTATCTCTTGGAAGGGTAGCGTGGATATGATGAAGAGCACTCGTCAGTTCATTGATACTTTCTTTAAGATCTTTAAGGTTCCCATCCGGCTCAAAAATAGCAAGATGGATAATTTTGATTTCTTTTTCTAACGCGGAATTGGATTTCAAAGGAGGGGCCTTTAACTGTTGGATCAGGCCACCACTGGTATAAATCGGTCCATCGGTTCCTTCCTCAAGGATTTTTAGTTGGTAGGTGTCGCCAAGATGGAAAGCAGTCAACTCTTTTCCTTTCCTTAGAAATTGCTCAGGTTGGAAACCGACGAGAACGATACAAGTAGTTTCCAAAACCAGGATATGTTGAAGCAATTTTGAATCTTCCTTCTGGAGTGCAATTGGTAAAAGGAAGACTTTTAAGTCATTTCCAAAATTGAGGGTGAGATTGGAATTGGATTGAAGGGGTTTGAGTCTAGTAGTGGACTTGACGGATTCCAAAACATGATTCCATCGGTTGGTATTTTCCAATGTTTCTGAAGCTTGGCGTAAGTTCTCCAGCCAACTTAATTTCTGAACCTCAGCGTCTAATTCTTCCTCACTTTCATCTGAATGGTAAGGGGCATAGTACGTTTTCATTCGGTTGACATTAGCAATGAATGATTTCCCACAATTTCCTTGCTGGATCTCGTATAATAAGGGTGAGACTTGACGGATAATATAATAAGGGCCTTCCCAGCGTCGGACTAGTTTTGGGGTGAGTCCTTTTTTGGTAGCCAAGTTCTTCAGCATGACCATTTCTCCTTCAGCAAAAATCAATTCCTTCCTACCTTGGTCATAACGTTTCTTGTAACGATTCTGCTCCTTTCGGATAGTATCGTGGACCAATTTGCGTGCTTTTTGGATTCTGTCTATCTCTTTCATGCGATTCTTTTCGTGTAAAAGGGGAAGTCCACGGTCTACCGGTTGAATGGCGGGCCGGCCAAAAACTAGGAAAAAGGGAGTTTGGCGGGTAGTGGTATTAACCGAAGTATTCATACTCCAAGCGATGTGGGGTACGAACAAATCCCATTCATCATGCTCATCGTTCTTTAATAGAGTTCTTAATGTTCCTTTAAAAGTTGAATTTCCTCTCTCTGTCATCCCATTTGTTTGGGGATGATAGCCGGAAGTGTAGACAGACTTGATATTAAGTCCACTGAGTAGGTTACGAACCAGGTCTGACATAAACGCAGACCCACGGTCACTGAGAATGGTAAGTGGAGGGCCATACTTGAGGATAATCTCATGTAGGAGGAAATGGGCAGTAGTCTCTGCGGTTTGGTCAGGCGTTGCTTTTGCTGTGACATGCCGGGTTAACAGGCATGTGCATAAAATGTAATGCTTGTTTCCTCTTGCGGTTTCTTTTAAGGGACCAGCGTAATCTATAGAAATTGCACTGTGGGGAACGTCTGGAATGGGCAAGGGGGCTAGAAGTCCAACTGGAGCTCGGTAGGGACGCTTGGCTTGTTGACAGATCAAGCAGCGGCGGGTGTATTCCTTGATCATTTGTTTCATTTTGGGCCAGTAGTAATGGAGTGAGATCAATCCATAGGTAGTTTCAAAGGCTCTATGTCCACTGGTGGAGGAGTTGTGCAATGAGTTTAAAATCCAAGTTTGTCGAATGGAAGGGACTACTAACCGGGGCTTGGGTTTAGTGTAAAAGAGGAGTCCATTTGTTAATTCCATATTTTTGACTGATTCCTGATTGTGTATTCTTTGAAGAATAAGGCTACAAAAAGGATCGTCTTGTTGTGCCGTTATTAGATCAGGGACTTCAGCTTTGAAAATCGGAAATTTAAGAAAATCATCATCCTGGCGGCTGACGGCAGCAGAAGTGGTAGCTTCCTCATCTCTAAATATAAGATCAGGAGCTGGATCGGGACGGGTCATTCGGGACAGAGCGTCAGCGTCAGAATGGAGTCTTCCACTCTTATGCTGGATGGTAAAATCATACTCGGATATTCTGACGGCCCATCTTTGCATCATTGCGCTCTTCAGGGAAGTTCCATGCTTTAGGCACAACAAGGGATTGTGGTCCGTCTTGACCACAAATTGGATTCCATACAGGAAATGCCTAAACTTTTCCAAAGCGAAAAGTAGTCCAAGAAATTCCTTTTGGATTGTGCTATAATTTCGTTCACTTGGATTAAGAGCACGGGAAGCATAAGCAATGACATGCTCCTTTTTCATCTCCAATTGCACAAGGACAGATCCGAGTGCAAAATCAGAGGCATCTACATGGACTTCAGCGGGGAGTTGGGGATCCCAATGCCTCAAAACGGGGGCAGTACAAAGAGCATTCTTAAGGTCATCCAAGGCCTTTTGTTCGGACTCAGTCCAGAGAAAGGGGACGTTGTTTTCCAGGAGACGGGTCAAGGGTTTCGCTCGGGCAGAGAAACCTTTGACAAACCTACGATAGTAGGAAGCCAATCCTATTATTTGTCGCACCTCAGTCTGATTTCTGCATGGTGGAAAGTCTCTAACACAGGCAATTTTTGCGGGGTTAGTTGAAATTCCAGAGGAAGAAATTATGTGTCCAAGGATTAGAATTTCAGTCTTGCAAAAATGGGATTTCTCGAGTGAGATTTTCAACTCGAATTCCTTCAGACGTTCAAAGACAATTCTGAGATTTTTCAGATGGGTGGAAATATCCTTGGAGTAGATGACAATGTCATCTAAGTAAACGAGGGCTACTTGGGGAATCAATCCATTCAGCACTCTATCAAGTACACTCTGGAATATCGCTGGACCATTCGTGAGGCCAAAGGTCAGGGCAAGGGGAGCGTAGAGTCCCCGATGGGTCACGAAACTGCTGAGTCGCTGGGAATTTGGTGTTAATTGTACTTGATTGAATCCAAGTTTCAAATCAATGGTCGTGTAGAATTGCTGGCCTTGGAGAGTGTCCAGTAGCATTTGGATATTGGGGAGCGGATACATAATGCGCCGGGTTACTGCATTTAATTGGCGGAAATCACAGCAGATACGTGGACGACCATCGCTGTGACCACTTTTCACAATAATTAGGGGGCTAGACCAATCGGAACGGGAAGGGACAATATAACCAAGAGCTAATTGCTCCTCTAGGTAATCATCAATCAATTCTCGCTCAGCAGCGGAGTAATAATAAGGCTTGCACCTTACAGGCTTGGCTCCAGGAAGCAGCTCAATCTCATCAGCGACAAGTTTAGAGGAAATGAGACACTGACCTGGTTTGGCGATGATGATGTCATACTCTTCCAATAGTTGTTTGATCTTATCTCTATCAGTTTCTGGAATTTCTGGGTTAATTCTTTCCTTTGGACTTTCGGGATTTATAGTCAGGGTATTGACTTGGAGTTCAGGGAGTTTCTTTCTGATTAAATATCCCAAGAAACTTCCTCTTCGGATGTGAACAGAAGCATCCTCGGTCGAGACCAATACATTTATAGTTTGGGGGTTACGGGAATCGTTCCGTTGGACATCTTGGGTATAAACGACCAATTCATCAAGACTGTCTTCTTGCTGACCTCCTCTCATTTTAAATTCGAGGGGCCAGTGGTTGGGATTGGATATCTCTTCCGTGACAACCATGGCTTTTAGGTACCGGGTGGTGTCAGAAGTCAACCTAAAAGCTTCTCCGCAATAGAAAGCCTTGAAGGTTGGGTAATCCTCGGGTGTGGGAGGATTTGCTGAGGGGATTTGGGGAAAAGGGGCAATCGGGGGAAAGGGGGTCTCATGCTCGTGGAGAGGAACATCCATCAGAGCGGGGATTCCAGGGAGCAGATTAACTTCAATCTCTCCATCGTATTTTTCCTCTAGAAACCCTAAGAGGTTCCCAGGATGGAGGGTCACGGGCTGGTCACCCGTAGTGACAAAAATGTAAGCACCCTCTGGATTACTCCAGTCGTATCGTTTTACGGTTTGGGCGTTGATTCTCAAATGAAGAAGGTCATCTTGTTGGCTCCCATTCGTGATTTCAAATTCAAAAGGCCATCCTTCACTATCAGTTCCTTTTTCTTCGACAATAAGGATTTGAATGCCCAGGGACTCAAAAGGTTTTAAAGTTGTCCGTTCGCCATTAAAAAGCGCTCTAAAAGTTGGCGAAGTGTCCGAGGTACTACGGATAATCATGGGCTGAGACTTGAAATTTTCTCGTGCGAAAAACATTTCCTTATCGTCATAGAGCTTTAGCTCCGTTCCACATTTTAAGTTCAATGTGTTCCGCTCATAGTCTAGTGTTTTGACGTAGCGGCGAAGAATATCGTTTCCCAAGATAAGATCGAAATTACTCACTTTGTCCATAATCCAACAAAGCGTGGGAATACGAATTGTGGGACTGAGGTCAATTTGGGCCTGGGCACGACCGCGGATGTGTACCCGGACTCCATCAAGTCCTCTAGCAAAATGTGGACGGTCTACGCATTTTAATTTACAGGGCTGTACAAATTTTGAATTCAAGATGGTTCCGGATGATCCTGAATCAATGACACAGTTTAGAGGAATTCCGTTAATGGTTGCAGGGATCATAACGTAAGGGGATTTAACTTTAGAGACGAAGAGAATATCTTCAATGAGAGATTCAATGTCGCCGGACTCACTCACTGGGGATTCAGTGGAGCCCGGCGGTGGTAGTTTTCCGCCTCAATGTTGTCTGGGCAATCCTTAATGAAGTGGTCTTTGCTCTTACATCTGTAGCAAAGACCTTCTGTCACAATTTGCTCTCTTGGGAGATAAGTAGTACGTCGGGAAGAGGGAGCAGGGGTTTCCTTGGGTTCGTAACGGCGGGACTGGAAGCCTGGGGGTCGACTTGGTGGGTCATAACGCGGTTGATTACGAGGTGGGGATCTATTCCTCTCCTCGGGATCTCTTTGAAAGGTGCTACTCTTGGGGTAATCCTGTCGGCGTCTGAGATTGACAAAGCGTCGAGGTGGATATGGTTGTCCTCTATCTTGCCAATTGCGACGGTGTTCTCGGTTTCTTTCTTCCGATTTTGCATCGAAAGATCGAGGAGTTGGAGTTACAGGATTTCCTTTAAAACTCCAGGCTTTATTCTGCTTAGCAGAGTCTTGAGACCAACGACGAGAGGGATTTGGTTTTGAGGGAGGATTGGAGTCAGAGAATCTGACTTTTTGGGCTTCGGAAGCAGCGGGCTGGGGGGTCTGAGTCATGAAGACTATTTCCTCTGAGGAATTATTGTATCTGTCCTCTATGTTGTCTCCCACTTCACTCCATTCTAGGAGGGTTTGGAGACCCGACATGGTGGTTGGGTTATGCAGGAGAATTTGCTTCAAGATGGAAGGATCTAAGCCCCGGAGGGTGTGCTTAACCCTCAGGTTGTCTGGCATTTTAGTAGACACTCGGTCTGCCAAATTTTGCATATCAAAGAAGTACTCAAGGCTACTTTCTCCCTGTCGTTGTTTTCGGGATAGGAGTTCCCACTCATCATCCGTTTTAATTGCAGAGCAGGTTGCATTCCGCTGGAACGCTTCTCCTAATTCTTTCCAGGTCCATTTGCCTTTGCCCTGGCGCTCTCTCTC
>Ga0194135_10002742_pt1 | contig 10723 bp, 7 predicted proteins | sample LitLau_LLRF_2013_FD_134024 | JGI IMG/M metagenome (GOLD analysis project Ga0194135, IMG submission 134024) | Freshwater sediment microbial communities in response to fracking from North America - Little Laurel Run_MetaG_LLRF_2013 (version 2) | ecosystem: Environmental > Aquatic > Freshwater >... | reverse complement strand
GACCGATCCGTGGATGTGTTTCGAAAGATGCTGGATTCTACAACGGAGTCAAGATCTGAAATGTTTCAAGACGGCCGTCCAAATTGTCTCGTCGTGGATGAAATCGATGGCTCCCCCACTGTATGTGAGGACAAACTCCCAGTCTTTCTTAAGAATCTATTCATTATAATGACCCAATGAATTTCGCTTATTCAAGGCAACGGTAGACGTCCTCGTCAACTTGGTTTCTGGGAAAGCCAAGGAAGCTGGGAAGAATAAGAATAAGAAAGTACTTAGGAGACCAATAATCTGCATCTGCAATGACCTGTACACCCATGCCTTGAAAAATTTGCGCCAAGTTGCTCTTGTTCTCCAGTTTCATCCTATCCCTGTTCAATCGTAAGCGAGTTATTTCTTGGCACACATTTACTTTCCGCCAAAATTTACGCATTCCACATTTTAAGATTGCCTTTTGTATTTTCAGATTGGTAGAAAGGATAGAAGAGATTTCACTGAAGGAGGACATGACAATAGACAATGGCACGCTCCATTGTATCGCTGAGAAATCCGAGTGTGATATCCGTTCTTGTCTCTCCACGATGCAATTTATAAAACAAAAGGATGGAAAGATCACGCACAGTTTCCTGAGTCAACTGGGCACAAAAGACAAATCCAAAGGACTTTTTGGAGTTTGGGAAGACCTGTTTTTTCTTCCTCAAGCGTATGAATTCCATCTATCAAAAAATGTCAAAATATTTTCTACCGTTACTAAAATCTTTATGTTTACAGCAAGAGGTACTATGACTCTTCAGATCCAACAAGAGCAGAAGCAAGATTTAGCAATGTGCTACGCACTGTGCAAAACTTTGGTGATTACGAGAAACTCCATGCAGGCGTCTTTGAGAATTACCTTAAAACCAAGTTTCGTGATTCCTATTTTGAAACAGTGAGTCATGCATACTGAGATTGATTAACCTTTTGGTTAACCCCTTAAACTAGTACTTTCAATTATTTTTGAATTTCTTTTTTTTTTGTATCCAGATTCTAACTTCCTTGGAATGGAGTATTTGGTTTACTGAGATTCAAGACAAGATCAATGTATTGCAAAACTACTCTCTTCTTGGCTTTCTTCCGATGTATTTTGTATTCAACCATTTCCTCTGTGCTGGGAGAGTTCGGTTCCCACTCCAGTATCCCAACAATACGGTAATTAGCGTAATACGCTTCATGGCGCTGAAGATTTGCTGAAACAATACATCTCTTATCCAGGTTCACATTCAGTCTTCACGCTTCATTACGAATTTCAAAGCACAATTGAGTGAAGTCCCATCTCCAATTGGAAGATACCTTCACATAAATGACGCCATTTTGGATATCTTCCCCTTGATGCTCTCCATTATTCAACCTGCGACTATCCGTCCTGTGAGTGTATTTCCTATTTCTCTGTCTAATTTTCCATAGTTCTCTACGAAGGGAGGCATTAGAAATGTTGACTTTTATTTTCGTTTGATTTATGTAGATTCCAAGTCAGCTTTGGAGCCCACGTGAAAGGGAATGTCTCAAGAATATTGTGGATATTATGCTTGGTTATCATTTAACTTACACCCAGCAGCGAACTCCTGAAGGAACTTACGTCTTCCAGTTAGATCCGTAAGAAGAGCAGGGCGAGGCCCGTTGTATTGATTTTGATGAAGACATAAACATTAATTCAATGTTTTGATTGGGTTTCGTCCAAAGGGACATTGAAGACTTGACCCGTTTCCCTTACGAAGATGTCTCCAACCGGAAACGGTTTCCATACGCCATCAAGCAAATGATTTCCAGGGAAATTAACATTGAGAAAATGCGTCAAGAAGAACCAAAAGGAATTAGCAACGACAAACAGACTGAAAACAATCCCAATCCCAAAGCAGCCCCTCTTCCTGCTAAGTCCCAATCGCAATCACAAGAAGAACCAACACTGCCGCCGCCTCCAATTCCAAACTGGAAACAACCAGGCTACAAACTGGACAGAGTAAGACACTCCCACTAGACTATTTCAGTGTCAGTAGGGTGGGGATTGTACCGGAAGCTTAAAATGGTTTTGTGTTTGCACAGGTCACAGTCAAGCCATCAATTGCAAAAGACTTCTTCGGGAGACCCATTGCGCAGAAACCAATTTCACTGGAACAGGCAAAGTTGATCGCTCAGAAAGGTGAGTTTGTGTGAGGAAGTTGATTGGATTGGTCTAATTGGTTGTATTGTATTGACTATCTTTGTAACAGCCAACGCTTCTGACATTTGGTACCGATATAAAGAAGGCTACAGCAATGCCGTCCGTAAGAAAATCAAGGTCAAGGACTTTTTATAAGGGAATGAATGGGGAGCAGAGCTTCATGTTTGTTCAGTTGGTACACCTGGTACTCTTTTATTTGACATTTGGTAGTTTGGCTTAAGTACTAATTTAATGATAATAGTTCGTTTGATGCATAGTTTGGATTCAAATATCACCTGAATAAACGTAAGTTTACATCATCAGTTGGTATTCTAATGATCATTGAGAGATGCGGAGCACATGACGTGAATTAGGGAACTAAATTCTCGAGGCAATTTGGAAGATGGGAAAGGAGGAGGAGGATTAATTAATTATTCCTTGATTCACCGTTCCTCCAGCGTCCAATCCTTCGCCAATTACGATCGATTTAGCACTTTTTTTGTGTAAGGAATGTTTGAATCGATTGACTTTTGGGTAGAATGTCTGCTGACTTTTGGGCTTCCCGTATCCCGTCTATAGGCCTCCTCTAGGCGCATCATCGCTCATCTTCAAAACAGAGGTTAGCGACCCCACCGACTTGTTGGACTTCGGGTTGATGAGGTTGGCTAAACTCGAGGAAGGGATTGGAGAAAGGGGCCAAGCCAAACAAATCCACACTGCCTGGGTCATCCTCAAAAACCCCGTCCCCAGACATTGGGCGGTATTTGAAAAAATCTAGCAAAATAAGACCCAAATCAAAAATCAAAAGAAATCATAAAAGCTTTGGATATGTGAGGATGTGACTGCTGATTTTGTTTTAAAAAATGAAAGCGCGTAGGAAGCGGCAAAAACTACTGTTGACTATGTGGAACTAACTACTAATTGAATGTTAGGGTGAGAAACGTGTTTAGTCCTATCGGATAGGCAGTAAAGGAGTTAGTCGTTAAATGTTTTGGCTTATTTGCAAATATTCATAATTCCTCCCATGTCTCTGGGTTAATTGACATGTGATACTCAAAATGAAGCACTACTCCGTCTCACTAGGGATCTTAGGCCTAGGCGTAGCATTCCTTTCAATCCCAGGGGAAGGAGACCTACCAAACGGTGCTTTCTCAAAGGGGTCATCCTCTTCTACACCCAAGTGGTCTCCGGACGCTGCGTCAGTCGTCGTCGTCGTCGTTGGCTCCCTGTCAAAGGGATTCCAGGAGGATATTGATATGGCCTGCTCAGAAGTTGCGGAATTGATCTCATGCGATTGGTTCGTGGCTCTGAAAGAAACAATGGCCAACCGTTGTACTACTTTCCAGCTCAAACTTCAGTTTAATTAAGAATAATAACAATTGTGTCACCTTTCGAACGTAGAAGAGTCCGAGACATTCCGCCTATGTCCCAACTCCACGTGTTCAGGCTTAGGGCTCTTTGGTGGTGGCAAAAGTGTGGCTCCCACGGTAGGTGCGGGCAGTACAATGGCTCCTTTTGGTCGTTGCCTCGGCGTCACACTCGTTTCCAACGGAACCAGGACAGGGGCTGGGGTCACAGAGGCCGACTTGACAGGTTTCTCCTCAACTTTGGTTTTAGTTGCCAATGCTTGCGTCATGGCATTGACGAGCGTGTCAATGGGCGGTGGGGGGTCCACACCGCCGACATTCTTGATTGGGTTCGGTGTGCCGCGTAAAGCATGGACAAGTTCCGCTACTTGGAAAATGTCTGGCCTCAGTTCTTGATCTGGAGTGAGTAGGTAGTGAATGAGAGCATGGAGTTGAGGAGAAAATGGGGATGCTGGGGGGAATGTAAGGTTTGCTGACTGTATTGCAAGAATGGAATCGCCGAACGGTGTAGTGTAGAAACAAGTCTGTAAACAGTGGCAACGTTAATTACATTTAACATAAACTAGTTCCCCCTGTATCCAAGACTGGACATTTCGTTTACTTTAAACAGAAAGACTCCAAGGGCCCAAATATCCGATTTGCAGGAGATGGCTCCCCGATTTGAGTATAAGTCCACCATTTCTGGGGATCTGTAGGCAAGCGTCGTGTATTTCTCCAAGTCTTCCTGCGTCGGCAGAGTACCGTGGACTGCAGGATCCCAGACTTTAGCTGTGGCTGTATAAAAAAAAAAACAACGAAGATTAACATTAGGCAAAAGTGATCAAGAAGGAAAGTTAACAACTTTTCTCTGATGCGCATGGGTTGAGTAGGGAAACAAATTACCTGAGCCAAAATCACATAAAATGTATTTCCCATCCTCTTCCAGGACGTTTTCGATCTTGAGGTCTCTATGAATGACTGGAGTGGAACATTGATGCAAGCGAGAGACTCCCGCTACGACGTCTACCAGAATGTCCAATACTTCCTGCTCTGTCAAATTAGATTTGGCCATCATTTTGGAATTGAGAATTGCTAGGAGAGTGCTCCCTGAAAACGTTTCAAGCGTTAACCTTCTACACATATTATTGTCACTGTCTATAGCTGTCAAAGTGAAATGTTTGAAAACGTACGTATAAAAGGCATGAGCATAAGAACTTCAGTGATTCCACCACCCAGCGCCGTGACACTATAGTCGATGCAGGCAAGAATATTGGGATGGTTAAGCTGAGTCTAGGAATTGGAAAGGACCAATCAAAATTCTTGAAAATGATTATTAATAATCCATTAAATTTAACTGCAATATGGGACTACGAACCATAAATTGGATCTCCCTTGTTCCTACGGCCAAGTCATGCTCATTGTTGACGAGGATTCTTTTCAAGGCATACTTATTAGTATTCCCTTGCCGAGCGAGAAAGACGACACCAAACCCTCCTTCTGCGATGACCTCCTCCACTGACACGGTCAACTTTCCTAAACTAAAGCTTTTCCCAATGCAGGAGTTCTGAACTCCAGCAGTTACTGGTACTGGGTTGATTTTATCACGAAGTTTCTTCATAATTCCCACTTATGGTCGGTTCTCCAGTCACTTTTCCTGAAATATACAATTAAGATTACTTTTGTTATCCCGATTTATACGCTCCCCCTTCCACTCGCAGAGCGAGAACTGCTATAAATTTAAATTTAGTGTTATTTACTTTCTTTAATTTAGGAATAGGATGACATCACTCGGATTTCCAGCACCCTAACCCTGAATGATGAGGCAGCAGCAAAGTAAGCTCAATGGAAAGTTTGATGTGTAATTTTCCACAAGAATGACGCCCACTTTCGCCGCACCTCTACTTTAAATTTCTTTTAACTGCGACACTTCTAGGGTTTTGGTTGATTGAATTCGGGTTAAGGGTCTTCGGCAAGTGATTGTAAACCTTGTAACTTTACTCTGCTTGCTGTGTATGAAACAATGGATTTTATTTTACAATCGTTATCTTATCTTTCATATATCTAGAACTTCACCTGTCCTCCTTCTCCTAACTGTGGACTGTGGATGGATAAATGCTCAACACTAATCTGTCTTCTGTCATCAACTGAACTTTATCTTTACAATACAGTCCGTTCACTCTTGTCAGTCAGCCAATTCTCGCTCGAGGGAATCTGAAAATGACCTAAATTTCCATATTATGAACACTGTGGACATCTGATGTGGGGGAGCCCATACTGATTCGTATATCGTATGGGATCGGGACTAACCCAGGAAGACCAACTTTGTCTACCATCCGCTCATAGATGCCGATTTGAGTCGGCCAGAGTCTCAAGAACTTTCGTACCGTACGGTCTAAATGGGTTCCCCATTCAATTCCCTGCTTCCGCTCTGTTAAGGAAGCCTAAACTAACCTCAACCTTTAATTTGGAATATCAATTGCCATTTTTTCGTGTTGATTACGACGACCCGAATTGGACGAAAGCAAGTCCCCAACTCCGTTCCGTTCTCAAATTAATTCAAAGTTGATTAAGTTAATGGGACCTCCAAACAGCTTATGCAACTTTATATTATTTTATCCAACTTCTAAAGAGAGCTTGAGCTTTCCTGGTTTAATCATCAAGTTGGTGTGTATAAGGGGGATTTTACGTTGATGTGATTCCTTTTTCGTTTCTGGAGGCAGATTACAGATCTTCCATAAAAGGGAAAGGTAGCCTTGGTTGAGCCTTTTACTTTGGAGAAAGTAATGAACTTAGGTGACGCCCCTGAGCTCTGCGTGAGTGGAGGTGGCACACTTGTAAGTTTCTTTTTGGAATTTAGAAAATGGATTTCTACTTGATGATAGGGGAACTGGAAATTAAGGATTTGGAAGAGTGTGATAGATTAGGTTGTTCTTCAGCTTGGAAGGAAGGAAGCGACGTAAAGTTGACGCTTCGGAGGTGAGGAACCTTTCACTCTGATGAGAAAAAGGCTTACAGAATTTCTCTTCATCTCTCCTCGTCCCGATCTTATCTACCTTGATCTCACGAGGGGAAAGTTGGAAAGGAAGAGAGATTTGTCCTTATATGTTACAAGTTAAGGATTAAACTCATTTCTACTCAAATTAAATTTTCTCCCTCACCGGTTTACAAGATCCAGTCGCACCTTCTCGAATGAATAACACTGCTTTTATACAGGATTCAAAATTATGTGAGGTCAACGTTAAATTTATTCCAAAGTCGAGCTGGGTAGCAGATTTTGCTGGATCTTAAGACCCTGTTTGAAGTTGATGATGGTGGAAACTAAAGGCCAACGGCAAGGAAGAGGAAAGGTTGGATTATTGAAAGCAGAGGATAGGTTTAATTTGAATATGAACGGGAAGGAGTCCTGCTGAAGTTTTTCTAAGCTCCTGATCCTATTTAACAATTCAAAGGAGGAAAGGCCGAAAAAACGTATGACAGGGATGTGAGTGTGATGACAGGGGATCAATTACACATGGATTAACATTTAAACTTTGTTAACTATTCCTATTCAGACTCTAATCCTCTGCGAGGACAAAGACCTCGCAGAACAGAACTCAGAAAACACCCGAGATGTCTTTCCACTTCTTGTTTTACGGTGAACTAAATCGGACGCTTGAAATCTTAATGTAAATGTCGAATCTCAATCAAAGGCTTTGGCTACTACAATCCTACGGCAATCCAAAAAATATCCGGGATTGCAGCCAACTCTCATAAGGCACTCACTTCTCCTCCCTAGGAAAGGCAAAACAATCAAAATCTAGGTAACTAGCAGATTTGGACCGTGGGATTTCTTAGCGTACTAATTTTGGAATGTAGCTAGAAACTTTAAAGTTTGAGATTTTTTTCTCGAAATGTTCACAAAGAAGAACTGCGCCTAGAGAAAGCATCATCCATTCGGGGTGGATCAAGGGAGGACGGAGCAACCAATCAAAATTCAGTGTGTTTTTTTGTCATCAAAATTATTCTGAATCAGATAATTCTCTCTCTACCGCACCAGCCAGCGGGTCTCTGGGAATGGCATCGGATAAATCCGAGGAAAAGGACGGGCATTATCGGGATTTGGGATTAAGGAGACTTTGAGTCGGAAGGGCTTAACCCAAACGCAGGAGGCAGGGAACCCGGTCAACTGGGTCCATAAGTCCTTCTGTCTCTCAAGGGATAATCCCAGGGCAGATGTTCATCAGCCATGCAGATCAACCTTAGGAATTAAATGCTTTTTCAGTGACGAAGAAAAGGACTATGGGTTTTAGCTCTATCGCTCCTGGCTTCACTTATCCCCCTCTCAAACCCATCCACCAACCACGGTTCAGGATTTGTGCAAAATGTCTCTTTACACAAATTTCCTCCTGGGTAACCCTTGCCCCCAGTGTCCTACAGACATGGTGCCGCCTTACAGTTTTTTATTTTCCGATGCTTTTTGAAGATATAAGAGCCTAGCTCGTGATGCGCCATTTCCGTTGTAATTATAAGTTATTTGGGAGAACGACACATTAGGAATATGAAAATCCTCGTTCCATCATTCAGCACTGCCTTCTTTGTCTCTTCTGATGGCCTGAATGGATTGAACGCGCCTTTAGTTGCCTGATTTGATATTGATGGAAAATTTGTGGAAACAAATCCAACCTTATTCCTTAGAACGGATTGGCCTGACCCAGAGTTCATTTGAGCTTGTGTGTAAACTTGTAATTCTCCTCTGTGTTGGGGAGGCTTGTTATTTAGGCTGATCTGAAAAGAAGGATTACACAAGTTATTATTTGTGATCTTTTGAAATCTCTGTGCCTCCTTCCTCATTGTCAGAGACCACCCATCGGAGGGAAAAAGTCCAAATAAGAACTCCCGAGACCCCGATCCTTCAGCCTCCATGTACGTGTACTTGGGTAGGAAACGAACCCGTTCAGCCTCCCTCCTTTGTTCCTCCAGCAAGAGATCCTCTTCCATCTTCCCGTGCGTGCGGAGGGCCTAGAATGCGGATTCGGAGTAGGAACCATTTAGGAGTCCATTGGAATAAAGTCTATTTATTTCGACATGGTGTTCGACAAGATGTAAAACGCAACCCCCAAACAGCACAACAGCCCCAATCTCCCCTTCTCCCTATACATCATCCCCCTTATCAAGATCACCGATTCGATCCTGAGGGTCTCAGAAAGCTCACACCATTATTGACTGGAAATGGGCAACCCATATCATTAAATGCTTCCTTCCAAAGGGACTCCCAATCCAAATTCTCAAGCTAAAGCTTGGAGATCAGGCTGGAGATTTCTCAAACGCCATTTTGCATCTCACCTCCCAAGGATTCTTAATCCTTACCCCTCTAACCATACTTCACCTTTTTCACCGAAGTTAGATTAGAATGACATAATACATAATGTGGAGAAGGTCATGAATGTCAACGACACTTAGTATTTTCCAGACTTCCACGCACGCGTACGCACCTTCACTCATTTTCACACCACCGGGGGAATGATGGTTTATTCGTTTGGTAATTAAAACCACTGCCGGACGGCAACAGGAAGGAAATGGAAGCCATATGACTGCGGCATCATCCTCAAAATTGCGTGATTGATCTACTTAATTCATCTCATCAAAACAATCATTCACTTGAGGAGAATTGGGTTTTTAGGAAGATGAATCCCGACAACGTGAAATATAAGCCAACCCCATCGACGGACGGATGGGGATGATGATTGGGCAGGCCGGGAGCCGCGGGACCCGGGAGCATCACCCAGCCCAAACTAAAACGAAAAGTAATTTAAAGGACAACAAAATGAAAGAAATCCCAATCCCCGGAATATATTTCATTTCATGGGACATGTGCCCTTTCTCAATTTTTGTGGTTTCTTCAGAGTCAATAACAATTTCCTCCATTGTTTCCAGAACCAAGGAGGAATGAGAAGATCATCCTGCCCGATTAAAGAGTCCGATTACTTTCCGGACCAAACGGAACCTATATGGCTTCTTCCGCTCTGTCCAATTTCAAATGTCCCTGACCACCACTCAGACCGGAACGGACGGACGCACGCTTACACCGCCGCCATAAAACGCATCCGATGAGGATTGAATTGGACTTCCGCTCTGAAGATACCAAAATGCTTCAAATGGACTTGAACAGAGCTCTTATTCTCTGTAAAACCCCCAACTTTAAAACTTTATTTAATTGAATAAGGAAACCACATGAACGGATTTCTTACTTTGGGATTGGGACTTTGTAACATTTTCTCTTTTCGACTTATTCATGATGAAACCCCTGCTGGAGGGTGAATTCAATTTCGAGGAAGCGATTGTAAAATTTTGGAAAAGGAATCAGGACTACTTGGCGGTTTGGGGTAAACAATAAACTGAATAGGAAGCCTCTGAAGAAATAAGATTGGGCATTGTCACCCTGTCATTGATACGCGGGGAAGAAGGGAAGTTCTATAGTCCAAAAGCCCACAGACGGAACCGAAACTATCATCCGTCCCTCTTCCCATTTAACTTGACAATGCGTGTGATTGACAATAATCTCGAAGCCTCGACAACAATGAGTGACACGACATGCGACAGGGAGTAAGAAGAATGGGAGCATACATCTTGCTTTCTTCAGTTGAGTGGGGCGGTCTCTTTACCCAATCGCTTATTATCAGACAAATCATCCTCTCCCAAAGGAAGCTGCTAAAGAGACCGGGGATTAATTTATGAATAACTCAAATCGGAGACAATAAAGGAAACCGATAAAGCTACCAAACGATTTCACACGCTCACAAACGCCGAATTTGGAAAAACAGCAGAAATTTGAGAAATTCAGGAACAGAAATCATCGGGAGGGAACTCGAACGCCTTTGGCCTTGCCTTGCCATATTTTCATCCTCTCATTGCCTAAATTATTGTTGAATTGGAAATTCTTTACTTCTGCGGAGATCCTTAGAATGGTTTAATGCTTGGTAAGAAGTTAAATATGACATTTCCATGTGTGCCTGGATTTCCAATTTCCAGCTTTTCCCTATTAGAAATGAGCTCTTTAGAAGACGCAAAAGGACTTTATCCCTCGCTTTGAATGGAAGATTTCAAGTGTATCAAAATAGAAGCCCATTTAACTAAATTTTTTTCCTCTCCTTCCCTTCGATTGTATTTGTATTCAATTGAGCGCATAAAATATAAGTAGGCAAGGCGGTAGGTATAGGTGGTGGTG
>Ga0194135_10002741_pt1 | contig 10724 bp, 6 predicted proteins | sample LitLau_LLRF_2013_FD_134024 | JGI IMG/M metagenome (GOLD analysis project Ga0194135, IMG submission 134024) | Freshwater sediment microbial communities in response to fracking from North America - Little Laurel Run_MetaG_LLRF_2013 (version 2) | ecosystem: Environmental > Aquatic > Freshwater >... | reverse complement strand
TGATTCAGGAAAGGTTAGGTGAATAACAATTGGACAATGTCAACCTTCTCACGGTAAAAGAACAACCTCGCGTCGCGTCGCCGGTTGATTGAATTCGGCAGAGAGCCAGCGATTCACCTCGAAATCCAGAAACCACACAAAATAATAGTCCGATCACGATCCGTAGCGTGATTTGTTTCTACAAAATGTTTGCAAGACACTCCTTATTCTTTCAATTTCCCTATTTGAAGTTCCTCAATAAAAGCTTTAAGACCGCAAATAACGCACTTTTAGTTGAATTTGAATAGGAACCTTTCATAGAAGATCAAATCGATTTTTCTTAAAAATAATTATTCAGTTCAGCCTCTTTTTAATGGCTTAGTTACATTCTGCCAGTACTAAATAGACTCTTCCACTGGTATGACTTATTTCCAAATTATTCAGATTCAGCATCAAAAACTAGGATACAGGATAGTGAAGCCCGCTTCTCTATTTCTCTATGCAGGGCCTCGATTTGCCGTAAATTCCATTGAATGTTGCAGAAATCTGGGCCTGATGACGTCACTAGGCCCTTCTCTTGTGCTGAATTTTCTTTTATTGCAATATACGGCTAATTGAGGCCCTGCACAGAGAAGTCTTCACTATCGTACCCTAGTTTTTAATACTGAAGCGGTTTATGTGAAGAACGCATACCATTTCATGCCACTTCCGTCTGTCACCAGCAAGCTGGAACCAACTCTGTCCCCCGACCTTGTATAGGTCATCGGTCACGGTGGCCTCCCCTGTCACCGCGCTGTCAGTCTGGCAGAGCGGCGACCCCATGTGCCCACCTCTCGGGGTCCATTCGCGCCACGTGCTCGGCCCATCTCTACTTCGGGGCTGCCAGTGTTTCTAGTGGCCAATTATTTCAATCACAGTGTTCCCAAGTGTACTTCATCCTAAGTGATGTTATTCCGAAACTAATTAATAAAGCGCTATAAAATGCGTTTTGGTTTTTGTTAAGTTTAAAAATATAGCCGCTGAGGTGAAGTATAAATAAGGCTCTCATTACACATTGCCACTTCAGGTCTAATATATATGATACAATGATAAATGATACGCGCGTCTTAACTTGTATCAAATATGGACAATAAGCTATCCGCACGAATCGACATAGTGATTTCGAGTAAAAAAACCTTCCGATATTGTTTACATTATTCTTCGTGCAGCATTTTGGGAGCTTGACTGATTGGCCTCACAGTAAAAAGATTCAATAAAACCTGGCAAATGGAATAGGGAAAGTGTATAAAATGAAAACGAGCCCCACCACTGTACCTGAAGCGCATCAAATAAACAGCCAAAAGCCCAGGTCAAAATGACCAGGGCTATGACGATTCCAAAGCAATGTACAATAAAAGTCATCAATTCCTTTTGAACTTGGCCATAAAAATCAGTGAAACGAATTAGGTAGAATCATTTTAAAAATCGATAGTTTCGATAGATTTTAAACCAAGGGGTTTAATGTTTGTAAACAAAAACTAGGATGCAAAATCCAACAAAACTATCGACTTTTTTCGTGAAAAATTTATTTTATAACCTTTTTCAGCGGTGAGCTTATTTTCATCTCCTCAGTCAAATTAGCCTATAAAAAGCACAACTTTTTTTTCATGATTCTACCTTATTCCTTTTGAAGTTGGTCATAAACATGAGTGAAACGAATTCAACTTGAGAATAAAATGCCAACGCAATGACATTATAGGTACCAGGTACCTACACGTTTCAACTGTTCACATTGCTTACGCACTCGATGGTACTTAATCAGACAAGGAATAATACTGGTATCTTGTAAGTAGGTACTTTAGGTCATAAACGAGTTTTACCAACATTATCGTGATTTTCTGGTTTCATATTCGTCTAAATAATATAAAAAGTAATTCACGGCATTCGATATAAATGGGTGTAAAATGTATTTTTAAAAGATGGTTCAGGTTCCAGCAATGTACTTGTACTTCAAACGGTTTGCCAAACTTATGAACTTCTCCAGCATGAGCGTGGGCGCCATCTTGCTCAATTTTCAGAAACTTTAAATACTATAATTATTTACGATAAATCGAGGCCCAGCACAGAGAAGCGGTTTTCACTATCCTATGCTAGTTTTTAAGCAGAACCTGATTGTGTTAATAACTCATACCAGTGGAGAAGTCCATTAATACGCGTTTTTGAAGGAGCAATTAATCAATTAAGTAGGCACATGAGCCGCTGACTTGTTGGTAAAAGTAATTATAGTGAGGATGTTGCATACACCTAATGGTTTGTTATTAGACCGAGAAAATTATTTATGAAGGGTCTCATTAAGTAATTAATATGCCACTAATCTAAATTGCACGCACATTAGATATTATGTGTTTTGTTACATTCATATGTTTACCTACATCGTAGAAATTTATTTCCACGGTCTCTCCAAATGTCATTTCAAAAAAACTGAATCAACAGTGAAGCTTCAAAGAAAAAGAAACTCCACGCGGACCATAGTTTGGTTTTAAGCAGAAATAATTGTTATCTATAATAGACTATCTACTGATATGAGTTATAACTTATAACAGAATCAGGTTCAGCATAAAAAACTAGGATTCGACTTGCCGTGAATTGCATTAAAAAATGCAGAAATTTGGTCCTGTCTCTTACTCAATTTTATGAAACTTTAAACACAATTTAGGACGAATTGAGGCCCTACAGAGAAATGCTTTTCACTGTCCTTTTGCTGGGTATAATTCTGCAAATAACTGATACCAGTTGAGAAATCTATTCCCGCAAGAAATCGACTGCTGGCAAAGAGCTAGAGACTGGAGACTGCATTCGCCGCATGCTATATTTACCTATAAGCTGAAGTATGAGGATCCGTGCATTGTTTGGGATCAGAAAAAGTAATGCTCTTCTGCCTGTATACTTTAGCGGGATAGGTACGCTTTGTTATGATCCACTGTAGTCATCCTCAAGTTTGTTTGCTGGTCTGCCTTATACGTATAAGTATTCCAGGTCTTTGGCTGCTGGACAACTATTGAAAAACCACATCAAACCCATTTCCAGTCAAAATATAAGATCCATTAGTGTAAAAATGCTTTATACACTTCGTAATCGTAAGTGGCAAGTAATAATTAAGCACCTACCGTGGCTAGAAAAAAGTAAGCAACTATACCCTCAACGATAGTAGGCACGATGCTTTAGACGGAGTATAGACCTGTCATAAAAATCGGTCCCAAAGGCGCCCTGGCTAGCCATGAGATCCACCCAATCCACTCCACTCCGAGCCTCGGACAGGGTATACCTATAATGGAGAATGCACATACGTATGTAATACAGCGTAAAAAAAGAAAGAAGTATAGAAACGAACCAGCAGCAATTTCCTAATACAAGCTGTGCTAAATCGGAAATACCCAAAATATAGTGTGTAAGTTATTACAATATTGTACCTAGATAATACCCATTTTAAAACGTGCGAACGTCCACTTCCTAAAGCAGAGTCTTTCCGCACATAGACGTCCATTACAGCTCCCTCTAAGATGAACTTTCACCAAATTAATAGTGCTACCAATGGAGGACCATCTTAACACTGAACGGTAGCAGAAGAAATAATTACGTCATGCAGATGGACTGGATATCAGATTATTGTACTATGCGGTTACTAGGTAGAAATCAACCTGAAGAGTGAAGACTACCAGTTCCATTTCTTGTCTTTTGTGGCTATGCGGCATGCCCCATCGTTCTACATTACTATTTTAAATTAATGAAAGAGTATTTTTTATTTGCCTGGAAGTTTTATCGAACCACTGTTCATCGTCGTATAAATTTCAAAAAAAAATGGAATAGACCTCCACTGGCATTAGCTTTAAGATATTTATTCAGCATAAACATCCTGGATGGGTAGTGAAGGTGCAGGGCCTCAATCCCTCAATTCACCGTAAATTGCATATGAAGTTGTTGAAAATTGGTCCTTGTGATGACGTCACTAGGTTTATCCCTGACGGCGTGGGATCCATCTTGCTCAATTTTCGAAAGCTTTAAATACAATTCGCTATACCTAGTTGTTATTGAAAGTAGCAGAAAGTTGAGCCAGCTGACGTCACACGAGACCTTTTATTGCTTATGACGTCAGCGGACTCAACTTTCTGCTACTTTTAAAACAATTTACGGCGAATTGAGGTCCTTCACAGAAAAGCGGTTTTAAATAATATCCTACCTTATTTTTTTTATGTTGAATCGGAATTGGATTCTGCAAACCACCCATAGCAGTGAAAGTGTACATTCTGTTATGCATTTATTGAAATATGTTTCGTAGTTTTTCGACCTTTATCCAAGCCTTCTCGTTTTCTCGCTTAGAGAAATGATCTCTTCCACTGGTATGAGTTATTTACAGAATCAGATAGATTTAATGTGATCCCAAACGATGATCGGATCCTTTTTATACCTATCTAATGTCCGTGTCGTCTTCACCTATGCATGAGTGAATAAAATAACGATTGATATGTTGTTTTCAGACCTTGGAAGAAGAGGCACTGAAGAGGATTCGGGATGTCTGGTCCAGCCGTGATCGTGCGCAACGCACAGAAGAAATACGGCAATGGCAGCCAGACTCAGCCTGTTCTTCAAGGTCTCAACATGACCGTGGAAAAAGGCACCATGTAAGTAGAAACACGTGTGCTCGTTTGTCGCTAACAAAGTAGAAAGCAGTAAAAACAAGTAGTGGTCTGACGCTCATAAGCTCACTGAACGGCTGATGTTGAGAGAACGGGGTGCCCGCGTATGGAGTGTCGGTTGTCTTGTGTTTCATCATCATCATCGGCCGCTCAGTGAGCTTATGACCGTCAGTCTACCTCGACCAGGTAGTCTGACTCCAATAAGACCACTGAGCAGCAGATGTTGAGAACACGGGACCGCCGACGACGCTCCATGCGTGAACTTCGGGAAGTCTTGACCAGCTTCGAGGGGTGCATGGGACTTCCTTATCACCGATCGCTCAGTGAGCATATGGACGTCAGCGTGTCAATAGACTGGGGCTTCCTTTAGCGAACAGCGAACAAAGCATGAAATAGAGAAACAACGCCGCGGATTTTTATTAAAGCCCTTTTTTCTACATGTCAATCTAAAGTAGAAAAGATCATACGTTTCTTAAAATTCTTAGGTGAAATCGGCAAAGGTTTGCATGTCGGGTCGATATCACCTTCTTAGCCTGACAGGACAGTGGGAAACGTACATGACCATTGGCCAGCCAGCCCACTACTTGTTCATACGAGTAGGCATTAATAGGTACACAATCGTGCAGATTCTGGTATTCCTGAAGATCTGACCATCTACGCCTCGATTAGCACACCCACGACAAAGATTTGAAGCCCAATCCCAGCGCACATTTTAAACAAATGGCATCCATTTTTCATAAAAGTTAAACTTTTTTAATAGGGGTAAATGGAAAGCAATTGAAAAGGCCAGAAAAAAATTTAAATTTTGAAGAGTTTGATGAGACATTATTTGGTACCTTGACGGTTTTACCGTAGGGTATATTTACCCTGCTGAATCGGAAACGGCACGGTACCTTTCCGGATTTATCCTGCTTGGTCGAAATCTGGCCTGAGTTGATAACATAATAGGGTGATCCAGTATATTTATGAAACAATCGTTCTAGTTAGCAGGAGTTGATGTGTTGATCTCTTCCATAATATTTGCCACAATGGCTGTAAAAATTAATGCTGATACGAGTTAGTTTACTGACTTAAGTAGAAACAAATAATCTTGACGACTACATGACGGCATAAAATGTTTAAATCTTCCAAAACAGAAGATCCAAATTCCAAGTGAATGACCACCTTTTCTCATCGGCTGACTGGTTGACTGCTTAAGTTCCATGTCCTTTCATCCCAAATGTAGTCATGTTCGAAAAATAATTTACATATCACGTTATAAAATATGAATTGTTACAGATATGGTTTGCTGGGCGCGAGCGGATCCGGAAAAACGACATTGCTGACATGTATCGTGGGTCGAAGGCGTCTCGGGTCGGGGGACATCTGGGTTTTGGGAGGGCCCCCAGGAAGTGCAGGGAGTGGCGTACCAGGACCAAGGCTCGGTTATATGCCTCAGGTGCGTACCTACCCGTACATCATTTGGCGTTAAACGGCACAGTTTCACCAATTAAGTGATTGTATGGTCTGCGACGACGTCTGCTGCATCGACTCACAGAAACCCTCAGTTGGCTATTGACTATCAAGACGCATCGACCCATAAGCCCACAGGGCATGGGACTGCCGACGCTCCATGCGTGGGCACCCTGTGATCCCAACCGCTTATGATGGTCAGACTAGCGGGTACAGGTGACTCGATAGTCTGGAGTTTCCTTTTCCTTTAGGTATTGTTCAGAGACGATGCGAAGCCGAAACTCTTGTTAACATTATCTAAGTACATACTGCACTGCATACCTATATATGATTCAAAATTCAGGATGTAACTAGGCCTATTTCAGGACCATTGGTGGTACTTAATTTTTTGAAAGCTCTTTAAAATCACTTTTATATGAGGTGTAATTGTAACCCAACTTGTAGCTTGAGATTTCAACTTTGTACCTCGCCCACAGAAAAGAAAAGGTTTCAGTTCTAATCCAAAAAAAAATACCAAAGGATCCAATAAAAATATTTTTTTAGGCGCTGTTTTGTAATAACCCCTTCAAATGTGTACAAAAATGTTGCAGGAACTTTCGCTGATGAGGGAATTTTCAATTCGGGACGCTATACAGCATTTTAGCTGGATATACGGAATGTCCGACGAGAAATTCGAAGAGCGGTACAAATTTCTTGAAAAACTTCTTGACCTTCCAAATGGAAATACTAGGGTTAAAAACTTATCAGGAGGCCAACAAAGAAGGACGTCCCTGGCCGTGTCTCTCGTAAGTTTTCCAAGACTATATGTATAGGTAGCTGGACGCTCCAGACTAGTGAGGCGTCTCGACTAGGTAATCCACTCAGCCAGGGAGGCTAAAACTAGAGCCTCGTACTGAAATAACACTCCAGGACAGAGACAAGCCAAACTTTTTATGAAGTAATAAAAAAACGAACCAGTGAATAGCTATAGTATTACTTAACAAAGAAGACCTAAGGTTCGGAAGTCCTAGTAAACAAAGGGCTTCATCACAAAATTGGGCAATCACCAGAGCATCTCCCCAGTTTTTGTCCTAAAAGACTGTCTCTGTTCTGGATTTTTTATTAACAAAAATGGTAAATATTTTTTTTGAAAATTGCAGATCCACGACCCAGAACTACTAATATTAGATGAGCCAACCGTAGGACTTGACCCGGTTTTGAGAAGTAGTATATGGGATCACTTAGTTGAAATAGCTGACAAGGGTAAAACAATTATTATTACGACGCATTACATCGAAGAAGCACGACAAGCACACAAAGTAAGATTTCTACACACATTATTATTTTATCAAAGTATAAATATGAAATAAAATATATCTGTATTTTACAATACAAAGGAATGTGAATTCAAGCCTTGTTGGACTCGGACTCGTTGTCTTATGGCGTGTAAACAGATAAAATTCCAATATACTACAATCTACAATAATTGGCCCAATATTATACCTATATAGTACTCACCCATTTTTATTGGTCGAAGAAAAACTGGAGCGCATGATATTATAGAAATTAATATTCCCATTTGCCAAGACGCTCGTCTTAACTTCGATCTAATAAATCTTCGACCAATAATAATTATTATTATTATTGTATAGTGCAATTTCATGGATACCTTTTTATTGCTTAGAATGAGAGTTTTAGTTCTGAAATTATTAATAAAAAGTATAGAGTACAGTATAGTTTATAATGGGATTCACGTCAAACCTGAGAAATTCAGGATGAATTTGCCTATGCATTAGCTGAGCCTGGTCACGTGAACTGGCTCCTCCAATTAGCATACATTCTAACATTCTTAGGCTTGTCGTGAATCCCTTTATTATCAATTATTTTGTTTTCGTTTTTTTAGATTGGACTGATAAGAAGTGGGAGACTGATTGCTGAGGGATCGCCGGTAGAACTTCTAAGAATGTACAATACTAGCTCCATAGAAACTGTATTTCTTCATCTAAGTCAACAGCATAGCCAGAATATGTTACCTAATTCACCAAATAATACTCATGTAAGATACCTTTCCTTATAAACACTGGGACCATGGTGGTGTAAACTAAAATTTTAACATCAGATTTTTTTAATTTTATGCCTGAAAATAAGCTTGGCACAAAAAGAAAACCAATCAAATCATCCATCTTCAGGATATGAAAATGAAAAGTTACGTTGTGTATAAAATTAATCAATGTGGACATATCGACAAATTACAAATATTTGACGTATTTTTTTCATTAGATGCAGCGTCGAGATAGATAGATAGATAGATAGATAGATATATTTATTTTGTCATGTAGGTAGGTCAGTATTACCCAATGGCCACTCTTACTACTGACCTACCTACAATATACATTCATTTTTTACAACAATATTAATATCCTATCTATATTTAACCATGCAATTCAAAAATTAAAATTAATTAAATAACACCCATTTAGTCATATCACCCATTCACTCACTCATTCAATCTTATTCCCGTGATCGCAAGAAGGATGAAAGTTTATTTGTGAAGACAGCTATTGACCCGGCCACTTCCATCAAAGGACAAGAATAATATTATATTTTATCATACTTTACCGGTATTGAAAAGCGGTACCGTTTTTGCTGACTGACTCAAATGCCACTTTTCAATTTTGTTTTCTGAAGAGATGGTTGGTTTGTTGGACTTTCAAAAAGACATTCAAAAAAATATAAAATCGGATATAAAATTTTTGATTTAGTGCCCTATTCCAAAAAGACATGCGTAATTTCTCAAAGACTCTATGAACTAACAAAATATCCTTAAGCATATGCTAGATTATAGGACTTTATTATAAAGCAGGAGGAACATACCTACACATGAGAATGCTACGATTGTATAAATTTCACAAAAACCTTCAGATTAAAATAACAAAGATATCATTTTAACAATCTTAGTTCGCGTGAAATAAAGTTGAAAGTAAGCTGAATATTTTCAGGCATCATTACCAAATGGGGCGGAGAGAGTGGAGTTTCACAATGTACCTGAACCTGAAGACAACACGGAAGGAGCGAACCACAAAAATCTTAAAATAATTTCTTCTCCAAAAGATACAGAACCAGCTCAAACTGAAGTTCGCCAAGTTGGTATCTGTAACAAACTTTTCTTTAGGAAAAGAGGTCATGCCAAAGCTTTACTCAGCAAGAACTTCTACAGAATAGTTAGACATCCTGGGTAAGCACTTACTTATATGTCCGACCTAGGGACCACGGTACCCAGACCAGCCTGGCACTCTTCCCAAGGCAAAATTCTCTGTCCCATGGATTAATATGAGTATCTTATACTCTTTGAGTATCCAATAAAGACCACAAAGAAAATTGCACAGAAGTTCATCTACTATTGATTCTGACTGACGGAGCAAAATAAAATCGTCCAAAACTATTTAATTTTTTTTTTCAGAGCAATTTTGTTCATATTTCTATTTCCTATGTTAGAAATATGTGCCTTTTTCTTTGCTGTGGGTGGTTGGCCAAGGGGAATGCAATTAGGTGTAGTAAATGAAGAATTAGGAGACACATCTTCATGCCATGAGCTAATTACGTCACTAGGTCCTGATTATGGCGGCCGCCCAAACATGACCGACGACGGGTTAACTTACTGCAGTTTAAGTGGCCTTTCATGCAAGTTCCTGGAATTACTAGATGACTCAATTGCAAATAAGGTATGGTTCCATTATTATTTTCATTTAAAAATAAAAACAAACCTAGGTTGGGTGTTATAGCTCATTTTGAATTGGAGCTGCGAGAAGATCTTGGATAACTTATTTCAGTTAACTAGAGAATTAAATACTATTGCTCATGCATGTATACTATACTCTATTTTTTGATTGAATCGACATGAACTTGGAGGTTAACGAAATGGTGGCCAATAGACGTCCCCACAAAGACCAGCATTTTCGTAACCAAAGATGGCCATTTTTGAGGATCGATTTGACAATTCCTCTGTGGATGAAGTTATGTATCTGTGCTATTAAACTTTTCAGATTTACTTTAATGATTTGGAAAGTGGATTAAAAGAAGCCAGGGCGGGTCACTTAATAGGTCTACTACACTTTTCGCACAACTTTTCCAAATCTTTCGAAGAGCGATTAGACCTTGGGAGCGAAGCGCAAAACGGCTCAGTCGACGCAAGTGTATTATCTGTCTGGATGGACATGTCCTGTAAGTCTTCTGTAATTAGCCAAATGGACTCTTCTACTGATATGAGTTACCTGTTTACAGAATTTGATTCAGCAGTGAAATCCGTTTTCCTGTACGATAGAAAAAATGTATAATGGAAGGTACAGAAAGTTGATCAAGGTGCATTAGAGGTGCAAAGAGTGATGTCACTTTAAACACTGCTACGGCGAAGTGAGACGTCGCACAGAAAAACGATTTTCACTATCTTCACCCCTAATAAGTAGTAAGCAAATCTGTGGGATCTATGAATTGCCACCAACGTGTTTTCTATATATTCTGTAATTGATTGTAATTATTTTGTGTTTCAGTGCGACAAAGCGCTCGCCTAGTGGAACAGAAGTTGCGAGAAACCCACGAGAAATACATGAAGAAGGTTTTCAAAGAATGCGAAATTGATGAGGC
>Ga0194135_10002740_pt1 | contig 10724 bp, 7 predicted proteins | sample LitLau_LLRF_2013_FD_134024 | JGI IMG/M metagenome (GOLD analysis project Ga0194135, IMG submission 134024) | Freshwater sediment microbial communities in response to fracking from North America - Little Laurel Run_MetaG_LLRF_2013 (version 2) | ecosystem: Environmental > Aquatic > Freshwater >... | reverse complement strand
TTCGTCGATTAAAGAGCTACACGAGCTGGGTTAAATACGTCGTGAGACAGTATGGTTTCTATCTTCTAGAGGAAATTAGAGTAAAATAAGGATAGCCCCTTCGTACGAAAGGAGTTGGGTATGTTAATCCCTGGTCTACCTGTTGTTTATGTATTGCTTAATATTAATCTTTGGTATATTCCATTAGACTAGTAGTAATTCGAATATAAAGTAAAACTTTTTGGGTCTTACTTTATAGTTACTTACGTTGGAGATTACTTTACTCTAGTAATGATTGCATATAAATGTAACCATATACATAGGCACGGCAGGAAAGCTATATTAATTAAAAATAAGTGCTGAATGCATCTAGGCACGAAGTTTACCTTAAGATACTTTTAAAAATACGTAATAGAACATTACGATATAGGCTTTAGCTGAAAGGATTTTGATGTTTTGAGGTCTAAAGTACTAATTTTATTATATACTAAATAATATACATATCATACTAGTAGAAAAAAAGCTTTTTTTTAGCCTGGTTAGCATAAAAGTAATGCAACCGTTTTGTAATCGGTAGAAGTAAGTGCGATACTTGCACTGGGCTATGTAAATACACAAAAGAAACAACTTTCTATATTTTTCATACTTCTACAGTGCTAAGAGTATAAAAAAAAGAAAAAAAAAGGGTTAAAGAGACAAACAAAGTTTATGTAATATACTCCTTTTTTTAATACCCTATATTATTACATAATGATATAATTATACATGTGGGTTGATGTAATTGGTAACATTATTGGCTCATGCCCAAAGTATAGAGGTTCGAGTCCTTTGCCCACATACCCAAATGGAAAGGTTATAGCTTAATTGGTAAAGCAAGCTGCTCATGATAGCTCAGATGAGTGTTCGAGTCATTCTAGCCTTATCTTTCATATAGTATTTTATTCCATTATGTATAAATAAAATAGAGAATAGCATTAAAAACTAAGTTAATTTTTGCTACCTTTTTTGCAAAAATTACTTTCGGAATACAATAACACAATAGGATAGTAAAATGGAACCAAAAAGGATATTATACTATATAATTTTACGAAAATCCGAGTGCTGGAATTGGTAGACAGGGCGAACTTAAGATTCGCTGACGTATCGTCGTAAACGTTCAAGTCGTTTTTCGGATAAGTAATAATAAGCGTGTAAGCGTGTAGGATTTTTTTCATATCTTACTAGAATATATAGATATACATATACTATAATTTGGCCTACCTAAATTGTTTTCTAATGTTGGAGACCCATTCGTCCAATGGATAAGACAGAACTCTTTCACTGTTAAAATAAGGGTTCGATTCCCTTATGGGTTATGTTAGTATAAGTATGAAGATAAGTTTTTATATGTAAACTAATGACATTATGTAATTTATACTACATCTAAAAATACAAAAGGGGGGTATAGTTTAACTGGTAAAACGGTGATTTTGCATATCATTAATTTAGGATCGATTCCTAATATCTCCATACAATAAAAAAAATAGATATACAACCATAAGTATAAATTGTAGAACTAAAAATGAATTACTTGCTAATTATGTTTCTGATACTATAGTGTAATAATAAACAAAATATATATTTAAACTTCCTTTTTATGTATAAAAAAGAAAAATAAACTCTAAAAGAGATAAGTATATAGTGTCGGTAAATTTCGGCTTTTTATTAGCTTATCAGTATAATGTTTATAGCACTCCTTTTATTCTATTTTTCTGCTAATTTCATGCTACTTGTTTTGATTATGATTATTACTATGGCAATATCGTAAATTCATTTGTAAAAACTAGAGCTCAAGAAGCTCAACTGGCTGAGCGGAACTCTGAAGATGTTTAGGTTATAAGTTCGAATCTTATCTTGAGCAAATAAGTAAAAAAAAGTATAGAAAAAAAAAGGGAATAAATAGTTAAATTGGGTAGTTTAATAGTAAACTAAAATTACTTAGACTCAGGATAAAAAATGAAGAATGTTTTATAGTTATCAAGAAATTAGAGATTGCTAACTAGACTGATATTATTTCACTATGGGTATGCTGGAATTGGTAGTCAGGTCCCGCTTAGGACGGGGTGGTATTAACCGTACAAGTTCAAGTCTTGTTACCCATAAAATTTCCTGTATAGTTATACTTTAAGGTATTATCTGTTTGCTTTATAGTATTTTTACCCTTTTTCTTATAATGAGTAAAAACCATGGTTAGCAAAAGCCTATTTAAATACCTTCTTATGTTAATTTAAATTTTTTTACTACATTATTACTTCTCTAGTAGGATTCTTTTTTATTTTTTATATTACCGGAATAGCACATTCTTGTATTCTTTTTTTTTTCTAATAAGAATATGAAATAAGGAAGAGGAGGTTATAGTTCAATTGGTAGAACAGCTGTATGTGGAACAGTAAGTTCCCTGTTCAAGTCAGGGTATCCTCCCATTTCTATTTTAGAAAAAAGAACCCTTTTTTTTTGCCAGGATAGTTCAACAGGATAGAACATTAATTTCATGCATTAAGAATGAGAATTCGATTTTCTCTCCCGGCTATATAATAACAAATTTAACGCTTTTCAGTAACAAATTTAACAACAATCTATACTATGCTGGTTTTATTAAAATATAGTTTTACCTTTTCTAATAAATAGGAAAAACCCAGTATAGTTTTTTATATCTACATAATTAGAAATTCAACGTTTATTCAGTGACAAATTTAACAAGAAGTAATTTTCAAGCCCATCCATTCCATTTAGTTTCTCCTTCACCCTGACCTATATCTATAAGTCTTAATTTATTAACACTTACTACCACTGGTGTATTAAGTATGCATAATTTTGCTCACGCGTCAACAGTCTTTTTTGTAGCCTTGTTTTTAGTGGTATATACTATGGCCTTATGATTTAGAGACGTAATATCAGAAGCTACTTACATAGGAAATCATACTTTAGCTGTTCAGAGAGGTATAAATATGGGTGTTGCCTTATTTATAGTTTCTGAAGCCCTATTTTTCTTAGCTATTTTTTGAACTTTTTTTCATAGTGCATTATCTCCCAACATCGAATTAGGAGCACAATGACCACCTATGGGAATACAAGCAATTAACCCTTTTGAATTACCATTATTAAATACTGTGATATTATTATCTTCAGGTGTTACTGTAACGTATGCGCATCATTCTTTAATACAAGGAAATAGAGCGGGTAGTCTTTATGGATTAGTATATACTATTATACTAGCCAGTATATTTACAGGATTACAGGGAGTTGAATACTCTGTGTCTGGATTTTCTATTTCAGATGGTATTTACGGGTCCTGTTTTTACTTTGGTACTGGGTTAACTAATGGAGCCCCTATTAAACAAACCTATTTTTCTTGATAGAGCAAAAATACAAAAAACGAAATATAAAAATTCCTTTTTTTTAGTTTAATTGCATTATGTTTAATAGAAAACAGGGTAAATTGCATGAAACTCTTGTATTTAACCGGTATAAGATAATATGCAGCCAAACATAAATCGATAAATTATTCTATAATAATGATTCCAAATGGAATCGGTCTTATGTAGGTTCAACGACTAGTAAGTGAGTATTATCAACAATAATCTTACCACGAAAACCCTGCAACTTATTGTTAAGTTGATGACATAGTCTAAACCATTTTGATAAGAAATGGAAAAAGGGATAAAAAGCCTTTTTACTTTTTATTATTATAATAAATAAGAACAAAGTCCACGGTTTACATGTGATAATTGGAACCATCTTCTTAGCCGTAGGGTTATGACGTGTCTTAGCTTATCACTCCACTGAAAATCATCATTTAGGATTCGAATCAGCAATATTATACTGACATTTTGTTGATGTTGTATGACTATTTTTATATATCTCCGTGTATTACTGAGGATCATAGTAAATAAAAGTTGGTATTACAATAATCTATATACCTTAAGGGATTATTACCATTTTACCCCGTTATTTTCTTATAAAGATATTTACAATATAAAAAAAAAAGGAAGGTTCCGTTTGTTGGTTGACGGGTTGAGCTGTAAACTCAATAGTTTCGACTATCGAAGGTTCGATTCCTTTTCTTCCTAAACATTACTTTTAAATTGCAGTATTTCTTTTAACTTGCTGCATTTGTTCAACAATAAAAGAGTGAAAACCATAAAATACCGCACATCACATAGATTACACAAATTGTGTATAATTCTGACATAAGGCTATATATACCTTACTGCTATAAAATATAAACCATGAAAAATAAAAATTTTGAAATTAAAAAGACAAATACAAATACAAACACAAATAACACTAGCCCTGCATCACTTAACCTAAGTACTTTAAATACAATGTACAATGTAAATCATATAACAAAACAAAAAACAAACAAGATCCCTTTAAATTCATCCCTTAGGATGAATTTATTGCCTTTACAATTTACCGATAAACTGATACGGCATAATCCTGCTGCCACTTCGGAATGAGATAATAGTAGCTATTCTTACTTAAAAGCAGAGTCACAAGTATCGACAGTGGTTGACCAATCTACTCATGAGCTTATAAAGCTATTTTTTAACTCCAGACCAAAAAATATAGATGGTAAATCTTCTATATTTAAGCATAGATCCATTCTGAAGACATATGTAGGAATACCTCGTGTTAAAACTAGTGTAAACAGAGCTAGAATTTCCATTTATAAATATGATAGACAAAAACTCTATCATATGAATATGCTAAATAAATCCTTTACCTTGTGACCTCATAAAAAAGTGACAAAACAGGATAATAAAGGAATAAGAGGATATGTTTCACAAAAAAATATAAAACCCACTAAAATTACGTCAAGTGTACGTAAAGTGATATCCCTATCCAGAGGTACGAAGGGGACTATTTCTACTGTACAAAAGAATAGTCTTTACGTAATACGATCAAGAAAAAAGAAAGACTTTTTTTGAGCCCCTAATCAAGTAATTCCCATGTCTAATAGTAATAATATACAGAAGATTAACTATCTAGTTGATAATAATAAAGCGTATCCAAATAAAAAAAAAATACGTAACAGTGTGGAAAATATAAAAAACCAATTAAAAAAATCTAAATCTAATGTTTTGTATTCTTTTGCTAAAAAACAACACAGAAATAAAATCAGAAAACTGGCGTCTACTCATTTATTAAAAAAAAAAGAACAACCTAGAATAAAAAATAAATTCTTTTTTACTGGTATAAGGAAAGAAATCAAACATACCATTTCTAACCAAATAATACTTACTAATATGAATAAAGGTTACAAGAATAAGACGATGGTATTTGGTAAACACCCTAGCAATAAAAAAGTTCCAGGTAAATTTAAAACAGTAAATAAAATTAGGATTTTAACACCTACATCTTATTCTATGAACAAGATTAGATATTGATACATACCAGTTGGAACAAAATCTATAACTAATAAGCGTAAAACGAATATAAAAGGAATAGACTCTAGAAGACTAACACCAAAAATAAATAAAAGAAAGGGATATTTCGCTAGCTCTCCTAGCTTCAATTCAAGTAAAATAATATCATATAAAAACCGTACTTCTTGAGGAAAAGAGCGTATGTTAAAAAAAAAAGTACAAAAAGGGAAAAAGAGAATTTTATTGAATATACTAAGAAATAAAACATTTCACCTTGTTTTAAGTAGTCTTAAATTTTCTTTTAAAAGTAAACCAGAGGGTTTACTTTTAAAAAAAATAGAAAATTATTCTATTTCATTGTTTGTAAAGGTAAAAAGTTTGAAACTATTTTTAGCTAGTTTTGGTAATATGCCCACTAGTTATTCTGCTCCGGATTTTTTTGTTACTGTTTGAAATAAAATAAGTAATTCTTCTAATCCTATATCTACTTTGTTTAGAGTATTTCCTTTTGAAAATAGAACTACTAATGCAGATAAAAAAAGAGAAATAATATCCCCTGTTTTAGGTAAAAGAAATATTTTGTTAAGTAAATATAACACTAAAACTAACATGTATAATAAATTGATTATACCAACCCTAAGGGTTGGTAAATTTCTCGGGAAAATGTACAGGAGAATATTACCATCCACATCTAATTATACAATATTATGAGTATCTTATATGAAATCTAATTATATATATTTATCTCGGTTAATTCATATACTTAAAAAAAGATATCAAAAAAAAATTAGTTTGAATATAGTAGACTTAAAGTATCTTTATCTAGATAGTAATATTATGGCTTCTGCTATAACTACAAAGTTAAAAGATAGAAAAAAAAGAGTTCTTAGGGTTTTAAAAAGAGTTTTAGGTCTAATTAAAAAGCCCTACTTTAAAATCCATTTTTACAATAGAAAAAAAACATTAGAGCAGGTAAATAACAATTTCTTATTCATGGATCAAACCTTGAATAAGTCGACTTCTTATTCAAGTAAGAATATTCTATTTAATAAATACTTATTTAAAAAACCTAGTCATTATAAACCTCGTTTATGTCTTTACCATTTAAAACATAAAACAGTAACAGGTGTTAGATTACAAGGTACAGGAAGGTTAACAAGAAGATTAACAGCATCAAGATCTATTTCTAAATTTAAGTATATGGGTAGCTTACAAAATCTAGAATCTTCTCGTCAAGCTGTTTCTACCGTTATGTTAAGAGGATATATGAAATCAAATTTACAGTATACAAATATAAATAGCTATAATCGTAATGGAGCTTTTGGTGTAAAAGTATCTGTAAGTTCATACTAATTTTTTTTTTATATTTTGCATTTTTTTTTACAAATCATCCTATTTATATACTTTTCTTATTCTTTTTATTTCTTTTTTACATTTGTAAAAAAGAAAAGCCTACGGATCAATACAAAAAAAAAAGGGTAACTAGCTCAACTGGCAGAGCAATTGTATTACAGTTAGTTTGCTGTGTGTAATACGATAGGTTAAGTGTTTGAATCACTTGTTCCCCATATATAAAAATTATTTTCGATTATTTTTAGTAATAGTAGCAACCGGTTGAAAATACTTTTAGATTTTATTATGAATTTATCCTTGATTTTATTTTTAATAGGTATACTAGGTTTTGTTTTAAATAGAAAAAATATTATTTTAATGCTTATTTCTATAGAAATAATGTTGTTATCAATTACATTTTTAATATTAATAAACTCATTTAGTTTTGACGATATATTAGGACAAACTTTTGCTATATATATTATAGCAATAGCTGGTGCAGAATCAGCAATTGGATTAGGTATTTTAGTAGCATTTTATAGATTGAGAGGAAGTATAGCTTTAGATTATAAATAATGTATTTAACTTTAATTATCTTACCTTTATTATCTTCCATCGTAGCAGGATTTTTTGGTCGTAAAATAGGAGTCAGTGGTGCTCAATGAGTAACTTGTACTTCTGTAATTTTGACAACAACACTGGCAATCCTTGCTTTTTTTGAAGTAGGATTTAATGGTATACCTGTAACAGTGAAGTTATTCAGATGAATAGATTCAGAATCCCTTAATATATTATGAGGGTTTAATTTTGATTCGTTAACAGTATCCATGTTAATACCAGTACTAATCGTTTCTTCTTTAGTTCACATATATTCAATAGGATATATGAGCCACGATCCACATAATCAGCGTTTCTTCAGTTATTTAAGTCTATTTACTTTTATGATGATTATATTAGTAACAGCTAATAATTTTCTACTTATGTTTGTAGGATGGGAAGGTGTTGGAGTATGTAGTTATTTATTAGTAAGTTTTTGATTTACTAGAATAGCAGCTAATCAAAGTTCTATATCTGCCTTTTTAACAAATAGAGTAGGTGATTGTTTCTTAACTATAGGTATGTTCGCCATATTATGATCTTTTGGTAATATAGATTATGCTACAGTATTTTCTTTGGCACCATTCATGAATGAAAATATTGTTACTATAATCGGGATATGCTTACTAATAGGAGCTATGGCTAAAAGTTCTCAAATAGGTTTACATGTATGGTTACCAATGGCGATGGAGGGTCCTACCCCTGTTTCCGCATTAATACATGCTGCCACTATGGTTACTGCTGGTGTATATTTATTAATGCGTTCATCTCCTTTAATAGAATATAGTTCTACAGTATTGATGCTATGTTTATGAATTGGAGCTATTACTACTGTATTTAGCTCACTTATAGGTTTATTCCAACAAGATATTAAAAAAGTTATAGCTTATTCTACAATGAGCCAATTAGGAATGATGGTTATAGCCATAGGTTTATCTTCATATAATATTGCTTTATTTCATTTAGTAAATCATGCATTCTATAAGGGATTACTCTTCCTAGGAGCAGGGTCAGTAATACATGCTGTATCTGATAATCAGGATTTTAGAAGATATGGAGGATTAAGACCCTTTTTACCTTTAACATATTCAGTTATGCTTATAGCATCTCTTAGTTTAGTTGCATTCCCTTTCATGACCGGTTTCTATTCAAAAGATTTTATATTAGAATCTGCATACGGACAATTTTATTTTTCTAGTATAGCTGTGTATTTCATAGCTGTTATAGGAGCTATGTTTACAACATTATATTCAGTAAAAGTATTATATCTAACTTTCTTAACTAATCCTAATGGACCTCTAATCAATTATAAAAAAGCTCATGAAGGAGATATATATATGTCTATTCCCTTGATCATATTAGCTATTTTCTCTATCTTTTTTGGATATATCAGTAAAGATATATTTATAGGATTAGGTACAGGATTTTTTATAGATAATGGATTGTTTATCCATCCTTCTCATGAAATTACTCTGGAAACAGAGTTTGCTGTCCCCTTACTATTTAAATTATTACCATTAATATTTACAATAACATTAACTATTATATCTATACTATATTCTGAATTTTTTCCTAATCCCTTGATACATTTTAAATTATCTAGGTTAGGATATAATATCTTTGGTTTTTTTAACCAAAGATTCCTTATAGAACTGTTTAATAACGAATATATTACAAATATAGTTTTAAAATTAGGTGGTCATACCACTAAAGTACTAGATAATGGATCCATCACATACATAGGGCCATATGGGTTAGAATTAGCTTTAGTTAATTTAAGTAAAAAGATTTCTACTTTAGACTCAGGTATAATAACATCGTATGCTTTATATATACTAGCTGGTTTCATATTCTATCTTTTCTTCTTTAATATTGAAGATAGTATTATTATATTATTAACAATATATGGATCTTTTTTTATAGTGAATGACAACACACATTCTTTTTTTTAGCGGTACACCTAAACCTCATGAATTTCTATTTTAACCGAATAAGGCTACATTTTGTCTAGCATTCTCGCTTTTATCTCCTTTTTCTTTTTTAATAACTATCTAGTAGATACTACTTTTTCCTTCAGACAATTCTAATTATACAATATATAAGAGTAAAGTAGTGCAAGGGAAATAGGAATTAGCTCAATAGGTAGAGCAATCGTTATGCAAACAAGATAGACATGGGTTCAAATCGCATATTCCTACCCTGTTAATACATATTTTTATTCATTAAATATAAAAATATGTATTTACCTACATATTTTGTCTTATCTTAATGTGGTAGTTTACTTACCATATATAATTAAAAATACTCCATATATACATATGTATATATGTGATTTGAGAATTCCTCCTAAAAAAACAAAAATATTATTATCAAATATTGTTTTTTTTTGACGATTCATTTTATTTACTACACTATGATATATTTAAGTTTTATTACATCTATTCTTGAGGTTATTATTATAACTGTACCGGCATTACTTATAGTAGCTTATGTTACTGTGGCAGAAAGGAAAACTATGGCTAGCATGCAAAGAAGACTAGGGCCTAACGTTATAGGTTATTATGGTCTATTACAAGCATTTGCGGACGCTCTTAAATTACTATTAAAGGAATATGTTTCTCCTACACAAGCTAATTTTATATTATTCTTTCTTGGGCCTATAATTACTTTAGTATTTTCTTTACTAGGGTACGGAGTAATACCTTATGCACCTGGTTTATCTATTTTTGATTTTAATTTAGGTATACTTTATCTCTTAGCTGTTTCATCTTTGGCTACCTATGGAATTTTATTAGCAGGTTGATCTGCTAATTCTAAATATGCTTTTCTAGGATCCCTTAGAAGTACTGCCCAATTAATAAGTTACGAATTAATTTTAAGTTCTGCGATATTACTAGTTATTTTCTTAACTGGTAGTTTAAATTTAAGTGTAAATATAGAAGCTCAAAAAGCTGTCTGATTTATATTCCCGTTATTTCCTGTTTTTTTAATATTCTTTATTGGTTCGGTCGCAGAAACAAACAGAGCACCTTTTGATCTTGCTGAGGCTAAAAAAAAAGTATAAAAACCACTTATATACAAATAAAGAAAATAATTCTAATAAGTTATTTTCTGATTTGGCCTCATTAAAGATTGCTATATGCTAGAATAACCTGTAGTATTTATATACTTAGGATAATTAGCAGGAAATCTACTTTCATTGCTAGAAAATTACATATTACTGTCGTTAGGCATATTTTTTTATATAATAATAAAAAAAGTATACATTTCAGTATAAAGTAGAATTCCTTAGAGACTTAACGCAATCGTTAACTATTTATAGTTAAATAACAAAGTCCTATAAAATTAAGAAAAACATTTTTTTTCCTTTTTATTCTTTCGACTTTTTTTTTAATAAAAGTATTAATA
>Ga0194135_10002739_pt1 | contig 10724 bp, 7 predicted proteins | sample LitLau_LLRF_2013_FD_134024 | JGI IMG/M metagenome (GOLD analysis project Ga0194135, IMG submission 134024) | Freshwater sediment microbial communities in response to fracking from North America - Little Laurel Run_MetaG_LLRF_2013 (version 2) | ecosystem: Environmental > Aquatic > Freshwater >... | reverse complement strand
GGCTACAGCCCATTGGGAAATCCAGGAAGACCAGGAGCCACGGCGAATGATCCAATTTTAGTTGAGGACCCAAATATTATTACACTGGCCCAAAAACATGACAAGACACCCGCCCAAATTTGCTTGCGGTGGCAAGTGAGAAACGATTTTTTATACTAATTACATCTTTCACTTCCGTAGTTTGCAAATTGAAAACATTAATCCCAAAAAGTAGGAATAATAATTTATTTCTTTTCAGATACAACGAGGATTAATTGTAATTCCCAAGACGGTGAAGAAAACTCGACTGGAAGAAAACGCCAATATTTTTGATTTTGCCTTGGATGAAGAGGACATGAACCAGTTGTCCTCCATGAGTAGAGAAGATGGTCGAGGTGGCCATGTCTCATTTTGGAAAGAGAGCAAATTCTATCCATTTCATTTCACTGAATAAATCATGTGTGGGGACTGGATTAAACCTGACGACTCTTCTTTAAATTAATCAGACTGTCATACTGAATTAACGGTCATGAAAGTGAGATAGTTAACGCACCTACTTGGAATTGTATCGAGAAATCGTCTCCACGCTTATTGCATTCAGACGATTTAATTATGGAAACTAGAAGGGTTTGGAGCATTAGGATTTAACCATAAGTGGAAAATGTGTTTTTGTAGAGACAAGGTCAAAATGACTTACAAAATACTAGATTGCCATTTTCCCCCACTCATAATCCAAAATGCGAGGCTTAATTTAAACACTACTTATTCTCCAACTTTAATCTTACTTTTAGAGAAAAGAAGAGAATTTATGTATGTTAGCATTCGAATTGAACGTACGTACCACCTGACTTTCGAAGAGTATGCATTCATAAACCGTGACTACAATTCCGCGGGACTTAGCTTGTCGGAGATTGACGCTGAGGAGCCATACATCTGTTGGGCAATTGGTAAGAAAATTTTTTTTCGCTTATTTTATGAGTTTTATAAGACACTAGGTTAGCGAGCCCGTTCGAAGACAGAGGCCCTTAAAGGAGACAAAGAGCCTTATCAGGAATTACTTTAACGTAATTTTTAGTGGCCGGGATGACGGATGAAACACAAATTAGAAACAACCCAGCTTAGAATGCCGGTTTAAATTTGTTTTTGTTAGTAAATTTTTAGTCATTTAACGGCCTCCGTCTTTTTTAAAGACTAATATGTTAACCTAACTTTAGACTATGAGCAAATTAAAAAAAAACAACTTTAAATGTGATGGCGTCCGCGACATTTCAAATGCATTAAAATCGGCGACATTTCCAATGTAAGCGGGTTGGCGACATTTCAGATGCAATGGTTTTGAAGACATTTCAAACGTAATGGCGTTGCGAAATTTTAGTTGCAGTAGCATTGGCGGCATTTCAAATGTAATCTTATCGGCGAAATGTGGAAAAATGAGGTTGGCGAAATTTCAAATTTAACAGCGTCAGCGACATTTCAAATGTAATAGCGTCGGCAGGATTTCAAGTGTAATGGCGTCAGCAACGTTTCAAATGTGATGACGCCAGCGACAATTTAAATCCAATCTTTCCGGCGACACTTCAAAACAAAGGCACCGACAACATTCAAAAGTATTAATTTTGAATGGTATCGGCGAAACTGCCTATGTAAAATTTAAAAGCGTCAAAGATATTCCAAATGTAATAACGCCAGCGGTATTACAAGCGACATCCTAGCACTCGCTATAGTCACTAGAGGTGAGAGGAGGCGGTGAGTGTCCAAATTATTAACATCCAAGTAGACGGACGGACAGGATTCTTAAACATGATTCTTAAGGATAAAATTTTTGTTGTTTCTTTATACTAGGATTTGAGGGTTACACGCATTATCGAACTTGAATTTTTTGCTTGGCAAAACCACGACAACTTAAATTTCACAATAATCAAAACACAAATATTAATAATACACAGTAATAATAAACACATTTAATACATTTCATTCTTTATTTCCAATTGTTGGTTTCAGTCCAGCGGTTAATCTTGCCGATCCTTTCTGCAACCATGCAGATTTGAAGACTTTCAAAATATAAAAACATTGCGGTATTTTTAAAAGTTTGCATAAGCATTAAAATTGCATAATCACAAACACAAACATGTTTTCGTAAGTTAAAATAAACTAAAAACTTTTACGAAATAAAGCGCACTGTCTTGCATCTTCTATTCTACTTCACGGTGCGTCCTTAAATACCCGGTAAATAGTATTATTTATACGGATTCTTCTCACACCCAATTTCATTTTGTTATTTGAAGTCGTGAAATCACGGCATGAGCATGCAAAAGTTTCCCAGCTATAAGAGCTTATGTTAATTTCACAGCTAGGTAACTGAATACAACCTGGGAATTCTTACAGCTTGGAAAATCTTAGATTTTCGCTGAAGTGTTTTAAATAGCAGCAAACCAAAATTACATGAAAGTGCATCTTTGGTTTTTTTTCTAAACAAAAGCATTTTTAAAAATGTTAAGATAAATTGGGCAGGAACATTCAAAATAAAAAAGTAAGAATAGAAATAAATAGGTTTAGGTAAAAAAGTTAATTCAAATATGTAAGAAACGAAAATTTGGAAAGTTCACATGCATATCGAATGGGAAGGTTGGAAAACAAATTGGACGAGAAAATTCAAATTGATATAAAAAAAGAAATTTTAAAATGTAGTATCGGCGGCAAAATTTAAAAGAATGTTGCATGGACAAAATTTGGAATTGAGATTGAGGCAGAAAAACTAAAATTATTTTGCCAAACAGATTGCAATTATGCACTTTTTCAAAGGAATTTTAAATTGAAGGAACCTTGGATAATAAACACTTCTCCACGTAATTTTTAAATCAAAAACCCCCAAATTTTCTCTCAGGTTTGTCTTAAAAACCTTTCGTCCAATATTTTTTTAAATTGACAATAACCTCTTTTTTTATGCATGGACTATAGTGCTAGTAGTTTTTAGTAGTGAAATCTTAAGATTGGGTTTAGATGAGTTTGACGGGTTAGGTATAACTTGACTGGCTTTGGTTTTGAATTTCCAATTGTTTCAGATTCCTGCTTAAGTATAATATTCATGCTAATATTCAGACTAAAATGAAGTTGAAACTATTTAGCAAAAAAGTATGTTTCTAGAGGATGGAAATTTTTTGGACTTTCAGTGCTAATTTTTTTTAGATTGGTTTAATAATATATTCTCAAAATTTTAACATAATTCGAACCTATATCACATCCGACTAACCTACATCCGGCAGTTCCAAACTGTTTCACACCCACTAATTTGATACTAGTTAGAAATAATGCTCGTCGACGATACATTAGATTTAATTAGTTTTTTACGTACTTATTTCAAAAATTTGTTAAATTGCTATAGAGGGTTGACATTGCTAATAAACGTTTTATTACAGCTAAAAACATTTTCGTCTAGTATAATTGCTGTTGTTATAATCGGTACAAATGATTCCCTGGGGAATTCCCTGGGATTCCGGGGAGGGAGGTTTTTGCTCCCCGAATACCTCGGGGATCAAATTTGGTCCGGGGTTCCATTTCCTTTCCACCCGTCATCAATATGAAAAAAAGATGAAATATAAATGGTTAAGCAGATTGTGGACAAAGAAAAGCTGCTTCGCTTCCTCGTATAGAAAAATCAGACTCCATGCCCGTAACAATGCCGGCTTAGGGGGGCAGACGGACGTAGTCCCTGGGGATTGGTGAACGAGAACCAAGCAAAAAGACCTACAGGAACTTTGCATTTTATTTTTGGCGGGAACGATAATCTCTTCTACCTCTTTCCACAGGAGTAGAGGTTTCTTTTTAACAAAAAGTTGTTAGGCAGCGGGTGGAGAACCTTATTAAAGTGGAAACCCCTGCCACTCTTTAATGAATGACTTGATCCGTCCATGCTAAGAAGCGAAGCAGCTGGTTATTTTATTTTATTTGGATTGTGGAGGTTAACAAAAACTTACCGAGCCTCAGAGCTGGGCAAACATTGCAAGCAACATTATTGCGTAAGTAACAACCTAAAATTAAGTTTGGTGTTCCTAATAGCACATGAATTCATTTTATTAGCCTATTTATTTTATTGTTTTCTAACTAGATCATGGCAGGCCTCTAAGAAACACTCCTAAAAAAACAAAGCATTAATCTCGCGAATTTAAAAGGATTTGAAATGTACGACTAACCAGTTGGTTGTTTTCAAAGTCTTCTAGACCATTTGGAGTAGTACAACATGGTTTAACATGGCGTCTGGTCGCTTGCTCACATTTCAGCTGACGTCTGGCTATCTATAGCGTTTTAAGCGAATAAATTAACTTGTAGATTAGAATATTGTAGCATGAGTTTCAAAGTAACCAAATAAATACTATCATGAAACCTGTTGGGGGTATAAGCATTCGCACGCCCTGGTTTCTTCGTTGTAAGTGCCATTGCGACAAATATATCGACGAGCCTTTGATGCGCAAGGAGCATGCGGATCGTCTTTGTACTTCAAATAGACACGGTAAATAATAAATTAGTACTACAAATATCTACCGTTTTTAGAAACAAAAATAATTCACTGCAAGGAATGTGGTACTTGCAGTGTATGCGGACATTGCCTCGCACTTCTCCATTTTTTCATACCATCCGGTTCGGACTTTAGCTTTGGTAAAAAAGCTAGTACTAAACTTTTTGTCACACTTGCAATCGTGTACATGTTCTCTAGTGATCTCCCAATCATCTCCGTCTGCTACATAGGCAACGAGAAACTCAAAACTTTTGTTAAACAATTACTGTCGCCAATTCATTTGTTGAAATGAATTTTGCTTCCAATTATTCAACTTCTTACCGGATTTTGTATCCATTTCCATTTCGTTGCTTTTCCCAAGAAGACCCAAAACAATTGTTAAAATTTCAAATGCCCCCTTAAAATTCATTTTATCGGATTGCTGATAATTATTGCAGAATGTAGTACAATTTGGTATGTTCTATGTTCTTGAAAGTAGTGGAAGCCAAGTAATGAGAAGCAAAAAACTGAAGCTAAAAGTAGCTGTTCAATAGATCGAAATGAGTACGTGATTAAATTCGGGTTATTGATTTTCTTAAAATCTTTTGTCTAATCGAAACTAGTTCATGTCAGAAATGATAAACCTTTTTGACTAAAGAAATGACTCCTTCCAATAATGAATTCATAAAAAATACATACTTGTAAGTGTTTTCAAGTTTGACGGGAGAAAAAGTTAAAAGTAGAGTTTGATAAGTTTAATATTTTGTAAATTTAAAAACCAAAGGCCGAAGAATGCCACATCCAGTTGTGGGTGTTTGGAACATCTATTTGCCGTTTTCGGCTTTGTAATGTAACATAAAATGAAATGAAAATAACATATAAACATAAAATATAGAGTTGCAGAAACAAGGAGTTTGCTTTCATATACGGTTGGAATGTGTCGCTTGTCGCTTCCTGCTTCTCCTCTTATGATATTTGATTGACCATCTGAAATGAATTTACAAGAAACACAAATTGGCTTTACATAACGTTAATCATTACTAAATCGATTTCTACGGAAAAAAAGGTAGCTATTAATGAGATTTTAATATATCTTTTCATACAGGTTAGTGTTTCAACTGTGTTTTACACTATACAGGTTTGCTGTTCTGGATTAGATGTGAACGCAACAACGGTACGTAAAACGTATTGTTTTGAAATGGCCCATTCAGACGAGCTAGAGAAAGCTGTGAATTTGGATCAGTTTGCACTATGTCAATCGGAGCGTGCGGAAAGATGCTATTTTGGACACGGGCACTCCCGAAAAGTTTCTAAATCTAAATCTAAACTTAAACCTAACCTAGCATACCGTTCTTTTATTCTTGCTTTGTTATAGAGTGACTCTGCATTCTCAATTGTTTGTATTACAGATTTCAAAGGGATATGGATCAAAACTAGCGGCTCACCACGAGAAAGTTGTACTTCGAAAAGGGAAGAGGCGCTACAACTAAAAGTGGATACTAGACCGTAAAACCCCATCAGAAGAGCAGGTAAAATCTCCTATGGCATCATCCTATCCCTTGTCATCCAAGTATTGTGGTTTATCCATATGATGTGGAGATAGAACCCTTGGGGCGACTTCTGTGATTGGTGGAATTGACTTCTTCTCTTCAAAGCCGTGGTACATCTGCTCAGCTTCTAACAATGGGAGTTTATCCCTTTCCAACGCAAGAGGGATCCCGGACACAAAATCCTTCTCCACTCTTCTTCCAGTACTCGACTCCTCCGAATCAATTTTAACAGTGGGCTCCTCTGAAAGATCAACCATTTCCACATCCTCCACTTCTCCAATGTAAGGGTCTGAAAATGAAAGTAATTTTAAAGTGCACCATTAGTTCAACTTTCATCAATCAATCGTTTCTACGTTTCAACATTTCGTTCAACTTACTCATTTCGCCCGTCCCCTCTCCTCTTGTAATTGATGGGTTCATGCTAGAAATAAATCCAATCGCACATGAAATGTGCTGGAAGAATTCCGCTCTACCTTTAGTTGGCATGAAATCCGGATCCAAAGTAGTCGAAACTAATTTTTTGAAGTGTCGAGCAAAATCTTTTCCGTGCCCAATTGAATCGCTCAATTCCTGAGGCGGGAGACACGAAAATTCGCTATTGGAGTCAGTAGTTTCTCGACCAGATGTATCCTCTGACGTACACGGATGGGATCCATATGAAATATCACTACTTAGTACAAATTCAAAAATGACGAAAAGTAAAAGCTGGGGAAGATTCTCTAATTCTTGGCTCATTTTCATTTTGGTCATGTTCTCCGCCTAGAAATAGGAAAAAGCACTTTAGGAACAACTGGACATTGATAATTATTTTAGCCCCGTGCTCACATCTAGTCGTGCTCCAGCCGTGGTCAAAATTAATGTTGTGGACATTTTAGCCGCCAGGAGCTCCAGTCCTGGATTTCCGCCATGAATCACGTCCATCAGTATAACAGTTACACGTTCCCCTCTGCTGTTTGGTACAAAGTAGAAATGGTTCGGACCAAAGATAGATCCCATCCGACAGTGGTTGACTGACTCTCATTCCCGCCGCAAATCTTATTTTATTATCTTGCGGCCCAAGTGGATCCAAACCAGTTTCCCACACCGGCACGGCGCAAATAGTCCATGAGTCCATTTGCCACAAGTCCTTCCCAGTCACCACACGGGTCACCTCCAGTTAAGGCCACGAGAGCCACTTTGTCCGCCAGGGTAAGCTTTTGATGGTTTAGAAATAAATCCAAGTCTGATTGGTTGGTCACCAACTTGTCTCCGGTGGAATCATCGCACCTCGCAATTTGCAAATCTCGCCTGGTTTCATCCATTAGAGAATCTAAAACCAACATCAGTCCACAAATAAGCTTTTGCGTCTGGGAAACAAGCATAAATAAAATTATGAGCAGGGTGAGATATTGCAGTTTCAGCATTCCAAAATTAATGATACATTTGGATGTCGATCACCATAAGATTAAATCACCCCACAATACTTAACTCTGTTTCAGACAAAAGTGATGCATTTATTGAAAGAAATATACTTTAAGATTAAAAATTTGACCACGCCTAACGCAGTTTTTGAAAAAGAAATTCAAGGACACCAACTGAAATAGCAGATAAGCCACACCCTCTAAAGCACCTTCTTCTCCGTCTACTTTAAGCCGTCCTACGACATGTTCAAGGTAACAAAGTATTGTAAAAAGAGTGAGCAGACTAGCATTAAAATGTGAAATAATTCTTCCAGGAGAAAAGAGAGAATAGTGGACTGGATAAAAAAAATAAGAACTTTTAGAGTTGTTTTAATTCACAATCTGGACACGGTCCATCTGGATGAACTTTGTTTGATAAATCGCTGAGTAGAGTCTCAATCTTAATCAGAATGGCTTTCCTTTCCGTTCTAACATCGTCTCTTCCATCCAAGTCAATTTTGCCTAATTTCATTTGGAATTGGAGGCACGCGTCTGCGTCCAAACGACAGGGAATTGATACAAAATTGAATTACGAAAAAGTGTCAGCCAACCCAACCTCTTTCTTGGATTCTATTCACAAATCCGTGCTTCTCGGACTGTCCTTTTCCAATTATTTTAGAGAAGGATTAGACTGAGCTTCAACTCTTTGAAACGAGTCGTTGGACTGTGAGGGCTCAATTCCACGGTAGTATTCATCCTAGCAAAACTAGAAATATGGATTGTAAGCTAGAAATCAAAATAGGGTGAATCCAATAAACAAAGAAGGAACCGAGTTCAAATTATGACGGTGTTCTGATTTTAACAAAATTCAATTTCAAAAAGGTTTATCACATTGGCAGCGTTATTGCAAAATAAACCTAACCTGACCTTAGGAAAAGCTACCTTGAGCTCTACCTTATTCAATAACCAATTGCCTTCAAACAAACTGAAAAGGAAACTCTCATTCCTGAGGATGCAGCCGGCAATGTTCTTTATGTGAATGCCATTAGTTTTAATTATTTTAGTTTCAATTTGTATTGACCGTATCTGACCCGTTAGTCAGATGCGGACTTTGTTGATATGTGGAGTAAAATGGAGGAAGCTGTGGATTTGCGATTGACAACATCCATTTGCGTCTCCAACTTTAATAGCCAGCAGCTTGCCCGAGTCTTAGCCATTGCAAGAATTCCTCCTGCAGTAAACCAGGTTTGGAATATAAAATATCATTTAACTTGGCAAAATCAAAAAACAATTACCTCACTTTTTTTAGATTGAAGTTCATCCATATTGGAATCAATTGAAACTGGTGGATATTTGTCAAAAGCAAGGAGTTGCTATTACCGGCTACAGCCCATTGGGAAATCCAGGAAGACCAGGAGCCACGGCGAATGATCCAATTTTAGTTGAGGACCCAAAAATTATTACAATGGCACAAAAACATGACAAGACACCCGCCCAAATTTGTTTGCGGTGGCAAGTGAGAAACGATTTTTACTCTCATTGGCCGATTCAAGTGCGAAGCCTCCGCACTTCTGCTAAGCAAGAATAGGAGGTTTGGAATCTGTAAAACCGAGAGTTCAATTTTTTGCTACTCTCTTCTCTTTTGCCTCTTTGCTCACTTGAGGGAGAAATCTCTCCGCTGCCTGGAATTCTCCCTCTCTCCCAATGGGAACTACTTTTCTCTGCTTGTGGACAGGAAAACTCATCTCAGATACCAAAGTAGAAACCAAATTCTTAAGAACAGCACACTGCGAAGTCAACTTAAGTTGACCCGGTTGGCGCTTACGCTTAAGTGCTCAACTGCGAAAGTACTCAAGTGCGAGAGCTTGTCTGAGTACCCTTATTATGGTACTGAGGGTAATTTATACCATGCAATAATTAAACAGACCCGTGCTAAAATATGAAATCACCTATGCAAAAAATCTTTTTTCTCGGGATCAACAACTATCCACAAGACGGCTTGAGCTGTAAAAACAGCTCAAAAATTAATCCAGGAGTGCATGGGACCTAGAAAATCATAAAGGAATTAACACAAGAATACAATAAAGCAAAAAAAAATAGGAGTAAAAGTGAGCTAAAATAAATCATAATGACAAAAGGACAACCTGAGAGCTAAAAAAATAACTCAAAACATTTAAGCAAAAGTGCATAGGAGCAAACTTTTAAAAAGCTAGCACAAAAGTGCAAGCGGAATCTGCCATTTTAGGCTGGTATGGCACTGCGTTGTTTGAGCTCAAACAACTTATTCTGTGTACATGTGAAAAATAAAAAAAATTTCTTAGACGTTTCATAGAAAGTCTATAAACTGAAACTCATAATTTACCTTATGCGTAGTATTGGTGCGCTGTCTCCTATGTATACTCTAGCGTAAAATTTGTCATTTGTTTTAGCTTAAAAAATCGTAAAAACCACTCATTGAATGCGCCAATTTACCAATTTTTTTTTTACAATAACCAGATGACAAGCCCGTGCTAACATGGGAAACGACTTATGACCCTGCACTTTTTTGGGAGGGAAATCATGATTTTATTTAAAAGGTTATAAATTTTATCAATCAAAATTTTCAATTATTAGTTATGTCGCCTCATTTTTGATTGGATATCCACTTTCAGAACTCGTATTGCACTGGCTCACAGCTTTATGTAGCCCGTATTACAATTAGGATGCTAAAATAATAAATTGATAATTTTCTAGTTTGGATTATTATAAAAAAAAATTGTCGTTTTTATCGATATATAGCGTAAACAGGGTAAAATTTAAGGAACAAATATAACTTATCTCAATTGAAAAGGGAGTTGGTGGAAAAGAAGCTGATACTATTTTAGTCAGATCGGGTGTCCGATTTTACACTCCTATTTGGTTTAAATCGTGCGCCAAAATTCTCACACTATGTTAACACCTACATAGGCGCAGGTCAAAATGCATTGAGGAGGTGGATGAGCGTATAATTCTCGGGACAAGTTGGCAGCTTCGACCAAAGTCACACCAAGCCCTGCCTGCATGTGCTAAGAAAAAAATTATGAATTGAATTATTCCTAACAGTTTGGATTGCATAAAAATTTAAAAAATATTTGTTTAATTAGCCAACTTACAAAATTGATATGACAATGAAAAAACCTTAAATTCCAAAAAAATCAAACAAAAGCATTTTTTTTTAATTTGAAAACCAGTTTCTGCTCAAGTAAAATGTACAAAATATATTAATAAACTTGAAGCCTCACCATGTTCCCGGATTGTCCGTCTTGTAAGTAATGACAAGCCATGAATTTCCCAAACTAAAAGTTG
>Ga0194135_10002738_pt1 | contig 10725 bp, 6 predicted proteins | sample LitLau_LLRF_2013_FD_134024 | JGI IMG/M metagenome (GOLD analysis project Ga0194135, IMG submission 134024) | Freshwater sediment microbial communities in response to fracking from North America - Little Laurel Run_MetaG_LLRF_2013 (version 2) | ecosystem: Environmental > Aquatic > Freshwater >... | reverse complement strand
ACGTACCTCAACACTTCGTAAAGTGCACGGTCTAACTCTAAACTATTAATCTAGTTTTTCTAGGCGAAATGAGAATGTCACACAGTAGCTCGCTCGACTTGAAGACATTGTGTCAGTGTCACTGGTCACATCTCCTGACATCTTGTTCAGCGGGCACAGTAATAATTTTAACCATAAATTGACAACAAGAACAATTTAGCTCAACCAAAAGGTTTTTAAACTTTAGTGAATTTTTTGGATCTTTACCCACTTAACCATCCATGAGTTCAATTTGGCGCAAAGAAAGAAAAGAAAGCGCCGAGAAGAAGAGATGGGATGAGACTATATGAGACTGGTGAAAGTCTATACCTTAGGTGAAAGTCACATTCCTAATTAATTACGTACCTTGGGTGAAACTTTCCTCCGAGAGTAATGTTAATTCAGTTCAGTTTTAGTTTCGCTAAATTCTAAAACCAAACTTGCGGAATCAATTGAGTCCTTACTGCAAGAATGATCTTGAGAGCAATTCAGCTAAGGTTTAAAAATAATTTTTACAAAACCATGATCAATGTGTGACTCTGTTCAATTTCTATCTAATCTACATCACCGCACCGATAAGACAAGGAATATTACCCAAACCAAACCGCAATATAGATTATTACGGCGTATGCACGAATGTTACGAACGAATGAGTGAGGAGGATACAGGAAATGACGCCTAGTTTACTAAGTGGAAAAATAACAAAGACATGAACAACTCTATAACAATTTTGACGGCAAAGCGGATAGATTTCGAGAAGCTAAATCATGTGCTTTGAAAATCAAAGAATGGCGACCAGTTGAGGTGCGCCCGAGCATAAGCTCAAAATTTCAAAACCCCAGATGTCATAATAATAATGTCATGTAAACCAAATTGTGTTTTTTGAATCACGTTTGTCTTCTTTTTTGCGATTAGACTTGTTTGTCATGTTTTTAAAACTGATTGATTATCACTGAAGCTTTTAGCAGAAGTCTCTCACGGCACGGTCCCCAATTATTCCCCAACTTCTTGTAATTTGAAAAGCAGCCTAACTTTAGAAATCAATTTTCATAAAAACAAGAACAATCATTCGTTCGAATTTAATGTAAGAACTCATCGACTCATCAACCGGAACACATCTTCAAAATGGCGGATCGTCGAAAGAAACGCACAACGCAGAAGCGGTTGGCCGTTCTACCGAACGCAAACGAAATACCTGAAAGTGGATTCGTTTCTAGACGATATTTTGGAACTTTGACTTCCATCGTGGACCCCGACATTGAGGCGGAGATTAGGGCGATTCAGAACAAACTTGTCAAGACTGTGCAGGACATTGTTTACCTTTGCATGCTACGATTCCGACAACTCGCCGGTATTATGAAGCGTATCCCAAAGACATCATCCGACTGGAATAATGTTCAACTAAGAATGGTCAAGCGTTTACTCCGAATCAAGTATCTAACTGACAAGTAAGCATCTCTTGCTTAGAAGAAGTGGGTTACAGGAGACTTTATCCCTTTGTTTAATTTCCAAGGGACTTAAAAAAAATCATCATACACTGCCGACTGATCAATGCTATTAAGTACGCCCATGACGACCCGCTGTTGCTCATTGACCCCGAGATGCCCGCTTGCTTTTATTGGACTTTGGAGGAAGTAGGAGATTGGCTAATCAGTATAGGATGCGGACACCTGAAGGTATTCGGATCACCTAACCTTTTATAATTTGAAATAAGATTGCTAAAGAATATCTCACGGGTTGCAGGAAATGTTTGCAAGAAACTACATTTCGGGGAAAAAACTAATTTCTGTCGACGCTTCTGCTCTGAATAAAATGGGACTAAAATATTTCAATGACATCCAGGTAAAACGCCACAAAAGTCAAATGGCATCTCACCTCATCAGTATGCCCTTGTTTGAAACCCCTTTGCATTTCTCCAGGTTATCACATCGGAGATTCGTAATATTCTCCATATTCATCGTCCTAACATGATGAGAGGTAAGACTCAATAATTGTCTAAAAGATGTTCAATGAATGGGCAACAAATTTTGCTTAAAGAACGTTTTTGTCTGAAGCACTGATGCGTAAGGTCCCCTTCGAAGAGTATCTGAAGGAGAAACAATTTACAGGAGAAAACTACGGCAACTTAACCTTTCAAAAGTGGTGTGAGGACAATGGCTACCCGTATCATATACTGAAACAAAAACCCTTGGCTTTGATCGAATGCACCACTCAGCTCATCATCTACTTATCCGCCTTTTCTGAGGCCAACGATGGAGAAAGCACGAGCGACCACAATTCCTTGCTTCTAGCTCCAACAGTCGAATTCAATGTGAGGCACATTCTCACCCGCGATAGGGTAATTTCGTCACTCATTAATGAACTTCTTCGAATGGGATTGAACGCGAAGGATAAAGAAGCGGCGGACGCAAATAAGATCAAATGCATTTTTGAGCAAGGTTTAGAAGATTTGGGTCTCGGTCCTGAAGAATTATGCAAAAGATATGAATTTGCGAAACTCATCGCGGAAGAAATGTTGCATGAAGCCAAGCGGACAGAAGCAGTTCTTCAAGACTTGGAGCAATTCAAAAGGTTCCTAAAGGATCAAAACATCTCGGAGGAGACCATTGAACGAATGCGAATCTTTGCCAGTGACTTCTTTAGCTCGGCTGCAAATATTGGGGTACTTTTGGCTCTGGGAGAGCTTGACCTTGAAACAATTTTCAAACAAACACCCGAGTTCAATGCCTTTGTTGACGGCATCATTGACGACGCGGAATCAAAACTGAACGATCTTTCGGAATGGGAATTTGTCGGGGAATTGGATTTAGATTAAACAAAAAGTATAATCCACACACAAACACAAAGAGTAACTTCAAACTTCAACGAATAAATGCTGATGAGAACTAAACTAATTACCAACAACATCAACATTCATCAGTTTTCCGCATCTAAGGCAAACCAGAAATCTATTAGTTCAGCGAAGATGAATTCAGAATTAAATTGAACAATTGTCATCTAAAACAACGCAAGATGAGTTTAAGAACAGTTTGTCTCAAAAACCATATCATTCACACCACTTTCATTTAAGGGCAGGTAAAGGCGTGCCGCGTAGCAATCAATCGTAGAAAGCATACCTCGTATTCTCTACAAAAGACTATTTTGGGCGTTGTGCTGTTCGAAAGCAAATGCTGAAGGCAATGCAAGGTATGCACGACTTGTTTTCTACGGGTTCAGTTATTACATGGTAATTTGTTCAACCCTTCAACCTTTTCAGATATGCCGAAATTATGATAGTGTCCCATTGTTCATGTATTTCCGTTTTAGGACTTGGGTTGTCAAATTCCAAAGCAGGCAAGGACACAATTTGTAATTCCAAGTTTTGTTGGGTTCTACACTAAGTCCGGATTTTTAGGATTAAAAAAAAACAAGTTTTACACTAAATGACATCCTAATTTAATTTACTATTAATACGAGTTGACTGGAAGCGTATTTTCAGCCATATTGTAATAACCGTCCACAACTCTGACGGTAGACTGCAAATTTTCTCGGATATGGAGATGGCCGTGGTGGTATAAGTTGGGAGAGCATAGGAATTTACCCCGACGGAATACAATATTCCGGTTGAGTACTAAATGCTATTAAGGGCAAACCAGGTGGGGAAGGTACTGCGGCATTGTTGTCCGTGTGTCTACCTGAGAGATCTACTAGAAACACCTGACGTGACAGGAGAGAGAGAGAGAGAGAGAGAGCGCTTCCCCATCTCATTCATCCCTCTCCTTCATCCCCCATCATGGGATGCAAGATACGGAATTGTTGAACTCGCTATAGACCAAACTTCATACCTGTAATGCGGAATAATCCTTACCTGTTCTGGGTATAGAAAACATTTCAACCCCGCACAATATAGTCTGTATACAGATCTTTGGGTACTAACATGAAGTAGTAAAGTTGGTCCTAAACATTTCCCAACGGGTCCGAGTTTAGTAGTAGTACAGAGCGAGACTGAGAAATTCTCTCACGTTGATTGTTGTAAAAGTCTTCCTGAACTTTCCAAAAAAAAATCAAAATACAGAATTAGTTTAGGCCAATTTTTGATTGGATTACACAATTAATATTTTCGTGCAGTGCAACATAATAAAGTAAGATTTGAGAATTCATTGTCCACGTTCATTGTCCGATTCCCACAGAAATTCTTGCTTTGTGACGGTATAAAATCGAGTGACAAGTGATTGAGTTGTGTGTGGCTTTGTTTCTAAAATAAAATTTTGAAATTGGAATTCGAATTGAGTCTTGTAAATTCTAGCAGAATCAAATTTACAAACTAAGGGAATGAGACATGTCAGTTGAATTTTCCTGAGAATTAAAGTATGAGTTATTGAGTTCAACGAGACCAACCCTTTCATCATCTGCATCAACTAACTTAAACAAGCCCAATTTAAAGTCCCATTGGAACGTATTCACGAAGAACGAAAAGTTTACCAAGTAAAATAGTGTTTCTAAGTTTTATACCATCCCTTTTATCCTATATTGCAGCCGTAGGGCTGTTTCAGTGGACAAATATTTAGCATCTTTGCAGAATTAGAAACAACAAGCAGCCTTCCCGAGTCTCTTCTATCCGATGAATGGTGCAACTGGGTTTCAAACTTTTATTGTTAAGTTCTATTTTAAGCATCGACGACCCCCTTTTCAATCTTCAAAGCTTCATTCAGAAGAGACACAATTTCACTTTTCGAGGACTTGTCTTATACGTTATAACCGTCCAAAGTGATTCCTGAAGTGTAATTTCAGCATTTAATCAACTCCGAGGTTGACTCAATTTCAGTCATTTGATCACAACACTTGAACTTTTAATACGAGACGAAATTTGAGCTTAGCCCATCTTGATACTTTTGTATAATTGGAAAACAACAGAAAACCCGTTTTCTTTTAGTGGATACTCGGATCTTGGATTCTATTCGCACAGAGCCAATAAAACGACAACCTCAGGTAAGTTTTCTTTTTTTCTATTTAAATATTTTGCTTACAAAGTTAGACAAATTCCGGGGGATTAATTAGTCTGAGATTACTTGTGAACAAAAAAGTTTTGTCCAATTTCAAACTAAAATTAGTTCAGGAAGAGACCCCGTTCTTAAGGAAAGGAAAGTTGGGCCCCTGATATACGTAAAAAGTTCCAATCAAGAGACTAATTAAGAAATCCTTTACATTGTCCTGACTTTTACACAATTTCTACTAGTTTATGATTAAAGCTAATGATAGTGACATATTCGACGGGGGAAAATAGAGAATTCCTTACGATGTTGCTGTTGCTGAGAAACTCTTGATCATTAGTGAGGCATAATTCTTTTGCCAGAGCAAAGCGCAATGAGACGATTCCTTTATAGTTTCTTGCCCTCTTGATTATGTCTTCAGTATATGTTACTCTTAAGAGATATTGGTTATAATCAGTAACCTGTTGCTAATATAAGGCAGAGGCGCGTAACTTAGTAATAGAATCTTATAGATGTGTTAAATGTGTCCAACTTCATCCATTATCAAGGAAGATGACGCAAGATGTGTTGTTAAACTTGAAAGTTTAAGGGGGCTGCTTCGTTGAGATCTCACCCAAATTTCCTCCAGAAACTCGTTTCTCAATCTCATAATCAACAAAGGCTAAAAGTCTTCCTATCACATAGATCATTAGCTAACGATGCGGTTTTGAATTGTTCCTTTGGTTTTCTACTTTCAAAGAGTCCTAGTATCTTATTCTTTTGACGATTCCAGTAAAAATGTCCGGAGAGAACACGGAGCAATGGAAGACAAAAGGTAATGGAAGTGAAAAGTTGGAGGTGATGTTCTCATACTAAATTTGCTGTGTTGTTTTACTCTTCCCTGTTTCATTGTTTTTCGTTTCCACTTGGGATTACTCCCAGCCGTCAAAATCCTTGATTGGTAATAATATTTGCGATTCGAATACAACCTGCAACATGATCCTCATCCAAGAAGGAAGCTCAACGCTTCCTGAATAAGGATTATATTCCGTTGATGGATGGTAGGAGTAAGTGATACCAATCGATAAAAATTTATATTTTGAAATCAATACTTCATATATTTTGAGAAATAATCGTGCTTTTGGCTCCACCGGATATTGAAAACTTTTTTAGTTATTTTAAGAAATTTATATGTACTAGTCTTGATTACACAACTGTAAAATTTCAGAATAGGGACATGAGTAGACACGTTAAAGAAATTATAGAAATCCTGGAAGACAAAGGAATCTTGTTTGCAAGCTCAAATTGGAATTGCACAGGTTTAAGACGAAGGAGCCTCCTGTCAGGTGTTGCACAAGAATTTTCTTTGTTTGTAGGGTTAAAATGATGATGGACAGACCATGGGAGATTGGATTTCATTTGCGAATGGAATGACACATGCATGTCTTTTAAATGAAAGGCGCTCCATGTTGTTAATGTTGAAAGCATGAACAAGTTGGTAGATGCCGAAAGCTAAACGCTTTAGAAGTCCTTCAAACATTCAAGCATTCTGTTCTTTGGCTTATGGCCGTCGCTGTCATTATGCTACAGATGTCTCTCAAGAAATTCTAGCAAAAGGAATGAAGAAGTTCAAGTTAAGAGTTCCGAGATCCGAAATCCGCAAAGAGTGTCAGCCTAATCTAAATTCAATTTCCCTTTCATGAAAAAAGCATTGGGTATTATGCTCGCCTGGTTGTATAGAGATATTCAATAAACCGATACTTCCTCATATACATATACGATGATATGGCCCTATTATGTACATGTCCATGTTCAGATTCTTAAAGTGAGAAAGCTCCGCCGTCAAACTTTCTCCATATCATTGATTCCAGACTCAATATGGTGCAAGACGCCTTCATCTTTTTATTCCTTATCATGCCATGTCAGCAAATCCACGCAGAGAAAATTGGTTTCATATATCCCCGTATGCTTGAAATTAAGGGCAGCGTTTACTCATAATGAAGCCATTCTACCATCCCCAGCAGCTTGCTTCATTTCCTCCTTTTTGAATCTTGAGTAGGGCGACTGGTAATGTTATTTGTCACGTTCCTTCTAAAAAGCATTAAGAAGATAAATGTGGGAAAGGGGCGAGAGGGCATGAGGCCACATTAGAAGTACGGCTGAACTTAACAAATGTCGTCGTAGATGGAATGAGTGGGGGAATCGATTCAATTGACTCATCGGATTTCGGTTTTAACTCCTTCCTCTCTGCGTGTAAGCATTTTTTTTCTATCGTATCCTCCAAGATGGACGTACGTGATGGAATGTGATTCCAATTCCAGCGCTTCGTTTTTTTTTATTGTTGACAAAGAGAGCTTCGAGGATTTTTATTCATTGTTTGGTTTTAAGGAGTTCAGAGGAAGAGGAAGGAGTGTTTGGACGGATCATTTTACATTTACGACGAGTATACTTACTTTCATCTGCAAATGAATTGTTCAATGCCTTTTACTGTCCCAGTTGTAACTTGTAGGGGCCATTACTATTTTATCCTGCTCTCGAGCATTATGCTAATTTTGCTAGTTCAACCCGGCGCATATTTTATTCTTCTTTAGTTAGTATTTGCTATAGCTTAGGGGAGAAGAGCAGGGATTCTGTACAAGTACGCGGACTTAGCGTACTCTACTCGGATTACTTGAGTGCGAATTCATAAATAATATCCACGTGTCAAAAAAATTAAATTTCAAACACTTCCCTTCTGTGAGTTGGACTTTAGTATTCTGAAACATAAGATTTAATAACAAATGGTGAACAATAATAATGTAAAGAATGTGGCCGTATAGTTAACATTTGTCTTTCAGTAAGTTCCATATTTTTGAGCAAAATATTTAGGATTCAAGAGTAATTTCATGAAATCTCAAAATTACTAAACATTGTTGTGCATTTTAGAAATTAGTTCCCCAAGGTTCTTGTACGTCAATACAACCAAAAATTATAATATCAATGAAAAAAATAAGGTGAAAGTAAGCTGAAGCGCCAAATTTCCTTAAAATTTCGGTGGCTACGGTTGAGCTACTTGGACGTGAAGTGAATTTTTCTTGGAAAGAGTGATTGATTCCAAAATCATTGCTAAGCTGGGCTCAATCGTGTATGCGTTATATACTGAATCCTAATTCCTTATTTTTGTAAGTATTGAATGCATTGATGTTTTATTTGTTATTTTTCTGTGAATTCCAGGAGCGCAACTAAACTGAGGTCCCTGAGTCCTTGTGACCATAGAATGGAATGAAGGAGCCAAGCTATTTCAATAACGAAGTGGTAAGCCTCAGCCACACTTCCGTTTTACTTTGAATAATTTACACTTTTCAAGCTCTTATAAGGTTAATTTCAATTCGCACGTTCTCCCTGCATATTAGAGTAAAAGTAAACTGGGCGCTGAAGTACTTTAGTGCAGCCAAGCAGTATTCCTTACAAATGTGTAGCCATACTTATTTCAAATTTTTCAGTTTCACCGCAGTAAAGAATGGATAGATCGAAGCGGAAGATTCGTGAATTATTTGATATCTTCTTTCTCTCTCCTAAATAACCCACCGCCTCCTTTTACCGTGTCATTCACACCTACGCACTCTAATAGCTGGAGGAGGGTTGTTGTCAGCCATTCATAACCTCCAGTTCACCAGTTGCCACCTCTGCCGACTTTATCATTGTGATTGCGGGGAGAGCTAAAAGTCTTTCCTTCCTTCCTATTTTCGGCACTTTGAGTGCGGACAGCCAGAGGAAGCTTGTTAGTTAATAAATGAAGGTGATCAATCATCTTCCTCTCAAGGAAGGGAGAAAAAAAACTTTTTCCTTTTACAGGAACACTTCCAAATCTCTTTGAATAGCTATTGAGGGCGGAGTTCAGTTTACATTTATAGAACATTACTAAAATAACTCCGGGAACATTTTGGATGTACTGAGAAAAGGGTGATTCTTTTATGCAGCTCCAAAAAGTAATCATTTCTCAGCAGTCAATCAAATCTCTTATTCTCTCTTTTCATTTACCCGCAAGGTGTCGTATGTCGGATAGATTTCAAATTTCTATTTTAACGATTCGCAGACAAATTTGAATGCAAAGTTAACAGTTAGGAATTGTGATTGGGATGTGTCCCACATTTATTGTGAGTGATGGGGTCCTAGGTGGAATTTAGTACAGATGAATACGTGAAGAAGTGCCGCCCGTCGTGATATACTGTGATTGAGATGGAACCGGAAGTGATTGGGAATGTCCCAGTAAAATAACTGTGCATGAAATCAAGAATATTTCTCAATCCATTTTTGGACCAGCCAATTTATTTTGTTTTCTTTGGAATTCTTGAATAAACAGGCAATTATAATAATAAATTATTTCAACTGTGTCCACCACGCATTTAGCCTTTACTCCTAATTAATTTCCTCTTTTATATATTTTATGTAAATTTTGGGTTATCCAATTATTAATTTTTTAATTTCGCAGAGTTTGGCGTAAAGTCCCTTGAATATTGTTTATACTTTGTATTCTGATTTGGCGGTGGGTGTATTTTCTTTGTGGTTTGGCAAACACAAGACGGTAGGGTCGTCGAACTATTCCAACCCAAAGATGGTTTTTGCCAAATGAATTTCGCATTGTACGTGGGAGGGTCGGCGGTCAAGAGCATTATCACATCACTGATTTAATAACTGGAAATAAAAATATTATTTTAATAACAACATTACATTTCCTATCCCCGACTCCCACAATATTAAAGATTCCAAATTCCGGAAGGAGTCCTTTCCCATGGCAGTTCCGAAATGTGTCCTATTCGTTTCCACTTTTGCTCGCAGTGAGTTTTTACATCATATTCACATCTCTCATGAGTGGATCATTTCGATAGTGATTGCTATGGCCCCAATGAAGACTTGGAACTATGATTACTTTCTTTATTATTATTCTGATTAGCCGTAGTAAATTACGATTAGAATATAATTGTTGCAACAACCATCAGTTCATTAAATGATCAAGGAATTTTGAATTGGTCGCCTCGCTAATAGAAATGATGCTTGTAAAAGCAAGGGTACTCGTGTGATAAATTACAGTTAAGAATTCCTCCCTCTGATCCTCCGAACATCCTCATAAATCACGCAGTTCTCAATGCTACTAATTTAAGATTGGAACTAGTGATTGGAAAATTATCAAGTGATGGGAGTCATTACCAATGATGATGTAATTTATGGGATGAAGGGATGTTATCTTTATAATCTTGTCTCCAAGCATAATCTTTCCTTTTAATTTTCCAATGAAAACACGTCTGCATGCTGCCAATTTACTAATTGATATAGTTGTTTTAAAAAATGCAACATTAAAACAGGGCCAGGGACCATTTCTTTTGTCTTTCTTTCATCTTTTTGTTAATAATCGGTAGGTAATTCGTTTCAGGAATTTTAAATCATTTCATGGGCCATGGAATTGTATGTACTTGAGCAGGAGCTCCCTACTTTCGAATTCACGCAATTACGTCGTTAACATTCAGCTTTTTGTGGTGCCTCTTGCATTGCAAGTCGGTCATCAATTCTGCGATGGCATCCCAGAAAAAGGGGATGGGCCCCATTGTTCAGCATATACTGAGAAATGAAGGGTCAGTCCACTGGTGCTGGCTTGCTGGTTTTAGGATTGCAAAAATGATGTACGACGTGATTCCATGCCTCTCATCATCATCTCAAATTTTTTGTGGGAAGGAACTTATTCAGTCGTGTATGCGAATTCTGACTTCCTTGGAGCGAGATT
>Ga0194135_10002737_pt1 | contig 10733 bp, 10 predicted proteins | sample LitLau_LLRF_2013_FD_134024 | JGI IMG/M metagenome (GOLD analysis project Ga0194135, IMG submission 134024) | Freshwater sediment microbial communities in response to fracking from North America - Little Laurel Run_MetaG_LLRF_2013 (version 2) | ecosystem: Environmental > Aquatic > Freshwater >... | reverse complement strand
TCTTTGTCTCCTTTGTCTCCTTTTGATGATTTCGGAATCTTTTCCGGCATTGAATTATTTCGGCACCTCACTCTCCTCATCTCCAAATTTCTCGTGTCCTCCAGTTCCATGATTCACCATCTCCAGGGGGGAGTCAGTCAACGGAAATCCTCCAGTTACTGCTCCGTTTTGGGACAAATTGGATTCATTCCGAGTCACAATCACCCACACACACGCGTTCTCGTGACCAAAAACGCATTGGGTACAGGGAGACGATAAAGGTGGGACAGGATCAATAGGAATAAATTAAATTAAATTAGGATCCTTACGTGGTCTAATGCGTCTGCGTAAGGAAGTTGACTGTGGTCGTGGTTGTAATAATTTTGTGGGCCTTGGGCTTGATGAAACTCAGCTCCGTGCTGCCCATAGTTTTCATAGCTGTCACGTTCGTAGTCGTAGGCGTTGTTTTCGTAATGCTGGGGGTGACGGAGAGGTGCGCTCCTTGGAGCACGGCTGCCGTGGCGCACTGCTTCTTCTCGTCGTTTCTCAAAATCCTTCCAATCCTTTCTTGGTGACATGGTCCAGGAACGTTCAGGTTCAGCGTACACCGTTCACGTCGCCAACAAGAAATCGACACAAAGGAAGAATGACCTTATTCGGGATGCGGCGTTTTGTCAACTGAGCACAATCTCACCGATAAAAACTAAAGCTTACTCTTAGATAACGATTCTCAATAAGCAAGGGCAATTGTCCCCAGGATGGCTCATCGCTCCGATGCCGGAAGGTAGCGCATTCCCTGACTCAACACTTTTTTGAAACACTTAGAAATGATTGAAATATGAAAAACGACTAAACGAGAGCAGAGAAACTTAAAACGTAAATTCAGTTTTAGTCGCTGATGTCGCTTGACGCAGAGAATGAAGGATGTAAAGAGGCCAAATCCGTTTGACTGCTAATAAAATGCGGATGAATCAGAGGTGCGTTGCGTTATTGTTGAGCGTGTCAATGCATTAATGGACTTGCATCGCTCCTACCCATTGTTAAATCCTCGGCACTCGTTTGTTGTACCTGGGATGCTGTGACGATGATGCTGGTTCTGCTTTGCAAATTTGCAAAGACCTTCCCCCCGTGCTCACAGACCCAGAGGAGTGCAGTAGCGTGGATAACCCATCTCAAGGAGAAATCCAATGTACCGTAACGAATAATATGATTCTTGACAATTTTTATTTGGAAATTGAAAAATGAGAATAACTAAAAGTCACAACAAATTATCAACAATAGATCAGATCTTATTCAAATCCCAACATTTTCAAGCATCTTCAGAGGAGTTTAGCTTTAAGAGTGTGGCGTGAAAAGCGTCCTATTAAGTTACTCCGTTTTTATGACAATTTGCCAAACTTCCGAAAAATTTACCCTCAGTTTTAGGAATCCCGTACAAAGTTTGAGAATTTCAGACAAATAATATCCACTGGAAGTCGAAAAATCCTTTTTTGTGTAAGAACTCAGGGAAATTCGATTCCAATTTATTATCTGAGGCAGTTGGAAGCGGAATCGACTAAATTTGGGAATTTCCCCGCAGTACGCGTGAGATTGATGTATCTGATTAATTTGAGAAATTAATGGAAGTACATGAAGGCAAGGGCAAGCTAGGGGGACAACAAATTCCCACTCTCAATGGATTATTCAGAGACACTTCTTGGAAAATTCTATGGGAGGAGGAGGATCCAGTGGATGCTGGTTTTAATTTTTAATCCTGTGGGGAATATAACTGGAGATGAGAGAGATGTGAATGAATAATAAAATTCCTGATTAAAGTTATTATGAGACAAATTGGACGTCAGAGAAGGCTTGAGTCCTTCGCCATAATTCCAGCTAAATGTTTTGAAATTAAAATTTCCCCCAATTTCCTCTCCATCCTATAAATACTTGATCCTCCAGCGATCAAAATTAACAGTTCTCCTCACTTGTCTTTTTCTAAGCAAATACTACTAAAAGATTCTTCAGTCAATTTCCAATTATTGTCGGAAACTCCTCACTTACAGCCCAAGTCTCAGTTTAAGCAACATGGGGAAAATTGCACTCTTGCTCTCCACCGTGGCCATTTTTGGAGTCATCCTTGGGAGTGACGCCGAGAGAGGAGGAGGACACCACGGTGGAAATGGAGACGGATTCCGTCGTCCACCACCTCCGCACCACGGCGGAGGCCCAGGATTCGGTTTCGGCGGCGAATTCGGGGGTCCCTGCAGGCGCGGTCGCTGTAAGCTTCCATTTCACAAAACATTGAAGTGAATCGCCTTTTCTTAAAAAATTTCACATTTCCAGATTTCATTGCAAAATGCAACAATGGCACAACGACGACCACGACGGAAACTCCTACTGGAAATGGACGACCACGCCCAACCCTCCTTTGCTCCGATTGCTTTGACAATGCTGTTGTAGTTTGTACTTGGCAACGACCAACGCCGCCACCAACGAACGGAACAACACCAGCAGCACCATAAAATCCACAGAACCTTGCCAGTTCAAGAAAACTTTCCAACTTCGAATATGAAGAAGGCAGCAGGACTAACTAATAATTGCAACGCCTCGGATTTAAAAGGAAAGTTGGCAAATAAATAAAAACTTTAAATTATTTTAAATAAAATTTTCCCAAAATTGAACTACGGAAGTGTTACCCATGTAAGTTAAAATTTATTATAAACTCTTGATCTGTTGACATGAATTATAACCTTTGTCTTAAGAATAGATGACCCATAAAATATGTTCTCTACCATGATGATGGGAATGTGCTTCTCTCCTGACATTATTTAGTTAAAGACTACTCGAAATATATCATGACCATTTTTCCCACCTAAGTTATTTAGCTTCTCTTTTGACTCTTTAAAGCAACTTAAGCATAATTTTCCTTTGAGTTAGTCACAGAAGCGCGTGCATCCGTCGTCAGTAAGAGATTTAACAACTAATTTAAAATGTAGGGGTTACAAAAAAAATAAAATCCGCAAAAAGACACGGAGAGAGAGAGATGTACTACCAGAGAGGAGGTACTTAAAAGTCACATGCATGTTACGCCCAAAGTGTATTCTAGAAGTTGAAAGGTTACTGGTTGTTAGATTAATACACGATTAGTTCAGTTATTGGTCAATCCCATTTAGATTTAAACTGTGTGAGGGAGAGAGGAAGCGGAAAGACCACAATCAGAGGAGTGTTGTTAATATTTTTAAAAATTAAAGAATTAATTACTTTTCATCAAATCTACTCCTAGCTCACAGATTCCCTTTTCTCTAGGCTTGTAAATTGTAAATACGTCAAGTTTGTACTCTTGGTATATTTAACGTTAAGAAACACAGTTGAATTGAAAGGATTAAAAAAAAACAAGGCAGACAGGGAGGAAGGAGCCCGTCTCAGGTAATTCCAAGCAACTTCCTAAACTCCCTCCGTTAAAAGTCGAACAACACCAAAAATCAGCTCACTCAAAATCCTCCATTGTCAATTCAATTCAACTAATCCCAAGTTAAGTCAAGTTAAGGTGGTGGAGGAAGGGAGAACTCGAGGGGAATCTTTGGACGATTTCTTGATTTCCAATTTGTCAGCGTCTCATTCCGCCTTCTTTGCTTTCTTTGCCGGAGGTCCACCACTCTGCCCTTCAGGGTCATTCATGATCTGGGCGACGTTGTTCCAGGTCTTTCCTCCGGAGGTTTTCAAATCCTTCTGCAAATTGAACCAAACAAGGAAAGAATATAAGAAACTTAATTGAAAAATCCAACTGAGCAGGCATAGTTCAAGCCCAATGTCAGCGAATCTCGGATTGCTTTGCATTTGCTGTGTAAAATACCTTGAGAATTTTTTCCGCCGACACACGGATTGGGATATTCATGCCAATTGCCTTCGCAAACTCCGTGCTCAGAGCGGCATCATTCATTCCGTTGATCTCAGAAACAGATTTCCCAGCCAGAATCTCAACATTCTCACGAAAAATTGTTGTTTCCATTTGAGCCGTCGAATCTTCAAAGGTCACCTACAAGAAAAAGAAAAGAAATTGAGAACAAGGGACAATTTTCAGAAATGGAAATGAGGCTGGAGGTAAAGTTGAGAGAAAACTTACAAAGAGTCTGGGAAATAGTTCGTAGGCTTCATTTTCATGTTTCTCTTTACAGACATACTTTTTCCCCTTCCCTTTCAATTGAACCTGGTAATCAAATTAAAAAGTTAAGAAAAAGGATAAAGTAATTAATAATTGAATCAAATCAACCAGCTCACCATTCGGGTGCACATATAGTTGCCTTCCTTGGTTGGACAACCCTCATAGAAGAGATCACTCTTATTGTTGTAATTGATCTTTTTGACAACTGCCCGGGGATTGGTGAATGTGAAACCAGTAGCACGAATGGCTGTTCTCTGCTTGTCTTCCGCCTCTTGAAATGTCATTTGCTTCACCTGCTGATTTGCCTTGGTGACGCCATTCTTACGACGAAAGGGGGATCCGGCTGGGACGGTTGTGCTGAATCCTTTTGTTCCGTCACCTTCCACTTTCGCTTTCGGGGTTCCAATTGCACCTGTCGAGGGGCCGGGTTCCGTTTTCTTGTACACCAAGGTAGCTGTGGATTTCGTGAAATTAATGGCAAATTAACTTTGGCCCTTACATGAATTAACGTTTTTTAAGAGGCAAGCCTAACCAGTCAGAGATGGTCCAGGAGTGACAACCTTTGATGCAGTTTTGGATTTGACCTTAGCAGGGTACACTTTCTTGGTCACTGGTTTCTTTTCCTTCTTCGCAAGCGGAGTTCCTGTTCCAGCTTTGCCGGCCCCAGGAGTAGCCCCTCCCAATTTTTGACCTCCGGGAGTCGATTTTGGAGTATTTGACTTTTTGTGGGACCTTGGCGTACGAGCTGCGAAGAAAAATAAGGAAATGAGGTTGTATGATTACTGGTGGTGGTCTAACGCTTCTCGCGAACAACAACAACGCATAATGCGCTAATGAATTCAAGTTTTCCTTACGCTTGGCCACAGGTGCAGGTAGAATAGCGTTGGGATTGAATGCGAAAACGTCCGTAGCTGGACCTGAACCGCCAAGATCCTTGGGACCATTCTCCACTTTCTTTGGTCTCTTGGTAGCAGGCTTTTTCTTGACAGCTCCAGCAGCTGTCGAAACCGTTGGAACCGTGCTGGGTCGACTCACGCCGGTTCCCAAGGTTTGAAGCATGTGAGCTGAGGAAAAGGTGGCAGTATTGGCAAAATTGAATCCAATGGGAGGTATACTAGGGCCATTCCCAACCACTGATCCACCAAAAATTGAATTGTTTGGAAATGTTGAAATGCTTGGGACTGGGGGTTGAGGGCGGGACTTGCCAAGTGAGACTTTGGGCTTGGGTGATTTAATCTTTGGTGGGAGTTTAAGTCCACCATTTCCGCCTGCAAAATAAAGCATTATATCAATTTACAACAATACACTACTGTAGCAATCAAAGACATCAGCATCAAGTAGAAGTGAATAACAATAGGCAACTTACCTTCAGCTTCCTTCTTCAAAAGTTTTGCAAATTGCTTACTGGCTTCACAATTCTTGACCCCTTCCAAGAATGTATCAAATACAAGCGGACTTGGTCTGTAAGACCAAAAAAAACATTAAACTCAATTAGGATATTAACTGATTTCCTAGTGCTTCGCTGCTGGCTTATTATTTGCAAACAACTACACGTGGTAAACATGATCATGTAAAGCGCCGAGCGGTAAAGGTCTATGCCTCCTCCATGTGCTATTGTGTGTGTGTAGTTCGATTGACCTACTTTTACTTTCCTATTCCACACACACACACACAATGCAATGTAGGGAGGATGTACAGAACAGGTAGGTAGACACAACACAAGGCAGAGTCGTGTATCCACGATCCTCCAAACTGATAAGGTAAAAATAAATGCGTTATCAATCAAATGCAAGTGAAATTAATCAAGCAGAACAAACAAAAGTGACTGGACTGAGGGGACTATACGTATTACTTGTACTAGTACTGTAGTGTAACTTACACTTCGTCAATAAAGTCGAGGAGTGAGTCCATGCGAGCAGTATTGGCTGCTTTGGCATCCAGGATCCCAGAAGCAGTTTTCCGGATTTCCTTGTGTGTTTCCAATGGTAGGATCCGTTTTGCAATGAGTGGAGCCGATACTATAAAGTAGTCGCATAGCTTGAGTATTTTGACCCGATTGTTGAGTAGTGTGCTCTGAATCCGGGAAGCCACTTGGGTTGTCTCCATCATGATGATGACTCAGCTGAGTAATTGCCAATTTCCACTTGAACTTCCGAAAAGTCTGCCCCCTGGGTGGTTAAAATAAAGTCAACTTGTTTCAATTTAAATGTGAATGAAAACGGAGAGAGTACATAACAGAATGAGAGTGTGTTGTGTGGTAATAAGTAAAAGGGAGGGATGGAGGTTACCTTTAGCTTTTTCCGATGAGAGCGAGTCTTAGCCTTGTGCCTAGCCAGCGTCGTTTATGAGGAAATGCGTCTAATTCCAATGGGAAGAGATAGGGCGAGGAGCACAGGGCGCCAAATGGAGCCAAGTGGAAGTGGCGGGACTCAACGGAAAAACGAGAAAAAGTGAAAAAGGAAAAGAAGGAAGGAGAACTCGACGACAAAACTCATCGCATCTCATCGCAATCGTAGCAACGAGGAGCGTATCCACCCGTTGCTGTTCGTAGGCTACACGCCACGGTAAAAGGTATGAAGAGAGTCCATGTCCATGCTCAGAAGATCCCCCGTCTCCGTCTCCCTTCTCAATTCATTGCCTCATCCCAATGCCAACTCATAGCAGAGGAGGAATGCTGCGTAGTACGAAGAGCCCAATGGGATGAGTCCATCAGATCCGCAAGCCCACGGTAAGGCACAGGCAGAGGGAAGGGGTATTATGGATACTGGGTACCACAGACCACAGTAACCATTTTTGCATCTAAAAAGATAAACCAACAGAACTGCAGCGTGATGCGATGAGATGCGAGTCAAAAAGCCATCCGTCCCCGTACGAATATAATGCAAACCATCGCATCATCGTCCCATGCAAAATGGAATGGTAAGAGGAGCGCCATGAATGATTACCAAATTGCAAAAACATTCATCTCCATCTCCTTCTTCTTCCTGCAAAAAGGAACAACAACGTTCGATTAAAAGGAGAAGCAAAAAATTAGCAACACCTTTCAGCTTTAACTCATTTGCGCTTTAAATTTACAGGATTTTTACATTTGGATTGGGTAGTCGAGGAGCCGCAGGATGTAGCCAGTAGTAGCCGACCTTCCTATGACGCTTCTTGTTTTCACCTGTGAAAAATAAAAACAAAATTTAATTAAGCGCGTCCTGTTAATTCTTGTCCAGGTGCTTACTGTGCTCTCGTCCATATTTCTTGCCCCTTTTCTTGGATGATCTCTGGAAATTGCAACGATCATGATGATATGAATGTTCGTTGTGGAAATTGTAAATTTTCTCAAACCGGGTTTGTACTATTTTGCAAAAGGAAGAACTTGAATAGTCTGGCGTTAAATTTTCGAACGAGATGGAGTAGCAGCGTTTTATTTACGGATTTGATGAATTCATAAATTCACGGCTTAATTACTCTGCAGTCTGCCTGCACCAGGTACATTGTGCCAATTCCAGCGTAGCATGGCAATGGCATGGGCCTAATCTTACAGAAAAGGGCAAGGAATTGGAGTTACAAGAAAAGTTTTAAAAATAAAAGCAATTAATTAACTTAACTCAATTTTAGAACACTCTAATTTGATATGTTCTCACTTCACTCCAAAACTAAGTTTTTCTTTAAAAAAAAATTCCGGAGGTGGGTCACAATTCATTGTAAGTAAAATCAAGTTATTTAAGAAACCAGATTATTAAAATAATCAATCAGAATAAAAGGAAAATAAAAATGGAATCTCTGAAGAAACCGTAAAACCCCAAGGTGAGGAGGTACTGGTACCTTAAACTGAGGATACACAAATTGCACTTGATATTGAAGTCACGAGTCTCCTATTTGATACCTTAAATGAACGTGAGGTGAACACCAGTTAAGTTTTTTTGTAATCATTAATCAATCACATGCAGTGTTCCGTCATCCAGCGAGATTAATTTCTTGGGATACACTAACGGTGAACATTTTGGATGGCGGCAACGGCGGGCGGGCAGTGGAGAGAATATTTATAGCCAGTGCGAGAATGTTAGAATTAATTGGCGAGTAGAAAACGAAATGTAACTCCGGTGGTGGTCGGTGGTGTGGTACCATTGAAGAATCACTGCTTTAAGAAAAGCGTAGGCGTTCTTCTTCCTCGGGCTCCTTATCCAAATCCACAATGTTGAGGTCCGGCTCCTTATCCAGCAGTTCAACAACACCGGAATCTGCACTTTCCTTTCGGATATTGGATGGGCTAGCGAGAATGGTGCCCTTGGCAGGGTCAGGGATTGTGAGGTGGGTATTATTTGCGGCGTTCCATGCCTGCGTCCGACTCGTCTCTTGATTAATAACCAAAAACAGTTCTTTTTCTCTGGATTGAAGCTCCTCCCGGAAAAATGTAATTAAAGCTGGGGCCTGGAATGATGAGCAATAAAATGACGTTGCTAAAAAAATTCTTTTTCTCTTCAGATGAACATCCCTGGAAACTTGAACTAGGTTTACCTTCCCAATCAACTGCGGAGCATCTAGTTTGGAATCCAAGTTGTAGTAATTGTCCCCTATGAACCTGACAGCATACCAGTGCTTCCTTTTTAGCGGAAGCGACAGCCACCCCACTTTACAGTCTGTTGGGATATTAAAGATGAAACCGAATATGGCTGGTAGGTTCAAAGTGTCCGGGTCTCTGCATTAATAGAAGGAATTCAGTAAATCGGTTTTGGCTTTATATTTCCTGAGGTCGCGTCTCGTCTCGCGTGCTATTCTCTCTCTCTCTCTCTCTTACTTTCGCTTGTCAAACCAGACGGCATCATACTCCCGTGTCTGTAAAGCTGTCATAATGACATTAATGTCATAATTCCCAAGTCCAAGGACAGACTTGTGAGGGTTAAGCCAGGCATCCGGTGCCAGAGTATCGCAGATGGAATCCAAATCGCCCTTGGTGAAAGTTGCTCCTTGGAACAGGTTGTTCAGGGCATGAAGTGCACAGAGTGCCCTTACCTATGGGAGGAATACAAACAATGACACTTAGTTCATTCAGTATCAGCAGCGCTCGGCATCATTCCGACCGACCTACCTGTTTTTCATGGTAAATCTCGGGTGGTGGTGACATTGTTATTGATTTCTGCTGCAATCGGGCTGGGGCATCATCCTTGTCTCCTCCTAATGACGGATGCTGGGAAGTACTGTCAACACTTCCTCTACCCTTGCTCCTGATCTTTGGAAGATCAGCTGTTGCGGAGGAAGACGACGACGGTGAGGTTTGGATTGATTGGGCAACTGGGAATGGGATTAATTCAGGACCAGAATCAAACTGGTGGGAACGTTTTCTCTCAGATAAAATTTTCATTAATTAACACATTAAATGTCAAGAGACACAACAAAAATTAACTTTACAAAAAAGCGACTCGTGCGTACTTGTACATGCAATTATTTTTTTGTAATTTACACAATTTTGAAAATTAATTTTTGAAATTCCTGCCATGTATTCCAAAATCCAGGATTTCGAAAAGTTTGAATACTTTGACGGGGCACGCTAGGACACAGTCATCGAAAAATATCTTAATTGATTTAATATGACACCTTTACCGTCTTTCTGTCAACCAATTTCAATCCCAATTAAAATGGAACAAAACATCTGCAAACCTTATCCAAAAATGCCTCAACCTCATTCAATATTTTTGTTTCGGGAGAATGCATTTCCAGACTTCTCTTTCCTTGAGAAGAAGAAATGCTCTTGAAAAAGTTGAATCAATCTGAAGAGTTCGTTAAAAATTCAACGTTTCCCATGGGCTATTAAATTGACAGGAAAAGAGAGGAAGTAAATAATACCTACTCTATATACCCTGGTAAATAATACACATTTCCAATAAAATCAATGAATGGACCTCCTTTGTTTTCCAGTTTGTGAGTTTTCTCCATAATTTTTAAACTTCCAGCTTTCTCCGTGTCATTTTCACTCATCGTTCTCTGCCCGTGCCTCTTCCTGTCCCTTCTCTCTCGGCCTATTTATTTTCCAGAGTATTTTTTAGGTTTAAAACCGAGGTAAAATGGCAGTAGCACAGGGTCCTTCCGGAGGTTTTCTTGGAATTCTCAAAAACTTGATTGTGTTCATAATAAGTTATGGATACATTCCATTCCAGTGGTACCTCAACAAATCTACTAAGAAACCAGTCCTGGACATATCATGTAATCAAATAAAAGTTAAACCAAAAGCAATAATTCATGAGTATAAGAAAAGAATTAAACTTTTTGAAATGGATTGTTTCATTTCAATGGCGCAGCCCTTCCGATTCTCACGAACCAAGTTGTGGTTCTGACTGGAGCCAATGGCGGATTGGGATCTGCGCTGGTCAAAAAACTGTTGCGAATGGATGCCGACGTGGTTGTTGGTAAGAAGAATTCAGGTTCCAAAAATTAGGCTTGCCAAAAATTAATTATACGTTTGGATTTGGAGGCGTCCGAAATCCAGAGGAAATGAAAAGAATCTTGCAAGATGCTCGGGAGGAGACAATGGCTGGGAATTTGACTTCATACAGGTTGGACTTGAGCTCATTTGAATCCGTTCGTACGTTCGCTGGTGAAGTTTGTAAATTGGATAAATCAATCCGGG
>Ga0194135_10002736_pt1 | contig 10733 bp, 16 predicted proteins | sample LitLau_LLRF_2013_FD_134024 | JGI IMG/M metagenome (GOLD analysis project Ga0194135, IMG submission 134024) | Freshwater sediment microbial communities in response to fracking from North America - Little Laurel Run_MetaG_LLRF_2013 (version 2) | ecosystem: Environmental > Aquatic > Freshwater >... | reverse complement strand
TCCTCCAATCAATTCTCGAGCACGGGATCCCGATTGATTTGGTCTGTGGGGTGAGCATTGGGAGTTTCGTGGGAGCCCTGTATTCCGCCTTCCAGGACGTAACGCGTGTGGATGAATACTGCCAAGCCTGGTTCCTTGTAAGTAGAAATCGGAGAAAACAAGTTTAAATCCGAAGGATCCTTCCAGAAATCCAAGAATTCCTCCAGTTGTTTACCCTTTTCCTTTGTCCTTGGACAGCGTATGACGGAAGTTTGGACTTGGATGATGGATTTGACTGTAAGCCCACAAATTACATCCTCTGTCATGATTATACAGGAACGACCCCAACTACTCTAGTCTAACTCTACTAAATCCGGAAATTTGAAATGTTTTCAAATGTTTGTCAAAACCCTCAAAAACGGTCTCTTGTGTCCTGGGTTGCAGGTTCCAGTGGTCTCGATTCTTCAGGGGGAAGCCTTCAATGAAACGCTCAAGACCACTTTCGGTGAGATTCAAATGGAGGATTTATGGTTGCCTTTCTTTTGTCTCTCCACCGACGTGACGGGAAGTGGACCAAGACTCCACCGATGCGGTACACCAAAACAGGGAATCACTCCTTTTATGGTCATCCCATGTCAAAGGTCATAAATTAGGGCGATTCTCTTCTCCTTTCCAGGCTCCGTTTGGAGATATTGTCGGGCCTCAATGACACTTGGTAAGACATTCACAGGCTTTAAGTGCCCATTCCCGCACGCACGGGATCGGACGCCGAGAACAGAAAACTCAATCAAACTTTTTCTTTCTCTCCCTTCTGCTTTAGCTGGATATTTCCCACCAATGGTAAGACACGTCACCCGCAGAAAGTATTTCCGCAATCAAGAAAATCTCGGCCTGAAATGATGTTTGACCTTGGGGCAGTGTGATCCGGTTGATGGGCATTACCTAATGGACGGAGGCTACACGAATTTAGTTCCAGGCAATGACCCCGCTCGACATCATTACGATTAATGTCTATCTCCGCAGTCGAGACTCGAATTCTTGTGTAAATTCCCCTTTCAGCGAATCTGATGCGGGATTTCGGAGCAAAGTTCATCATTGCCATTGACGTGAGTTCAGAGGATGACTGTGGAACTACTAATTATGGAGAACATTTATCAGGTCTAAGGGTAAATCCTTATGAAATCCAATAATTTCCGTTTTCCGTGCTGACCTCTGACCGGAATGACCCCTGCAGTGACCTTTTCCCTCCTCCCGTAGATCCTGGCTCATAAATTCATCCCGTTCCTCAAGGAGATGAAAGTTCCGAACCTTTTCAAGCTCCAATCCCAACTCTCCTTTATACAGAGTGCACTTTATTTGGACATTGTCAAGAAAATGGATGCTGCCAGTAGGTGAACCTCTTTTTCCGGAATTATCATTCATTCCTTTGTTTTGCGTTTTGTTTTGTAGCAATCTACTTGCGACCCCCGATTGACGAATGGACTTCCGGGGATTTCACAGAGTACAAAGAAATGAAGGTAATGAAACCTGAAGGTAAAGAAATGAAACTACCCATCTCCGGTCCAATTCCCTTCACCACGTGTTTTCCAGTACACTGGGTTCCGATATGCTTCGGAAGTATTTCAAAATGTGCTTCCGGATGAGTCCCTGATTGAGCAATGGATGAGCATCAATCCCCAAGTCTACCATCTCATCCATGATGAGAAACTCGTCCAAGCTTTCTCTGCCGAAGGAGGCAAGGTCGACAATGTTGAAACAAAACCCAGCAGGACAGCCAACAAAGCCAAAAGTAAATCCACCACCACCACCAACCAATCCAATTTCGAATAAAATCTCCAATTCCATTACTTTTGTTCCCACAGGCATCCATGACCAGCAGGCGGCACTGATCAGAAGAAGGATGACCTTGTTACAGGACTGAAGTCTTTATATTATTTTATAGAAATTTAATATTCTCTGTTCAAGACTAAAATAAATGCTAATTATTTTAGCTTTGGTTTCACTCCGACTACATTTAGAGGATCTGAGTCCTACCAAAATGGGCACCTGCGAAACAACAAAGTTTAATCATTAACCTCTGACCTCAACCCGAAGATTTGGCAAAGTCAATTCCATTGAGTCCATTTCCTCACCATCCAATGTAGCACTGACACAAATTCTCATGATTCGTGGCCTGTTGAATGAGCATTTTCACTTGGTCCTGCACGTTGAAAGGATCTTCGTTACTAAAATCTCTTCCGGTAAGCTTCTCCTTGACCCGCGTCACGACTGCCAGAGCTTTCTTGTTCAACACTTCCGGCGGAGGCACGGCGGCCGCTTCTAAAAAATAAATAAAATAAAAACCGAGGATCACTCTTCATCTTCGTCGTCTGAGTTGTGGCGTGAAGTGAAAAGGGTGGAGAGAAAGTAGACTTACCACCTTGCTCCTCGGGTGGTTTTTTGATGACTCCGGCAATATTCGCAGGAAGTGCGGCCAGACTTCCGCCGCCTTCCAAATATTCCCCTGGATTCTCAATAATGGAATTGCTCACACTCTCCCCAGCGGCAGCCGCCGCAGTTCTACTTTTGGATCTCTTGGCCTTTGGTGCAGTTTCGATGAGTCTCCAATTTAGCAATGGATCGTAGACAAAGGCTTCCAACACGGCCATGAGTGAGTCCTTGTTGTGTCTTAAGACTTTCATCACAGATTCACAGGTACAACGATACGTTCCATCAATTCCTGTAATCTGAAATCAATAAAAGGAGAACATATTTCAAGAGTTGAGTCCAATCTGAGATTTCCTAACTGTACGCCACGACGAGTTGTGAAGTTGTTGGAGTTGTTATGTAATGTAGATTCTTTTGTCTAGATTCTCAACTTTCTAAAACCTCGAATTCTGACTACATTTCTTAAAGCTCATTGTTCTGGATTTATTTTTAAATCAGCTTACTGACCCTTCACAGGTTCATAGAAATAGATTCATGCTTTTAGAGCTGAGGGAATCCGAATTGGTATTTATTTCTATGCTCACGTTCAGTATTAAAAGAGACGAGATACGAGGAAACCCAAGACAACACCATGCATGCATAAAAAAAAAGACGCCAAAGCATCCCTTACCAGCACAAAAATCCCAAACGAGACGAATTTAAAAGCAAGACGGAAAGTCAAAACTACACGGACAGGTAACATACTTATCACTCGTAACTTTTATGAATATGTCTCTTCTAATTAATTTTCGGAATCTTCTTCCGATCGACCAAATGCAATCATGCCAAGTCGTCAGTTTCAACAGCCAATCAGTAAATGTAAATGGCATTTAATTCTGTCCCATAGGGTTACCGGTAGGGTTCGAGCCAGCTGGGGAAACGGTTACTACTACTACACTGACCGAAGGGATGCCGGATAGAATCAAACGACGTCAGTTAACCGCCGACCCAAAGATAATCCGGAGCTTATGCTCACTAATTTTGGCCATATTACGAGTATGACTATGAGTGTACATTGACAATTTCTACTGAGAACTGCATATAAAGAATGCTTCTTTAATTAATTTAAAAATATACTAAAAATTGTTCGTTTTTTATCAGAGTAAGAAGAAACGAGACCGAGAGGACTTGGAAGACGTAGTCAAGGGATGCGACAAGAATCTCTTACAGATTGAAAAAGATGAAGCGAAGTTGGCGGAGAGGGAAGAGGAGCAGAGGAAATTAGCAGAGGAAATAGCAGAGGAGAAGAAGAACTTAGCAGAGAAGAAAAAGAAAGTCACCCGGAAGAAGAAAGACGCAGCGGATAAGTTAAAAAATATGGACTAATGCCTGAGCTACCGCTGCTGCTATGATTCGAATAATTCATTTGTCAATAAGATAACCCTTATTTGCTCTGTCAAATAAATGGAATACATTTCTTACAGAGTAATGTAAACTGAAAAATAAAAGCCATAAAATCAATAGTGGGTTGCAGTAGAGATTTAGTTAATTATTCTCACCTCCATGGCGTTGATGAGCATCCGTGTGAGTCGGAATGGGATTTTCTCTGGGAATTTCTCTCGCGTCATGGCCACTTCAAAGCAGTCTCCAAAGTCAATATGAATTATTTTCCCACTTTGTCGATCCAACATTAAATTACTGGGATGACGATCGCCGAGACCAAGGACGTAGCCCACCATTGACATGACGGCCAAAGACCGAATGTAATTGGTTCTCCGATCAAACCAAACCTAGAAATAGAAAACAAGACGGGGGTGTCCATTTACCATTCGGAAATTAAAAGAAAACAAGGGCAGCAGAGGACTTGGGAAGTGGGTAGAAAAACAAAGTTCTCCCATTATACCTCACTACTTGGACTTTTGAGCCAGAGGAGTCTTGCCAAATCATCCCCTTGCGTGTGCTCCAGAGCGTGCTCAAAGACTTCCACTTTCTGCATTAGGGTCAAATGGTCGTAATCCGGGGCCATTCGTAGCATGATCCGATGCTCAATGTTTAATAAAATCTTCTTTTTCTCTCGATAGTCATGGATCAGGGTGTGGAGAGTGTCACAGTGGGGAACCCAACCGATCAGGCCCGAATTTGTTGATAAAGGAATTACAGCGTAGCGCTAAAGGGAACAGGAAAATGTCACAAATCATTTCGAATCGCCAATGCAAACTAACAACAAAGCATCTCGGCAGTCCTTTTCCAAACACAAAAAACGGACCTGAATTGTCAAATTCCTTCGAAATGTTTCAGGATCACCAAGCAGGAGAGTGTTGACTAATCCGAAGAGTTGCATCACGCGCTCGTCTTGTCTCAAATCTTCGTGACCTTTGAGTAGGTACACAAAATCCTTCCCATTGGATCCTAAACATAAACCCAGAATTAGAAGTTTGAAGTTTCTAACTATTATTATTCAGAGGAAACTGTTTCTTCCGAAATCTAACTTTCAATATTAATTTATATCCAGAACCCTGAATGACGTCCAACTTGATCTAATTTTCACTTTTTTCAAAATTTATTTAAAAATCATTTGTCAAAAAATACAAGGAGGAACTTGCCTGTAATGCATAATTTCCTTGGTCGTTGCTTGCTGGTGATGACTTGAAGAAAACTGTGTGTCTGGGCAATGCGTATGATTGGTTTCCTGTGGAGAAACGCTAACGTTAAAGCTTTCAGAATATTCATTATATTTTCCAGAAGTTAGTCAGAGCAACGGAATAGGAATTTTGTATGAACTTACCCAGGAACATAGGAACCAGGAACGGCCAATTCCAAGTCACGACATTTCAACAGTTTTGGCGAGACATATTGGAGTTCTAGAAAGATTTAAGTAATGGACCAATCAGAAGACATAAAAATGGCTAATTAATAATAATCATTACTCCCGCTTCCTAATTCCATTCTTCACCCACCCAATGAAATGAGCTGTGGTAACTGTCGTGAAATCCGTTTAAAAACGTGGTAATATAAATCCCAGGCTTGATTCAAATCCCGTACATTCCCACTGCTCTTGTATCGCTTGCACCATTCCAGAGCCTCGTTCAAGTCTCGTCCATAGGCCTGATTAAAACTTGTCTCCTTGATAGTTTGTGGTCCCCGTTCCAGCATACTGTGGAGAGGTTCCAGGACTTGGAACATCCCAGTCACATTTCTTTCACCAAAATAAAGTCGACTGGCCTCTTCCAGGCCTTCATGCCACATTTCATGCCAGAGGATGGCAACTCGGATCAATTCGTCACTGACTAGCATTGCCTGCTGGACGAGGATTTGGGAGTGGTCACACATCTTCTTGAGAATCGAGTGAGCAGCCGCATGACGAGCTGGGGTTGGGGATTTGGAAGCAACGGTCAAAGGATAAATCAAGGCTTGCGGGTGACATTTCCCAATTTCCGTAAGTAGAGTACAAATTAATCGGGAGACGAGGACGCGGGGTGTGTCGATCCGCGCAATCAATTGAGGAATCACCTGTGGACACGCAATTCCATCCATAAGAACCCCAACATGGAATTTGATTGTCAAGTGTTATGCTAGTTTGTTATGCGAGTGTGTTATGTTTTAGTGTACCTGGAGCCAATTGTCGACGTGGATTGATTTGATCCCTTCCTGGAGTGAGTCATAAACCTCATGCCACTGCCCATAATCGAACCAAAGGGTGAGGAGGCGGAGCGTGTCCTGAAGACTTGAGCCACGAGTGGAACTGAGGCTGATTGAGCGCACGAAACCTTGCACCGCTGGAACTGTGTACTGGTTGATGTAAGATGGCGTCTAGATAAAGCCAGCAAAATTCGTTGAGCAACTTGAGCCAATTGAATGATTATCAATCAAAAATGCATATTTCCGACTTAACAAGTCCTGATTTCCCGCTTTCGGAATTTTTACTAAGGAGAACTGCTTCGAAATTCATATAAGCCCAGGCATGCCATGCTTTGTACCAAGTCTTGTCATATTCCGTTGCTTGCTTGTAGTATCTGTGAGTCCATTCAAACAAATCAATATTAATCGTTCTGAGAAATACACATTTTCTTAGATCAATCAGATGATTAAGACGATTGGTGTTACCTCAATACGGGCTGAATGACCTCCTCCGTTAGTCCTTTCATGTTCTCTTGCCAGTCTCCCAATCTCAAATAGCATCTGGAGAGGAGTTTCAGCGTATCCGCGTCTGGTTCCGTCTGAAGCGTCAGCTTGACAAATCCCGATAACTGCCCAAAGGCCGCTTCCCTCTCCCCAGATGACCAGAGATGTTTAGTATAGGCGTAGTGGACCTTCCCACTGTCAGCTGTTGATTTGAGGAGGCTCAGGATCTTGTGACTCACTTTCATTCGTCCATTCTTCCGACAGAGACTTGCAAATTTGAGTTGAGTGACAACATCCTCCTGGGGTGAAATGACGATTGAGCGAACTTGTAAAATATTTTGCCAGTCCTCCACTACGCGCTGACAACCCTTGAGCCGCTCCCACCACATTTGCTTGATCCGCTCACGCTTCTCTGGGACGAGTTTGTATTGGATCACTTCTTCCAATTCTGCCAGAATTTGCACAGTCACCATCGAGTTGTAGGCACGTTGGTAGCTCTCACTCGACATGGCCGTCAGTTCAGTGTCCAAAATATCCCGGGCCGTGTCAATCAACTGGAAGAAACAAGTCTCACGTCGGAATTTGAACTTGATTGGCTCAGATTACTTCCAGCTAAGCATGGGGGATATAAATATTGAGGTCTTACCGATTCTGCCTGTGCATATTGTCCCTTGTGGATACAAATGAGTGAGCGATAGAAAACTTCCTCCTGCGTATCTCTTGGGATGAATTGGACATAACGCTCAATCTCATCCCATTTATTCAATCCCCAAACCGCCGCCGCTGAAATAGAAAACAACATACAGTGGTAACCTTGAGACTGTTCTACCAGAATAAGATTACTATACGACATGCTGTTCTTCTATCAGATTAAAATGAATTTGCCTCACCTGCCATGGGAGCCATTCTCTGTTTGTCTTTCTCGCTGGCTTTGAGCCATTGGGATTTGGCCACTTCCTCCAAACTCCCCCATTCGGCCAGTGCTCCCCAGCATCTCATTTGTCCAATCGTGAACTCAAAATCATCAGGGGCTGCGGCTTGTTTTGAGGAATATGATTCCAGTGCTTTCTCCCAGTCGTGGAGTCGTTCGTACCACTGCTCCTGAACCTTGATGTCTGAACCATAATTGCTCATTGCATATTCCAGCAAGCCTGGAATAGAAGGACTCACATTGAGACTTGAAGATTAAAAAAGGCAAGGGTGTCCCGGTCCGAGTCTCACCTGCAGCCGCTTCCTTATTTTGTAATTTGTTGTTGATGCTTATGAGACTCTCCAGCACTTCTGAGCTTGGACTCTTATGAAACTGTTCTTCCTTGTAATGGAGGGCCTTGGCATAGGCGCAACAATTCATGGCACGTTCTCCGAGAAATTCCGCTTCCAAAGGCAACGCTCCCTTCTCACAGTGTTCCATAAACTCTGCTAAATTGAGCAAAGTTTGTGTGATTTCTGGTAAATCCTCCACCATGAGGGCCTGCTTCATGCTCAATAATAATTCATTCTGTTGTTCCTCTTGTAATTCCGTCCAGCAAGAGACAAAGGCGGCATTGAAAAGGTCTCGTGGGAGTTGGGCATACGTCTGTGCTAAGGTGTTACAGGCACGGAGGGAAGGGGATGGAGATTCCTTCAAGAATTCAATCGACAGTCGACGGAGCCACTCGACCCAGTCCTCTTTGGACACACGACGGGAAGCAGTCCAAGCCCTCTGTAGATTGGCAGTAGACACATGGAACTGGAACAAGGAACGTCCAAGGTTAAACTAAAAGTTAAGCTGTGAGGAGTTGACTCTTGAAAGTGTGAAAACTGACCCTGTTGATGCTCGTCGTGTCTGCGGCCGTGAGTCCCATGTGCCGCTGTCGACTCTTTGGATTTCTGGTGACCACTTCCTGATGATCCTCTGGTCTGTTCTTGTACAAAATCAGCGTCTCGTAGCGACTATGCTTGAAATTATGCTTCTTCAAAACTTTGTGAATCATTGGAATGAAAACTTGGAATTTGGGCCCAAATTGCTGAACCAGACTCGTCAGCGTGTCCATGACAGGCTCTCGTAAGTCCGGGAAAGTGTCAAACGTACGGACAAGCGTATGGATTATTCTGAACGACATTCAAGAAAATCAAACAAATTGGATTGAAATAAGAAAATAGTTACAAGATTAACGAATTCGAACGTCTTTTACCTAGAAGAGAAATCGGAGAAATTGAGCGTGGGACTGAGATGCTCGAGTGTCTCCAGCGCAACTCGCTTCACATTCAACGGGACGTCTGGTGCATCCAAAAGTTTGACAATTGGTGGAAGAAGTAAGTGCAAAAATTCATCCAAGTTGGTTCCGAACTTTTGTAACGCATTGAGGAGCTGGACGAAAATAAAATTAAGAATCCATCATTTCCCTTAGAAATCACAAGTCTAGGAATCGTTGGGCTTCTAACTTACATTGGCAGTGACGACTCGCTCCTTTGTTGTATCATGAACCAAGACTTTGAGAATCTGTGGAATTAATTGTGCCAAGTAAATCTTGAATTCGGATCCCAAGGCTAAGGCCACTTGCTCCACCACCAGAATAATTGTCACTTGCAATGAAGGATTAATCATCCAGAAATCCTAGTCCAGAAATAAGTCAAAATGTAAGAATGGGATTTGAATTTAGGAATTAAGACTTTTCAAAGGTACCTTGATAAGATTGAATATGTCAACCAAGTAGTTCCGTATGTGTTGTTTCACAATGGCAATTAACATTCCTAATTGTTGAAACAGGAAATCCTTGTACTGCATGTCCGTGGTGCGGATGACTTGAATCAGGCAGGGAATCACTTGCGGAATATACGTCACACAGGAAATGTTGAGTGATTTAAAGACAAAGGTGACGGCCTGGACGACGGTTGTATGAAGCTGGGTCAACGTATTATCACGGATAATTCTCATGAGCGTAGCAATTGCAATTGCGGGATAAAACTCATCCAGCGTTGCATTCGACATGTGAATCAACATCTCACTTGTCGTCATTTCTGGAAAACAAAAGGAAAACCCAGGAAATCAAGTCAATCAAACCTTTCCAAGCAGTTGACAATTTAGGGACGGGATGCGGGAGTACCTTGAACAGCTTCAATTTCTGATTTTGGATCCGTCATGCTTACGAGTGCAGTTGCGTTTCCTTCCACATCAATTTGTCCCAAATTCATTTTATGCTTGTAGGGATCCAAGGCTCCGAGTAAACCCAAGACTCGAATGGTTCCACGCCTAACATAAAAATCATTTCCAAATTCTAAAATGCGCAACTCGAGTTGGGTTAGTTTCCTCCTCCTTGCAACGAAGTAACTCCTGCTCACCTTGCAAACTGTTGTTGCTCCGTTTTAAGAAATCCCAATAGTGTATCCAATAAAGTTGGGAACATTTGATAAGGCGTCATCACCATCCCAGTATTTTCTACCAATTGTCCCAGTGTCCAGAGAGCAAATCCACGCTGGGCCGGGGCAGCAGCGTCATTGAGCATTTCTAGTAGGATTGTGAGGAGTTCAGGCACGCTTGACCTCATCTCAGGACCCGAGACTTGCGCCAAATCACCCAATGTCACCAAAATATTCACAACAACTCCAGGATTTGGGTCAGGATCCTTCAGTTTTGGAATCAGGGCATTCAGGATCGGTTCTCGGTAACATCGGATTAATTTAGGACAAGTTGCCACCAAGTGACCCAACATTCTGGCCGACTGCTCCTTATTCCGTCCCATTCCACTATATTCCAATTCCGTCAAAATCTAGGACACACAAATTGGAAATCTGAGAAATCACTCTCGATTTAAAATAAAATTGGATTAAATTAATGAAACTTTACCTGAATGAGGAGCTTCCTGAGCCCCGGAAGGACATAAGCAGGATTGATGATGGAGAGCCGCCCGATTGTGCAAAGGGAAATCTCACGGATTTCAAAAACTTCGTCTTGAAGAGTCACGAAAAGTGCTGCCAGATTTTCCGGTTGAGCTAAATACGAGTCAAAAATCTCATCCAAATTTTCCAGGACGGAAAAACGGACTTCCGGTTCTGAAAAAAAAAAACACGGAATTCTTGGAATACTGGTGGAAAGATTAAATTGCAGAAATGTTCGTTTAGTTCGGCCTTACCTGAATCCGTAACTCCAACGACAAGTAACTTGTTGAGCACATCTGCCACTGTAACCGTGACGGTGTGACTGTAACGCCCATCCAACCCCTACAATAAAAAAAATAGTCCTAACT
>Ga0194135_10002735_pt1 | contig 10738 bp, 3 predicted proteins | sample LitLau_LLRF_2013_FD_134024 | JGI IMG/M metagenome (GOLD analysis project Ga0194135, IMG submission 134024) | Freshwater sediment microbial communities in response to fracking from North America - Little Laurel Run_MetaG_LLRF_2013 (version 2) | ecosystem: Environmental > Aquatic > Freshwater >... | reverse complement strand
GCCCAATTCACTCCGCTCCAAGCCTCGGACAGAGTATACGAGTAGATAGATCGAAGATAGAATGTACGGTATTGTAATTTAATAGGGAGCCCAACAAGAAAAGTGGCCATGGGCTAATGTTGGTCTCTCCTAAATAAAAATGTTTATCCATCTATTGAATCGACCGCTAATTGAAAAAGTAATGATGCTTAAATGTCCTTTTCTTTGTTATAGAGGGTGTCCAAGCATGGGACGAAGAGTTATCAACCCCTGTAAAACTTAAAATTGAAGAGTATTGGCGAAGTCGTTTGCAGCACGTGAATTTCGATGAAAAAAGTGATAAGCAGAAATACTACGTTCTCTCGATGTTCCCATATCCTTCGGGTCAGCTTCATATGGGCCATGTTCGAGTATACTCCATATCTGATGCCATTGCTCGTTTTCATAAAATGAGAGGTAAACCCATTTCTATAATAGGGGTCCTCACTTAATTTGTAGTAAATAATTCTATTGTAGATCACCTTTTTGGCATTTCCATGGACATTTACCACAAATTAAGAGAGGACCCCTAATATTTTTTTCGAACTTTCAACTACTTTGAAGAAGATTAAGTTCATGAAATCGGCCTAATAGACTCTTCCCTTAGTATACGTTTTTTTCAGAATCTGATTCATCTTAAAAAGTATGATAGAGTAGTGAAAATCATTTCTCGGACCAGGGCCTCAATTCACCGTAGTTTGTATTGGAAGTTGCCCAAAATACATGTGACGTCACGCGCCCTTTTTCAAAACGCCCTAAGGGGCGTGGCGCCACATGTTTCAAAAATGTACTGAGTTTTCATTACCCTATTCTAACTTTTTATGCTGAATCCGGTTCTTTAAAAAAACTCATACCAGAGGAGGACTCCATTGGGTTGAATCTCATTTTGTATTTGACTGAACAGAGGTATTGAGTTAAAAAAATGATCTAGGTACTTATTTGGATGAAGAATGGGAGGCGTTTCACCAAGAATTCCTTTACTTAAATCGTGGATTCAATATGCATATATTTATTGATCGATAACTTTTTTTCGTAGGTCAAAATGTGCTTCATCCAATGGGCTGGGACGCTTTCGGACTTCCTGCTGAAAACGCAGCCAGAGATCGAGGCCTTGACCCCGACCGATGGACGCAGTCCAACATTGCAACTATGAAGGAACACATGGAGAACCTAAACTTCAGCTTCGACTGGAATCGTGAGTTTGCCACATGTGATTCCGATTACTATAAGTGGACTCAATTTTTATTTATAAAAATGTTTGAGAACGATCTAGTGTATAGAAGGGAGGCTCTGGTAAATTGGGATCCTGTAGATAACACGGTTTTAGCTGATGAACAGGTTGATGCTAGTGGTCGGTCTTGGAGATCGGGCGCTAAAGTCGAAAAACGGAAACTAAGACAGTGGTTTATAAAGACGACAAGGTTTTCGAAAGCGTTGTATGATGGTTTAGACGATCCTGAGCTAAAAGACTGGAAAGATATTATCAAATTGCAAAAACATTGGATTGGTGACTGTTGTGGAACTACCATAGATTTCGAGGTTGTTTCCGACGACCCTGAATTCTCTGGAGAAATGCTTTCGGTTTGGATGAAATACCCTGAATTTATTGACCAAGCTCAATTTGTCGGTGTTAAACCGAAGAGTAACTGGGATACTCAGAGTAACTTAAGGGTAAAGAATCCGTTTACCATAGATACCTTACCTGTTTACGTTACGGCTGATCTACCCTATCCAGAAGGTTCAGATACTTATTTAGGTATACCAGATGTATTCGAAGCTGATAAGGAGTTCGCCATGAAGATGAACATTCCGGATGATATTTTAAAACCTGTTATGACTGAAGAGGAACAAAAGGAGTATAGAAGAAAAGTCTGCGCGGAAGCAAAGAGACGAGGGATTGGTGGGTATCCTACAAGCTCAAAATTAAGGGATTGGTTAATATCAAGACAAAGGTACTGGGGAACACCAATACCTATTGTTCACTGTGAAAAATGCGGTCCCCAAACTGTACCCGAAGAAAAGCTCCCTGTGAAATTACCAGTTATTAAAAAGATAGTCCCAGGGAAAAATCCATTGATTGAAGCGAAGGCGTGGTTGAATACGAACTGCCCTAAATGTGGAGGTGAAGCGCTAAGAGAGACGGATACCATGGACACATTTGTCGATTCCTCCTGGTATTATTTGCGTTTTTTGGACCCAGATAATGTAAAAATACCATTTTCCGTCGAAAAGTCAAAGAAATTCATGCCTGTTGATGTTTATGTCGGAGGAAAAGAACATGCAGTATTACACTTATACTATGCCAGATTTTTCGGACATTTTCTGCACTCAGCAGGACTTCTTCCAAGTCGAGAACCTTTCAAAAGACTCTTAGTCCAAGGTATGGTTAAAGGTAGGACATATAAAAATAAAACTAGTGGGGAATATTTAAAAGAAGACATGATTGAGTGGAAAGATAAAAAGACGGCAGTTGTTAAGGATACAAAAGACCCGGTGGTCGTAGGATGGGAAAAAATGAGCAAAAGTAAGTTAAATGGAGTTGATCCTTTGGACATGTTCAATGAGTTTGGCGTGGACACGACGAGGTTAATAATTCTTGGCGACGTCGCGCCTACATCGAGTCGTAACTGGTCAAGAGACACTTTCCAAGGAGTCATAAATTGGCAACACCGTCTATGGATAACTCTCCAGAATTACATCCGAATTCGAAAAGAAAACTTGAAAATAGAAGAAAAAACAGAACAATTTTTAAAAGAAGAAGAATTTCTATGGGATAGCAGAAATTTTTATGTAAAATTAGTGACTTTTAATTTTGTTGAGTCATATCAGCTTAGTGTAGCAATTTCAAAAATGCAAGGACTAACAAATAGCCTCAGAAAATCTTCGAAAGAAGTCATTGCGTTATCAGAAGAATATGAAAAGGCTCTAGCTGCTCAGATTGTAATGTTGTCAGCAGTTGCACCCCATTTTGCAGCGGAGTTATGGGCGGGATTTCTATCCGCTCCAAATAGGATCTCAAATTTGATCATTTGGAACAAACCAATTAACCAGCAACCGTGGCCAAAAGTGGACCACAATTACTGTCTAACAATGAATGTTATAGTTAATCGCGATCTTGCAGCAGAGATTAAAATTCCTAAATTTGAATTTGAGCGGTTAACCCATAACGCTGCTCTGCGATTAGCTAAAGCCGATGAAAAAGTAGCAGCAAAACTAGGAAAGTATGATGTTTTTAAAACTGTATTTAAAGTTAATAAGGATTGTAGTGCAAATTTAAATTTTAGTATTGATGTTAAAGATAGTAAGAAAAGTAGTGACAGCGAAAGTGTAGATGATCGTCCTGAAGAAATTGTAAATAATAAAAAGAATTTAAAACAGTAAATTTTTCCCTATTCCTTTGTCCGCGCTGTTGAAAAAACTAATGAAATATTGCAAGATTAGTTGTCTATTATGTTTAATTAAAGTCGACGCAAAGAATGAAAATAAATCAGATGTTGGACGTGGTTCCATACTATTAAATAGTGATTGAATACAGGTAACACATAGTTTGACAGGATATAGGGTGTGGTTTTGTGATCAAATAAAGTTTGTTCACATATGAATATAAAGTAGCCCGCCCAACGCCTTGATATCAATAAACTATATCTCGCGGAATGTGTTGAAAAGATAATTGTTGGTTTCAGGTCCCCTAAGTACGTCCTAAAAGTTCGTTGTAAAATCTATACTCCTACCTATAATAGCCTTAGGGCATAAGGCTTGTCCTGTTGACATTAATGTTTTTAATGGACTCTTCCAGTCTTCCACTAGTATGAGTAACTTACAAAATCAGATTCAGCTTAAAAAGTATACTAGGAATGTAAAAACCGTTTCTCAGTGCAGGGCCTTAATTCGTCGTAAATTGCATTAAAAGTTGCAGAAATTTGCGCCCGTCTCTTATGACGATTTTCGGAAACTTTCAATACAATTTTCGGCGGATTGAGGCTCCATACAGTGAAACGGTTTTCACTATCCCATCCTAGTACAAAAATGAACATTGTAAATAACTCATACGGCTGGAAGAGTTCATTTACAGAATCAAATTCAGCATAACAACTAGGGTATGAAAGTGAAAATAGTTTTTTTGTGCGATGCCTCAATTCGCCGTTTGAAAGACGCCGAAACAGCAACGTCAGCGTTTCCGTGTTTTCGAAACTTCAAAAATTATTTACGGCGAATTGAGACATGGCATATAAAAATGGTTTTCACTCTCATAACCTAGTTTTAAGCTGAATCTGATTCTGTAAACTCATACCAGTAGAAGAGTCCATTAATTGCATTACATAGGAAATTCCCCATGCACTTCTGTATTTGATTAGCATAAGATGCATCATCATGACATGAGGGTTATTGTCCCTGAAAAATAAGTTTGGCATTCCGGAAAGGTGTGTCCAAAGTGCCAATGAGTTGGCTAATGGAGGAGGTACTATTATTTGGTATAGGTACCAGGGTATTATAATACCCTAGTCCCCGGAGGCTCACGCGTCAGGTCCCTAATCTGCGACCCGTGCCCGCCTCTAGTTGTTCAGAAGGTCAGGGTTTCATTTCGGTTTGGGTTTTATTTATTTTATATCTTTTTATTGTGTCCCCTTCGGGATAGCAGCCTTTTCAAGATTGTCAAGTTTACTTTATTGTTTTTAGTTCTGTTCATGACGGGTTTTCCGTTTATCCTATTAAACTTAACTAGAAAAATATTCGAAATTTTTCTAAAAACCACAGACACTCACTAAAATTTCCGCTACCGTGAGAACCCCATATTATTCATCTTTCAGTTTCGAATTTTGATGCACAAGTTGAAATTACTTTGTTAGACCAACTACAACAATAATGTGGAGGAAAATCAATTGTTGGGAATTTTATAAATAACATGCATTACACAATAGGTTGTGTGCTGAGTGCAGAGTTGTCCCATGTGTAGTAATTCCAACCAGGAAAAATTAGATCAAGGGTTGGAATTATTTTGGCAAGCTTATGCGCAAAATTTCAAAATCACAGTAAGGCATATTATGTTTTGTTGCTCAAAATACATAATGCATATTTCTGGGATGCCAGCACTCCAGCAGAGTGACCATTGGCTAATGTTGGCCTCCTTCAATTAAAATTTTTATCTATCTATAACACTCCGGTGGGCCCCTAATAATTTTCAGGAAAAAAAAATTAATGAATATTGAATGTGCTAAATGTAAACGCAATACGCGTCTGAACTTTAGTCTATGAAATATCGTCGAGTAAGCTGTTATTTGTCTAATTTCTTTACGAGGCGTTTATGGCAGATGAGTTTAATCGGGGCTCGAACAAGATAATAAGTATTTAATACAGTAATTTATGCGGTATTTTTCTAGATTGTTGGCCGACGAACATGGTCTCTAATGGCCGTTTAACATGCTCAATTAGAGTTACGACTCGACCACAGCTTGTACTTTTCTAATTGATGCCAAGTTTCTGGTTTTTAGAATTATGCAGATTTAGTTTTCTTTATATATCACCATGATTTCGATGTTTTTCTTGTCGTGCAGTTTATCTTCTTGAAGAATTTCAGTTGTATTGTTCTCCCGCGTATGTATGGAATGTTACGTTAAGTCTGAGAAGGAAATTGGGAAAAGTGAGACCTTGCAATTCAAAATTCCAATTTCTATTTTATAAAAAAAATTGATATCTTTTTTCATTGTTTTTTTTTCTCCTCCTCTCAGTCCCTAAATCTGTGGGTCTCCTCAAACCCTTGTCATAGTTCTTCATTATGAATCATTTATGAATACGAAGTGTTTCATTTTTACTAATAAACATTTCTTTGACATATCCTTAAAATATTGGTTAAAGTAGCAGACGTTCGATAATAATTTTGCATGGCAATAATTCTTCCAACTGATAAGGAAAATTGTATTTTCTACTAATAATTGAAACTGAAACAGGGATATAAAAGCCGCAATAAATTTCATGAAATGTGACAGAAAGATGCCTGCACGCTCACTAACACGTTCCGCCGACAATTAGGTATAGGTACATTCCCAAAAACTTTTTCCAGCAAATTTTAAAAATGGGTGTATTAATATTTTACTTTAAAATTTTTATCTATCACTGAAAATCATTTTTTTTCAACGTACATTTAAAAATTATCATTCAACCGCAACTTCATTTTCAGTTATACAATTTTATTCGTCTGTGCGTAAATGCATTAAAATTTTAGTTCGTGCTGTAATATAGAATTCTTGACCTTCAATATGTTTGCTGTACCTAGAATGAAGTAACAGCCCTCATGATTTGGGCCATATGAGTCACGAAAGTCCGATCAGCTGTGATGGAACTGGCTCTTCAGGCTTCAGACGAACCTGAACCTGAGTTGAGTTGAGTACTTTTCGTCAGTACCTATCCTTTACCTGTCTCTCATTCCATCCACTCGAATGACTTTTCGGTGAACATGATAGTTTTAAAGTATGTATCACCAGAAATAACGCCGCGGTTCTCCTAGTTCAGGGCGTATTTTGTGTAAAAAGAACAAATATACCCTCCGTTTAGTAGTTTAGCTAGTTCTGGGAGAGATTTTTTATACACATTAATGAGTTAATTAATTACGATACATCTCTTATATCTATACTTTATAATTAATTCAAAGTATCAGCATTTTGGTAATTTTTAAGTGTAACAAGTAGAACTTTTTGAAAATATCGACCTTTTTATTTTAAAATCTTGCGTTTTCATTATTAATTTAACTAAAGCAAATATCGGATTGTTCTTACTTCCTACTTAATATTCAATTAATTAATTTTAATCTGCATTTTTAATAGATAGTCAATTAAAATCAGGACCCTGTTTTTGAGTGTAGGTATAGGTACGTATAGGACAGTTTTTTTTTGAATCAGTAGGTGTTAAAGTGCGGAAAATAGAGTAATCTAACGAACTGACATTTTAGGGGACATGGCTCGCCCTTCGAGTGTGTGCCTAATCACAGTCATTCTCACATAATCACTATATTTAGGCTAATTCGGGGCAACACCCAGCCCGCGCGCCATCCACTGTCCCAAACCTTATTCTTATCTCAACAAGGTAAAAATGTAGTAAAGTTGTTGCATTCAATAAGGGCCCTCACTTAAGTCGTGGTAAATCTCCAAAGAAATGGCAAAAAGCATAAGAATCCTTGGTAGATGAAAAGATGGTAGACATTCGGTATCCCCTACTCGCCTCTTTGGCTCCTGCATGGGGAGCCCAAGAAAAAAGTTAGGAATGTCAAAATGAAAATTCAAATACACACGATTATTATTTTTATTATTATTCAAAAAAAACACATTGAAAAAAATTTGAATTGTCACACGAAGAACATTGCAATAGGTACCATCGATTCTTATGGAGGTTACCTTTTTGCTATTTTCTTGGAAATTGACCACGATTAAACTGAGGACCGCTATTGATCACTTATCGAACACTATCCGCAAAGGAATTTAGATTTAGAAGTTATTTCACTAATACCTATATATTGAAATCACATCAGGTGTTCTTAAAACTACCAAAATTCTATATTCGGCCGAGATGACTTTTTGCGAAAAAGCTTTAGGGTTAAGTCGGTTTCTTACTTTCAATTGAAGATAGCGCTGTGTTAGAAAGGAGAAGCATAACTTCTAAGTAAAATCTGAGTTTGTAAGCTCAGCAAGTTTTTGTAAACATGAGAGATTAGATATTTTTAAGGAGAAATATTTTCAATTTGTATTTCTTGTGTCAAGCTCTCTAAACATCTATTAAGCATATGAAAAGTCTTTTGACAGAACTTACCTTTTCATTTTACCATAGACACAAATTCACTGAGATGATTGACTAGGCACAGTGGTAACAGTAGTAGTAACTAATTTAGGAGAGCTATTGACAGGCGACTCGCAAACCTGTGTCAGATGGGTGTTTCGGGTTTAGGTACAGATCAAACCATGTTGTGTAGTGGGAGGCTATTCTGCATAACACATTACATCTGTTGCACTTAGCTTTTGACCAAGTGCTACCTACTGATAGCATAGTAGTACATACCAACATGAGACCTCAACTTTCTTCCAAAACGTCAAAAGTCCACTTAAGCAAAATTTCCAAGAATCGACGTTTTCTGTACCAGCCGTTGTACTTGAGCTACAGGCAGGAAAAGTGGCTTTTGTAACGTCTGATTTGCTTAAAATCGAGGTTTTCCATCCCATACAAATATTATGATTTTCCTAGTAAGTGTATGAATTTCGCCATTAAAGACGATTTAATTTATAGGTATATACGTATTTAAGAAAATAAGTTGGACCTTTTAAATTTTGGACATTATTATTGTAATGTAAATTATCTCGAGCAGACATCAAGCTCGCAGGAAGTAAACTGCGTAACTATTAGAATAAAGTTATTTTTAAGATAGTGTATTATCACATTAGCGTTCAGTTGCCCGGCTAGCTCAGTCGGTAGAGCATGAGACTCTTAATCTCAGGGTCGTGGGTTCGAGCCCCACGTTGGGCGCTTTTTTTCTTTTATTTTTCATTGACTGCTGCACCAAATCCCCATGACTCTCATAGCTTTATGAATTTATACCTTATACCCCAATCATTCTATACCTTGACCTCTCAAAAATCTATACCCAATTTCTTTAACTCTATTTTCAGAAACTGGTCTCAGGGTGCCCCTTAACCTCCCTCCCGAAAAACATACCAATTTACTCGTATACCATAGGGTAATCTGGGTAATAGGGTATATCGTATGCCCCTATAAAATGCAATTTTTTCACCAAAAAAAATATTTCAATCAACATGCAACATAAATTAAAAGATACAAATTACATAGTTGAATAATTTAGGTCTGTACCTACCTTTAATAAATATTTTTCATGGTATCCCGAGACACGAAAATAATTAAGCAACCTTTGGCTTGAGACGTGAACTGTGCACGTATGTAGGTAGTCAGGCTGTTGACTGAGGATGACAATGGGTAGTAGGTAGGAAGGCTTTAACCTTAGATGACACATACAAGAGTATTGTAATGATGGCCACCCTGTCCTGTGAATAACAATGGCCCGATACCTCACGTCCAATGTCATCTTATAAAATAACTTGTCCCCTATTATTGTCAAAATATACCTACACCTCTTTAGGTTTTCAAGGACTAAAGGATCACCAAAATTCAATAGGGTACGTTATGCCATTTAGAATTTTCGAAACTTTAATAGTAATTTTTATGAATTTTAGGTGGCTAAAAAAGAAAGGAGTTTGCAGAAAATAATTACTAGTTTACAATGAGCATGATTGATGATAGGTTGTGATTGAATTATGCACTAATTTCGATAACCAGACTGACCTCTTATTACGGATATATTCCAAGTATGTGTATTCCTCTGATCATACATTAGTTGGGAGGATATTGAATTAATTTAACATTTTGTATGATAACGAAACGAAATAGTAAGTTAGGGTAGGGCTTTGATATGTATACGTTCCTAAAAAAGCAGGTTTTTAATTTCTATCACGCCTTCTTATGAGCTCGAACTAGATTTTCAATTACACCTGCTCTGGATGCTGTTTAATATGGGCCGAAATTACAGGCTCAATTTTTTTATCAGAGATAACTTTAACCGAAATAGCAGACGGACGTTAATATAGTAGTTGGAATTATTATTATACACCTGGATATTTTGGATGTTATTATGATTGCGTACATACATTTATTATGGCGTTCGTTTAATTTGGGTGTGGTTGAGCCAAGGTTTGCCTTGGGATATGGTACAAATGTCAGTCATCTTCTTCCAAATTGTGAAAAATGATTAATATGTTTCGATTGGATTTAAATTGAGTTGTTGGTGCATCAAAATCATAATGTTGAGGTATAGGGATTTCATGGGAAGAAAATACATCCCATATCAGAACCATTGATTGCCAATGAATAAATTTAAAAAAGAAAAAAAGCTGTACTGTAAACCAAAAAATTGAATATCCGATTTTTAAATTTTTAATGAGGTCTAAAAATACCTTACGCACAAAAGTCAATCCAACCAACATACTTACGTATTTTGGAATTATTGGTGAATTTTGTCTTGGATAACACATCGGTGCCGGCGTGAATACAGACTTTTTTACTCCAATTTTGAAATAATACTATGCATGATGCATATGGACAACAATGTACCTAAGATCATCCTCGAAGGTCAAGATATAATAATGTAAAAAAGTAAAGGTATTTTAAGTTGCGGAGGGAGATGAGAGATTGGGTGGGCGATTTAAACCTGAACCTAGTAGCTAAGAAGCAGGTTTATTCTATACGTTAATCCCACAGTTAATAAGAGTGTATTGCCACTGCTACTGTTCAATATTGATTGCTTTTATACCCACGCATACCGGCTTGCGCATCCCCAGGGCTTTTGGTCACGCTTTCAGAACAAAACATGCGCCGCTTTTGAGCTTATGCCAAAAATGTAGTGCCATAAATGTACTTGCCAGCGTGCTTGTACTAAATTCGTTTTTGCTATTGTCTTTGGACGTTTTTATAGAGATAATATTAACGCATTTGAATTCTTTTTACAATTTACCATTACTTACTAAGTGTTTAACAATATTTTAAATATACGCGCGAAACGTTTTAAACAAGAATGGACCCGCGCGTCAATCGTCATCATAGCCATCACTGTTATGCAAAGTTTGGTGAGTGCACGTATCAATTTTCCAACCTCTCTAAAATTCAAGAATTC
>Ga0194135_10002734_pt1 | contig 10745 bp, 4 predicted proteins | sample LitLau_LLRF_2013_FD_134024 | JGI IMG/M metagenome (GOLD analysis project Ga0194135, IMG submission 134024) | Freshwater sediment microbial communities in response to fracking from North America - Little Laurel Run_MetaG_LLRF_2013 (version 2) | ecosystem: Environmental > Aquatic > Freshwater >... | reverse complement strand
TATTATACGCTTATGCAATAAATTAGAGTTCTTGGAAAACAAAAGCTTAAAGATTGTGAGGAGGTGAAGGTTGTTATATGGTGGTGGATAACAAAGTTGCAAGAATATAAAAAGTTTCCTAGAACAAATAATGATAGAAGAAAGAAAGTCATATAGAAGTTTGTATATACCAGGTGGTCGTATAAATTCTCTAGCATCAAGGTCTTATTTCAATCGATGGAGCATTAATATTATATATATATATATATACCATATATATACCACTAAAGACTAAAGAAGAAGGGAGAAGTGACTTAAGTAAAGTATCAAGGCTGAATTTGCCTCGTGACGATGGTGGTACATATATATGACAGATGCATTATCATGAAAGATGGACATCAAAATATCGGATGGTAAAATATATTATGGTAGCTGTTCCTACTTAAAAGCAACTGAGCTAGAAAATATAATTCTTCATCTTTGGGAATTTCACATCAAACGGATTACTAATCAGCTTCCTGGAGATCTTTGATCGTCCTCGTTTAATAGTCAATTTAATTAAATTCCATGATACTCATATAATAAAAGTCTATTGAGATTTCCAATTTGCATGAGCAAGCAGCTCACTTGAGTAATAGGATTAAATATTAAGTACGGAGAAACGAATTAAGGCCAGGGATTTTCTATTTCGAGAGTGCACAGAAGAATCACATTAATTGGTTTTATTCGAAAACACTTTTAGGTATTATTCTCATGTCATCATATACCTCCTGTTTTGCCACATCAAACGTAAATGATTGAAAGGTCTCTTTTGTGTGTGTGAGCACTTCAAAATGATTTCTTGTTTATCCTTCATCCAAATAATTAAATAATTGAACCTTCTGCTGCTGTTGCTGCTTTCTCTGCTTTGCTTTCTCCTTTCTCGTGTGTGTAGGAAATGTAAATGAATTTATTGTATGTCCTTCATCGTGTACTTCCATCTGATCGGATGATTGTATATGAAGTACCACTCTAGATTTCGTGATCCAATTTGACCTACAATTGTTGTTCTTTTCGGATTTTTTCATCCAATTCGCAAATCTGTCGCAGAAAGCCATCGTTAGGAAGGACATGTCGCTTTCTCCTGCATGAATAACTTGGATGAATATTCATGAAATGAAAGTGACATACTTCCATGCATACCTGAGAAGCTTAGTTGTCTCAACTCACCTCACAATTCGCACAGCTTCTAATGCACAAATCCCTCGTCTCATCATCAAATAGGCGATAACAAATGTTGCAGATCTACTGATTCCTTCGTTACTGTGAACTAAAACTTTCCCTGTGTGTGATCAGAGATAAAGAACAAATATGTAATTGGGTAATTCAAGTCATGTATTGTACTTTGGACTGATCGTGATATTCTCTAAATCTCAATACTGATATATCCGTATTCCCCGAAGAGACTTGAAGCTCACGTATAAACATAATCTCATATTACCTCCGAGATGCATTACGACTTCGATGAATCTGTTGACTTCGTCGAAGTAGGGAGATAAAGTAAAAGTAGGAGAGTCCTTCGCATCAATATTCAGAAGAGAAAACTTATGTCCTTGTTGCAGGTAGTACACTTCACCAGTACGGATCTCTCCACAAGCTGTATTAATGATGTGAGTGATGCCAAGGGATTTAAGCAAAGCTGGGTCTTTCGCTGCCCTCCTTTACATTATACAGAAAGTACAAAAAGAGAAAGTAGGTGAAAGCATTCGATAATATTTCTCCTAATGATTCCACGAAATCAAATGCCAATTTATTACGCTCTTCAAAATGTTTTATTATTATATATGGAATCGCTTACTCTCCACCGACGAATATTTTCGGATATACTTCATCACAAGCCTTGTGTGGGATTCGCCATCGATCTTTCACGAGGTCCTTCAATTCTTCTTTAGTTGTAGGCCCATCCACAAGCCTACCCATGCCTATTAGCTCTAACCTCTTCTTGTTCCAGTCCAAAGGCATTTTGTATGAAATGATGAAAGATTGTGCACACACGTTGCACGTGTAAGTGTAGTCTCTTTTCCAGAGAATAGTAATTACTTTCTTCTGAGTAAGTAAACTTTTGTTTTTGTTTCTTTTGTAATGCTTCAATAAGAATAATACACACTTTATTACACAATGTAATAATAATGATTATTTAGTGTACAAAAACAAACCAACAAAACAAACAAGTATATAAGTTTACAAATGTCTCAATTACTAAAAAACTACGACTTCTTCTTTGATGACATAATAATATGTAATATTTCAATTCAAAGTCAAGTGTAACTATCTGTTTTATACACTAAAACCCCATAAAAGTTCACTTTCCCCTACAAACAATAAACCACTAATTAAAGCACGCACTTTAAAGTGTACAATTCATATATGTATACGTTGATGATATATAATGATAATGGTGAGAGAGTAACTTACTAATTAATTACCACAAAACACTTTCTATAAAATAAAGCTATATATCAAGTAAAAACTAAAAGATCACAATGTATTGTAAATCCACGAGTAACTTAATTTCCTAACAGTCAGGATGAACCAAAAAATTCTACAGTGAGAGTTTCTTCTTTTATATGAGTCTCAGAATTGCAACGGTGGGAGCTTGTTGAATTGAGATTTACAAGCACATAGTTTAGTTTGATAACTCTCCTTTTGTATAAATACTCAAAAACTATTGACAATTGTTCATCATTACATAATTTTAATATTATAGACACACATTTAAAGTTGATCACTGTGTATGTTTTAAAAATACATTAAAAATCTACACACATTCTTCTTGTGACACTTTAGGGAGAGAGTTGTAAATGACTTTCTCCTTAATTTAAATGTAGTACACGTGTGTAATGTATATTAATATACACAATATATATCGTATGTATTTGTGTGGATATTTTATTATTACAAGTTTATTAAGGGTTCTTCTTGATAGTCACAATAAAATCCCTTTCTGTGAGAACAAATAATCTTTGTTTTGTAAATCAATGTTCATAAAAGATACTTAAGGGCACCAATAATAAATGTGATAAATAATAAAAGTTTGTTTGGATTTTGTATACACGTTGTACACCTATTTTAAATACACATTAGTACATATATGTTAGTTTGTAGGTTTAATGTCTGAGAAATGCAATGAGATGAGGTTTCTAGAAAATGTAATTTCACTCGAAAATTCGAAAACTCTTTTATAGGCTCTTTCTAGTGTCTTGAAGGTAAAAGCACTGGAGGTTTTTAGTAGGGCATTGAAAGAATTTTCGTCACTGGATCATATTCAGAATATCAAGATATATATCTGATGATGTGTGCCAGTCTTTTCCTTATCGAGTTATATATCTTTCATAAACACTCAGTCATGCAAACCTCATCTTATAACTTAGGAAAGTTTAGGAAAAAAGCTCCACCAACTTATCAAGCAGCATATATAGGTAGTTTAGGTAGGGTGGTGTATCATATTTTAGAGAATGCGAATGTGTGAATATCATAATAAAACTCCTTTGCACATTCTGAAATCTCTCCTCCTACGCTTCTTTTATGACAAGCATATAGTTTAGCTATATACTCGGCGTGTCTTATTTTCTTATCGCTTTGAAATCCTCATGTCCATGACTTTATAATTATTACTGAGACTGTCTGAATTTGCTTATATACACGCTAAGTGTGTCATATCAAAGGAGCAGCAGATATACAAGAAGTGTACACGAAGTGTATCTCTCTTCCAATCCCAATAATATGACTTGTTACCGAGAAAGGAGTTTTACATTCTGTACGCAACTTTCCTAAAAATAGTTTAATGTGTGGGAGAAGCCCAGAGCACTATTACTATTACTGTATAGCTAGAAAGGGGAAATCTTGGGCCATATACCAAATTTATATTATTATCATATAAGCAAACACCGAAGTTGTTTAATGTCCATCCTCTACTTGTTATCATTAATAAGGGTGAGCTAGACCATATTATCTCATGTGCTCAGACTTATTATCATATTTTCATCCTCGTTCTGCTGGCTTATACTTTAGAATTTCAAAAACTATCCCAGTGTAGATTTCATCATGTGCATAGATGAGGTTCGGATCAAGGTACATTGGATATATTGTATTTTGATGCAAAGGGTTCTCTCACGCTATACACTTATTCTGACTCTCTCTCTCTGACATACTTCAATCTGTAGCCATCACTTCTTTCACCATTTACATCATCATATTAAGTTTCATACAAACTCACTCTCGCTCACACATTTCTTGTCTAAAATGGTTTAATACATTGAGATACAGAGGAAGGAGTGGAAAGTACCGTTTCCCACAAGCAAAAACACACGGTATATATGGATGGGGAACTTTCCAACCTTGTTTTTTAAACTCGTCTTTTGGCACAAGGATTCGTACAAACCCTTTTTGGTATGCTTTTCAGTGCAATTTGTATAATGAGATGATATTCCCTACATCTTTGACAACTCTTGTTATATTTTCAACATTTTATTCATAAGATTTTTTTCAAGTGAAGAGCTCTCTCTTGTGCCAGAAAAAACTCACTTTTTCGTCTCTTTTCTAAATAATGAATTTGAAATTCATCAAAATAATTACATTAATAAGAAACTTTCTTCAAAAATTTCTTATTGTTTTGGAATAAGTCTTCCTCAGAATGAAAGACCAGACGTAGATCAGCTCTTTTGACTTTAATACTTGAAATGCAACTCTTTCTATCTATTTAAGGTTGTTTCTGAAGTTTACGCTAACTAAGCAATGATTTCTTCCGCGATATGTTTCATTTTGGGTCCTTTACGGTCTACAAAAGGAATTTTCTTTCAGTATGCAATCGCTAGAACACACAATAAAATTATGTTGGAGTCTCATAAACAAACTTATATGTAGTCTATTAGCATCACATGTATAGAATAGAATAGTGTAGGAGTTGTGAGATAAACTCATTTTTGTTGTGCATTATGCTATTGTAAAAACAAAGTGTAGTCTTTGCAGCAAAACAAACTTTGACCCTGTAGATAACTACGAGTAGCTTATAACCTAAGGTGGTTAAAACCTACCTTGTAATCAACGGTTTAAAAATAGGTAAAATTATCTTAGAGGATAAGACAGGCCAGGGAATTCTATAAACAGGTTTATTACAATAATCAAAAAATTGCTTGTCAAAGTCGATATAGGTCTTACTTTTATACAATAACGTTAATAATCAACGTCCTTTGTCAATCGTAATGAGCTGGATATTTTACATGGTTGCAAAGGTTGTCATATTGGAGATATCTCTAGATCAATCACTCCATCTGAGTGAGAATTGGATGGGTGACACTGATGCTTGAATTGCTGTTGACGTTAATTATGTTTGAGATCACATTACTACCGCTATTACTTTCACTATTATTACCATTACTACTACTAGGGGTATTATTACTGTTGCTACTCACATGAGTACTCGTGCTAGAGAGAGCACTGCTATTAGACGTGATGATAGCAATATTCTGATTAGGGTTTAGAACATTAACACCATTTATAGTCAAGGATTGGTGATGATGAGGGGCTTGAAGGACATTCATGATACTTCCTCCAGCTCCTCCATTTCCATCGCCCAGATTCTGAACAGGGAGTACGACTATTTCGGATGAAACGAGGTTGCTTATGTCTCCGTTTGCTGTGGTAAGAATGTATCCAATAACATTAGCTTCATTCATGAGTGCATCTCCTGACGATGCCATTGTTTGGATTGTATTAGCTGTCGATGGCGTCCCAGAAGAAGAGTCGGGAATGTACAAAGGATCAGAAAGAATCTGAAGTGATTGAGAGTCGGATGATGACGTTCCTCCAGTATTAATAGCAGGTGCGATTAACCGAGTAGAACTCACATTGGATCTTAAAGCTGTTGCTTCTGCGTTTTGCTTCTCCATCCTCATCACCTTTGCTACATTGTTTTTTTGCGTCCTTGGAGTCTAATAAAAAAACAAATAGGGCGATTAATTTTAATGAGATTAACGAGTATCTTTCCGTAGTTTCGTTCAATCATAATGTAATCGTTAGACTTACTTGCATTTCAAGAGGCATTAAATGTATATGAGATTTCCTCTGATGCTGAAGTAATTTGGCTCTAGTTGCATATTCTCGGTGACACCAAGGACATCCGTGGGCTGTGGCCTGGACTTTCCCGACAACGATTTCTTTTCGCATAATATTTGATGTAGTGGATACCAAATTGCTAGCACCACTCGAAGAGTTGGTACTTGGAAGGTTGCTTGTTGACACATTCATTATTCCATGTCGGGCATCTCCGTCGTCGGTAACAGTTTGTACAATAGTCCCGATAGGCGGTTGAGGTAGCGCTGATGGAACGATAATCTCTTGACTGACCACAACCGGCTCGGAATTCACGGATGGTATACCTCTAAGTTGAGGTGGAATTGGTTTGCCTGGGTGAGTTTTGATGATGTGAGCCTTTCTCTTGGAACTTGATTTGTACACTCTTTCGCAATACAAACAAAAATAATTGCGCGTGGGCCGAACTATAGGTTGATTGAGCTCTGGTATCGTTTTGAGCTTTTTCTCCGGATGCCGTTTGGCCATGTGATTGACGAGCATTCCACGTCTTTTAAATCCAACCATACAATCTTGACATTTAAAAGCGAATCTCTGATACTCTTCAGGAGGAAACTTTGGAGTGAATTTCTTTGAGTTTTTGTTATCTTTCCCAATGTTGAGCTCAATTATTTTCTTCTTCGTTTCGTGGATTCGTTTCGTGTGTTCTCTTAATTTGTCTTTTCGCTTGAACTGACGACCACATTCAGCACATAAGAACTCTCTATGGTCAGAATGTTTTAATTTATGGAGTTTCAATTTGTCTGAAGTTGGAAACGACATGGAACATTGGTCACAACTGAACTGACGAGGGCCATGGAAAGCACGGATATGTTTGCGAATCATGTGATACATGCTGAATGACTGTTATAAAAATTTGATTACATTAGGTATTGCCAGATATAGAAACATTTTTAATTAATATCATCATGTTGTGACATTACCTTTGTACATTGTGGGCAAGAAAATGACCCGGTTTCCCTGTTTTTGTGACTTTGTACGTGTTCCTTTAATTGGAGTAACTGCTGCGTGTGGAAGTTGCACATGGGACACTCAAAGAATTTGCCTTCCTCTGTTGGATCAAAGAAAAAAGTAGGAATTATTATTTTACTCCGTTAGTCTGCCAAACATAATATGTTATCATACAGAGAGTCCTTGAAAACTTACCCGCATGTGTTTTTATATGCCCAGCAAGAGCAGAATTGGTAAGAAATCTTTTGGTACAAAATTGGCACTGCAAGGGCTTAGTTTCGTCAGCACTATGAACTATCATATGACGATCAAGACGCTCCTTAGTTGCAAATGACTTATAACACATTGTGCACTTGACTTTAGGTGGAACAGAAGTTTGTCCACCACCCCCTGTAGAGACACTGTTATCTTGCGGCCTTCCAGATCCACTTGATGTTCCACTAGAGGCAACTTCCGCAACGTTGTTCTCATTATTAGAGGCCCTTTTCTGACTTATAGTTACATCTTGGGATGATGGAATGGAAGAAGATTCCACCCGACCAACACTGCTGTCAGCACTCATGAATTGATTTTGGATACTACCGTGTGCTGCTGCTTTTGAAACAGTTTCTGCAAAGGCAGATGCTGAGATTGTTTCCAGACTAGGCATGGATTCCGGAATATTATCAGGATTTTGGAATTTTTTAATCGCCTTCTTCTTTGGTTTTTGTATCTTTTCATCTTCGTCTTCATGGTCACTTTTAAGGTGGTTTTGTAAATCATCCAGAGATGTAAAACTGTGGTCACACATAAAACACTCGTACATTGTTCCCCCTACGATCACACTCTTAGCTTCACGAGAATGCCCGGCGTTATTCATTTGCTGCTGAGAATTGGAAGATGTCATATTTTGTTCTATCATTAATGGTGAAGGATTTCTATCTGATTGAATTAGGGACATTGCATCCAATGAATCTTTATCGCCTTTTTTCTGATCACCACCACCTGAATTTGCTGATTGCTGCTCCGATGGAGGTGTCAAAAGCAGCAGTCCATATTTATGTGCATAATCATGCCCATAGCCAACAAGTAATTCAGTTTTAGGTGGAATCTCCTTGCAAGTTATAAAATAGAGATAGTCATCGTTTTCTACAACCACTGCATTTTGTTCTTCATACGAATGAGCAAGCCGAACGAATTTCATCCAATTGCATAAGTCATCATCAGATCGATCCAACTGTACAATCTGATTCCTCGAAGAATCTGGATAAATTAGACACGGATATGATGCACTGGGATTATGTATATCCGAAGCATGAACAGCCATTACCGGTCCTTCTACTGGACCTAATTGAGTATTAGCGAGAATTGTTTTGTTGCCTCCTGTAAATACTCCAAGAGTGGTACCATGAACCCGAAGTATGTTAAGAGGAGATGGTAATGACGCAAATGACTTGGGTTGTATAGGCTTATCCATGATCACATTATGGGCCTGTGTCTTTTGTGATTGCATTTGCTGCTGCTGTTCATGTTCTTCATTTCCACTGAGGCATCCATCGTCTAATGAACTCATTAGGAAAAGGCTATCCCTATTTCTCTTCGCTCGGATTATCCGCCTTTCATCAATGATGTCTGGGCCTGGGGATGAGTTACTACCACTACAACCGTTGGACACGTTATTATTGTGACCATTGCTATTTTCATAATCCCCGAGAGATTGTTGTTGTTGTTGCTGCTGTTGCTGCATATCAGGAGACCCGTGGTGACTTTGGATTTGCAACGTGTAAGAGTTGTTATTGTTTCCCTGTCCATGATGATGACTTTGACTTTGTTGGAGAAGGTTATGCAGTTTACTTCCTTCGCCGTGTTGGAGGTGGATTTGATGAGCAAGGCTATGATGAGAGTTATGGTGGTGTGCCAGTTCTTGCTCAATGTTGACAGCCATTAGGTTCACAGGTTCGTCATCGATCTCCATCCGATTATGTTGTTGCAAATCCATGGGTAATGTATCTTTCATTGATGAACTTGATCCATGTTGTAATATTCCCAGTGGCTGGTGGAGATCCATTGGCATAGGCATTTGCATTGATGATAACATAGGGAGACCATTTGTTAAGTCCATATCATCTTCTATTCCATTTTGACCGTTTCCCCCATTACTACTTCCACCTTGTTGTTGCAACTGAATTTGAATTCTCTTAGATCCCACAGAAGAAGTCTTATCATGATCCAGCATCGACATATCCATCCCCTCATCTTGATCTTGAACAACTCCACCTCCAATTACAGATGGATGTGCTTGCCAAGAAGACGTCCTTGGCCATTCATTCATCCAAGCGCTGTTACTATTACTACTCAATGAGTTAGCCATTTGTAGAAACGATGGAGCCGCTGCAGAAGAAGATCCGCCACTTCCAACGCTACTCATGGTCAACGAAGACGAGTTATTTAGACGTAATCCACTCAGTCCTAAACTCCTGGAAGAGATCATATCGTTATTAGATCGGGTTTGGTAATCAGTTGTGCTGAGAAGCCATGTATCATCGACATGGGAATTTCGAATGTTATCCATCATGAGGAGATTTCGAAGAGCTGAATCCGCTTGACTCTGAGATTTAATGGTATTCAGAGTTTCATTTGGATCAAGACATTGTCCTTGTTGGTTTCCCACTGGCCCCCCATCGCTATTCAGTTGTAACTCTGCGTCTCTTCTGTCATGATCATCTTCTGGGCCACCTACTCCTAAGCCAAGGACAAACTCCCCGAATTGACCATGAGGATGATCAACTGCATCCTGGAGACTCCCAGCAGGCATCATCAGTAGAGGTCTCGAAGAGCCATTTGTTCCTCCGTTATTACTGGAAAATATCTCATCTGTGAATATTCCTTGGTAGCAATATGAAGCATAGTCAGGGTCGTACAACATCGCTGATCCGCTTGGATCATCACCAACAACTTTTCCAAGCGAGTCTTGTACAGCGTTGAAATCATCTCGAGACCTTAAGAGCGATTCGTAAGAATAAGATTCTAATTGAGGAGGTGAATGAGGCCCTCCTGAGACTCCAATAGAATTTCCTCCACCAATTACATGACCACCATTGCTTCCTAGAGATTGCTGTACTTGGGAATCTTGAACTAGTGAAATATTTTGATGCAAACTAACCACAGGGTTAGATGTTGGAGTGACCGACTGCTGCAATTGTTGTTGCTGCTGCTGCTGTGGCTGAAGAAGTTGTTGAGATGAGGACGTTTGAATTTGATTTTGCTGCTGATTAAGTAATGACTGTGTAAGACTTTGGGTTAACGGTGGAGGAGAAAGTGAACCAATTAATTCTGCACTTTGAATTCTATGCAATAACTTTTGCTTCGGTGTCAAGTGGATTTTCTTCGAATGGGTGAGTGTCGTAGCAGTTAAGCTCCTTGAAGAAATCACAGGATTCCTTGGTGGCATCAATGACGAAGATTGTGATGACGAGCTCTGCTGGCTATTACTGTTATTATTGTTACTGTTACTATTTGAATCAGTTAGGTTTAAAGGTACATCACTTAATTCCCTCATGAGACTTTCAGAACTCACACTATTGGAAAGTATGCTATCGTCGGATATTAAGTTACTCACATTCACATTGATATTACTTGGGCTTTGGTTCAAGATCTGAACTAAAGATGATGAAGAAACTGGGACTGATGATGTGGAATTCATCAAG
>Ga0194135_10002733_pt1 | contig 10746 bp, 9 predicted proteins | sample LitLau_LLRF_2013_FD_134024 | JGI IMG/M metagenome (GOLD analysis project Ga0194135, IMG submission 134024) | Freshwater sediment microbial communities in response to fracking from North America - Little Laurel Run_MetaG_LLRF_2013 (version 2) | ecosystem: Environmental > Aquatic > Freshwater >... | reverse complement strand
CCTTCTATTCGTCTTTTATATTTATTAGATGAAGTATATAGTCCTGCTATTACCATTAAAACTATAGGACATCAATGATATTGATCTTATGAATACTCTGATTTTTTAAATATCGAATTTGATTCCTATATAACCCCAAGAAATGAATCAATAAATATATTTCGGTTATTAGATGTAGATAACCGAACTTGTCTCCCAATATTATCTCAAATTCGTATTTTGATCTCTGCTGCTGATGTTTTACATTCATGGACTATTCCTTCCTTAGGAATTAAAGCCGATGCAATCCCTGGGCGATTAAATCAAATAAATTTTTCTATTAATCGTCCAGGTTTACTATATGGACAATGCTCAGAAATTTGTGGAGCCAACCATAGTTTTATGCCTATTTGTCTAGAATCTATTAATCTAAATAATTTTATTTCATGAGTAAAAAATTATAACTCATTAGATGGCTGAATTGTAAGCAATGGTCTCTTAAACCATTTATATTATATTAACAAATTTTTCTAATGAAATATATAATATAAGAAATTAATTTAATTAAAATATAGAATTGTCAAAACTAATATACTGTAAAGTATTTCTTTATTCCTCAAATAGCCCCTATAAATTGAACTATTATATACTGTCTATTTATTAGAATTTTTATTCTTACTATAATCTTAATCTTTTTTTATTATAATAATAAAAAAACTAGCTTTAATAATCAAACTTCTATCTCTACTAATAATATAAATTTAATTAATTGAAAATGATAACTAATTTATTTTCTGTATTTGACCCCTCGTCCTCGATTTCTTCTGTTTCTAATTGAATAAGCTCATTTATTATTTTTATTATAATTTATCCAATATTTTGATTTATCCCTAATCGTATTAACTTTATTTTAATAAATATCTTATCAACTCTTCACCGAGAATTTAAAATATTACTTGGACCAACTTCTTTTCAAGGTAGAACCCTTATATTTATTACCTTATTTTTATTAATTATTATTAATAATTTTTTTGGTTTGTTCCCATATATTTTTACTAGAACTAGTCACATAGTTACAACTTTAACCCTTGCTGCCCCTATATGACTTTCATTTATACTATTTGGTTGAATTAATTACATAATTTATATATTTGCTCATTTAGTTCCTCAAAGTACTCCTAATGTTCTAATACCTTTCATAGTTTTAATTGAATCTATTAGTAATGTAATTCGGCCTGGAACTTTAGCTGTACGTTTAGCTGCTAATATAATTGCGGGTCATTTATTAATAACTCTCCTTGGTAATCAAACAGCCAGAGTATCTATAATTATTCTCCCTCTCCTTTTAATTGTTCAAATTCTTCTACTTCTTCTAGAATCTGCTGTAGCCTCTATTCAAGCCTATGTATTTGCTGTTCTTTCTACCTTATACTCTAGAGAAGTTACTCTACATTAAATGTTAATTAAAAGAAATCACTCATTTCACTTAGTAGACCAAAGACCCTGACCTTTAACTGCTGCTATTGGAGCTCTTACTATAACCTCTGGAATAGTTAAATGATTCCATTATTTTACCCCTCAACTTATATTTCTAGGGATAATTATTCTTTTAATAACCACTTACCAGTGATGACGAGATATTACTCGAGAAGGTGCCTTCCAAGGACTACATTCTCTTATTGTCAGAAAAGGTCTACGTTGAGGTATAATTTTATTTATTACCTCTGAAGTCTTATTCTTTTTCTCATTTTTTTGAGCCTTTTTTCATAGAAGCCTCTCCCCTATTCAAGAAATTGGATTATTATGACCACCAATAGGAATTTGCCCATTTAATGCATTACAAGTCCCTCTTTTAAATACCATTATTCTTCTTTCTTCTGGGGTATCAGTAACTTGAGCTCATCATGCTTTAATAGAAAATAATCACTCTCAAACATCTCAAGGTTTAATTATTACAGTAACCTTGGGTGTTTATTTCACCCTTCTACAAGCTTTAGAGTACTGAGAAGCTTCATTTTCTATTTCTGACTCAGTGTATGGAGCAACATTTTTTGTAGCTACTGGGTTTCATGGTTTACATGTATTAATTGGGTCCTCCTTTCTCTTAATTTGTATAATTCGTCATTTTAAATGCCAATTCTCTAGTTCTCACCACTTTGGGTTTGAAGCTGCTGCTTGATACTGACATTTTGTAGACGTTGTGTGGTTATTCCTGTATGTTTCCATTTATTGATGAGGTAGTTAAACGAATTTATAATATAACTTATTAAAATATATTTTTAGTATAAATAGTACCCTTAATTTCCAATTAAAAAGTTCTTCAATAGAAAAATATAATAATTTTATGCATAATTCTAAGAGTTATACTTCCTATTATTTTAATTTCTGTAAACTCTTTAATTAATAAAAAAAATACCCTAACTCGAGAAAAAATATCTGCCTTTGAATGTGGTTTTGATATTATAAATTCAGCTCGTATCCCATTTTCTATACGATTTTATCTTATTGCTGTAATTTTTCTTATTTTTGATATTGAAATTTCATTAATTCTTCCCATACCTTTTATTTTCAACATAAATAACCCTTCTATCTGGATTATTTTATCAATCATATTTATAATTATTCTAATTTTAGGACTCTTTCACGAATGACGCTTAGGAGCCCTAAACTGATCTAAATAGGATAATAGTTAATTATAACATCTGGGTTGCATTCAGAAGGTACTATATAAGTTTATCTTATTATTGAAAGGTAAAGCGAAAAATTGCGATCAGTTTCGGCCTGATTAATGAAATTAATTTCTATCTTTTTCTAAAGAATCTAAGTATTAGGATTTCATTGTTAATGAAAAATAGAGTTTAAACTCCTTTGGAAGGAAATATATGTAATAGCTGCTAACTATTATTTAATAATTCAAGATTATTTTTCCTTTAAAATATAAACTTATATAGTTTATAAAAACATTATATTTTCGTTATAAAGATAAGCATTGCTTTTTAAGTTACTATAAATCTAAAAAAATTCCCTAGTATCTTCAATACTATGCTCTAAATAAGCTATTATAATTTAAAAATTTACAATAAATAAATAGATAATGAAAATTATAAATATAAATAAATAAGACTTTATCTTTACCAAGCCTCATAAATTAATTTGACTATACTTATTGGATAAATATAAATAAATACCCTGAGGCCCTAATATTTCAATTCATCCATGATCTACATATTTTATAATATTTAATCCAAACACAAGATTTTTAATTAATGGTTTAGTGGAAAGATTAGGTAAAAATCATATTGAACCTAAATAAAAAACTAATATTTTGTATTTTAAAGTTAAATTTAATTTTTCAAATATAAATATTTGAGTTACTAAAAAAGTTAAACATACTCCTGAAGTTAGAATTAATATTTTGATTAATAAAGGTAAAATAATTACTAAAGGATTTAGATATATTCAGTTAAATAAAGACCCAGAAAAAGTTGATCTAATAAAAAGCACTAATATAGGTAAACTTATATAAAAAGTTTCAGAACTAGATCCCACTAATTTTCTTAAACCTAAATTTTTTATAAATATAAAATAAACTAAACGTAAAGAATAACTAATAGTTGCTAATGTTCCTAAAAATACCAAAATAAATATTAAAAAATTTATCCTATCTATAAAAAAAGTTTCTAAAATTATATCCTTTGAATAAAATCCTGCTAAATAAGGAAATCCACATAATGAAAGAGAGCACCCAATAAATAACATTCTTGTTAAAGGTAATACTTTTCCTACTCCACCTAAATACCGAATATCTTGAATATCCTTAAATCTATGAATGTATACTCCTGCACATAAAAATAATAATGATTTAAATAAGGCATGAGTAATTAAATGAAAAAAAGATAGTTCAATAAATCCTAATGATAAGGTTATAATTATAACCCCTAATTGACTTAATGTAGATAAAGCAATAATTTTCTTTAAATCCATTTCAAAATTTGCCCCCATTCCTGACATAAATATTGTTAAAACCGAAACAAATAAAACTAATACTCTAATACCTAGAACTTCATTGAAACGAATTAATAAATAAACTCCTGCAGTAACTAATGTAGACGAATGAACTAAAGAAGATACAGGAGTAGGAGCAGCTATGGCAGCAGGTAATCACGCAGAAAAAGGAATTTGAGCTCTTTTAGTTATAGCAGCTAAAACCACAAAAACTAAAATCCATTTTATTCTTGAGTCACTAAATATAAACCCTAAATAGTAAAAATTTCAGCCCCCATAATTAAACATCCATGAGATTCTTAATAAAATAGCTACATCCCCAATTCGATTAGATAAAATAGTTAATATCCCAGCAGAAGATGACTTCACATTTTGGTAATAAATTACTAAACAATAGGAAACCAACCCTAATCCATCTCACCCTAATAAAATTCTTACTATATTAGGAGATAAAACTAAAAGAATTATTGATAAAACAAAAAGAAAAACTAAAACAATAAAACGAGAAATATATAAATCCCCATACAAATATATATAGGAATAAAACATTACCATTGAAGAAATAAGTATAACAACAGAAATAAATCTTAATCTAATTCAATCTAATAAAAATGTTAAAATTAATTCTACTGAACAAATATTTATAACCTGTCATTCAATAAATACTACTAGATCCTGGTAATAATAATATACTCTTATAAATAAAGTAATACTAGAAAACAATAATAAAAGAAATGCATAAACCACAGGGATTTGTTTTACATATTTATATATAATTATCTAAGAATAATCATTATCTTAAGCTCCACAATCTTATATTTTATTTTAAACTACTTAAATTATAATCATAAAAAAAATAATTCAGGTTTAAGGACTAATATATTTAAGGGTACTAAATGCAACCCTAACACATGAATTTCTCTAAATTTGTTAGGACAAAAGTTTAAATTATTTGAAAAAAATTTTCCATGTTGTCTTAAAGAAAATAAATATAATGTAAATATAGCCCCTAAAAAAGAACCTAAAGGAAACACAATCATTATAAAATAATCAAAATATAAAACTCTTAATATTAAATAAATTTCTGACATTAAATTAATAGTAGGAGGAGCAGAAATATTTGAGGCGCATAATAAAAATAATATTAAACTAAAAATAGGAAAAATCAATAATAAACCTTTATTAACATATATACTACGACTTCCTGTCCGCTCATAATATATATTTACAATACAGAATAATCCAGAAGAAGATAAACCATGTCTAATTATTATTATAAATGCCCCTTGCAATCCATAAAAAAACCCAGTTAATAATCCACATAAAACTAAACCTATATGGGCTACTGATGAATAAGCTACTAAGGCTTTTATATCATTTAAACGACAACATATTAAACCTACAAATATTATACCAATTAAACTTAAACTAATAAAAATTCTACTTACTAATAAATTTCCTAAAAGATTTTTTATTAAAATACGACAAATCCCATATCCACCTAACTTTAAAAGTACTCCTGCTAAAATTATAGATCCCGCTACTGGAGCTTCAACATGAGCTTTAGGTAATCATAAATGCACTAAATATATAGGTAGCTTCACTATAAAAGCCAAAACTATTAAAATAATCAGAATAATTCTAGTTACCTTATTTGTAATAATTAAATTTAATAAGTCAATAAACATTCTTATAGAACCAATTATATAATTTAAATAAAATAAACTCACTAAAAGAGGTAAAGAAGCTACTAAGGTGTAAACAATTAAATATAAACCAGCTTGTAAACGCTCAGGCTGGTATCCTCACCCCATAATAATTAACAAAGTAGGGATTAAACTAGTTTCAAAAAAAAAATAAAACATTAAATAATTAGAAATTAAAAATCTTATTAATAAAACAGTTAATAAAAAATAAATTAAATAACTATATAAATTTATATAAGTCTTGTACTTAATTAAAGAATTTCTTGCAAATAATATTAAAATAGTTAATCAAATTGATAAATAACATAATCTAAAAGATAGACTATCCACATAAAAATCCATCCCTACAATTTTTATTCTTTCAATCAATGGAGTTTGGAATAATAAATAAACCATAATAAAAACAATTAAATAAATTAAAACTCATCAATTTAACCTTCTTCAAATGATAAACATAAATAACAAAGATAAAAATATTTTTATCATTTTAATAATTTAAACTAAAACTTCCTAAATAATCTCCTCCATAAGATTGACTTATCCCAACTAAAACTGATAAACCCAAAGCCCCCTCACAAACTGTAAAAGTTAAATAAATTAAAGAATAAAATACTATCCCTTTATTTAACCATAAAAAAAAAGAGATAAATAAGGCCAATACCATAAATTCTAGTCTTAATAATATTGATAAAAAATGTTTTTGTATTGAGCTATAAACTAAAATCCCACAAATTAAAGAAATATAAATAATTAAATCAATAAGTTTTTATAGTTTAAGAAAAACAATGATTTTGTAATTCATAAATTAACATATATACAGTTATAAAAACATCAGAAAAAATATATTTATTATCTTAAATCCCCAAAATTTATATTTTAATTAAACTATTTTCTGATATAAAAATTTTATTAATTATGTCTATTTTTTTATCAATCTTATTTACTATCATTAATCATCCTATAATAATGGTAGCTACAATTATTATACAAGCCCTTATAATTTGTATTATTATTGCATTTAATATATTAACTTCTTGATTTTCATTTATTCTATTTTTAGTATTTATAGGAGGATTAATAGTCTTATTTATTTATATTGCTAGATTAGCCTCTAATGAAATATTTAAATTTGAAATTTCTTTAGAAGAACTTCTACCTAAACTAATTATTTTTACAACTTTCCTTAGACTAATTATTCTAAACCTAAATCAACAAAATACTAAATATATAGCTTACTCCCCAAAAATATTAATCTTTAAATTATATTCTCTAGAAAATTTTACTTTAATTATAAGTTGCTTTTTTTATTTACTATTAGCTTTAATTATTATTGTATCAATTATTAAAATAAAAGAAGGCCCTTTACGATCTCTAAAATAAATGATTATAAATGATAAATATTCGTAAATCTCACCCTCTTATCTCTATTGTTAATAACTCATTAATTGATCTACCAGCTCCTATCAATATTTCTGCTTGATGAAATTTTGGATCTCTTTTAGGAATTTGTTTAGGGACTCAAATCATTACAGGTTTATTTTTAGCAATACACTATACAAGAGATGTAAGATTAGCATTCAACAGAGTAGTTCATATTTCACGTGACGTAAACTATGGATGGCTTCTTCGAGTAATTCATGCTAATGGTGCATCTTTCTTTTTTATTTGCCTCTACTTACATGTTGGACGAGGAATATATTATGCATCTTATAAATTTATAGAAACTTGAAACATCGGAGTAATCCTTTTATTCTTAGTAATAGGAACAGCTTTCATAGGGTATGTCCTTCCATGAGGACAAATATCTTTTTGAGGAGCGACTGTAATTACTAATTTACTATCAGCTATCCCATACTTAGGACAATACTTAGTTCAATGAGTATGAGGGGGCTTTGCTGTAGATAATGCTACCCTTACTCGATTTTTTGCTATTCATTTTTTATTACCTTTTATTGTAGCAGCGACAACTATAATTCATCTTTTGTTTCTTCATCAAACTGGCTCAAATAATCCTTTAGGAATCTTTTCTAATTCTAATAAAATTGCTTTTCATCCATATTATTCGTTCAAAGATTTATTTGGATTTGTTATTATAATATGATTATTAATTATTCTATGTTTAACAAACCCATTCATTTTAGGGGATGTCGAAAATTTTATTCCAGCCAATCCGCTAGTAACTCCTGTCCACATTCAACCTGAATGATATTTTTTATTCGCTTATGCTATTCTCCGTTCAATTCCTAATAAATTAGGTGGTGTACTTGCCTTAGTTCTATCTATTGCTATTCTATTTATCCTTCCATTTACTCAAAATCCAATTCTTCGAGGAAATCAATTTTATTTAATTAATCAAATACTTTATTGAATCATATTTAACTCCGTAATTCTACTAACTTGAATTGGAGCACGACCAGTAGAAGACCCATATATTTTTATAGGACAACTTCTAACTGTTATTTATTTTTTATATTATTTATTAAATCCTATTATACTACTTTTAAATGATAAACTATTAAAATAATAAATATATTAAAAGTCATTTGGCTGATTGTTTAAGTTAATATCTTGAAAATATTAAAAAAGAGTTAAATTCTCTTAATGGCTTACACCTCAAAAATTTCAAGTATCCCCCCCTATTTTTTTTTTTATAATAAGTACTTCTAAGAACTACTTAAAATATTCTAAGGATTATAAATAGAATAATAAAAAATAACGAAAGTGGTAAGTAACTTTTCCAGGCTAGCCCCATTAGCTTATCATAACGAAATCGTGGTAAAGTTCCTCGTACCCAAATAAATAAATAACAAAAAAATAAAGAAATTAAATTATAAAAAATTATACTTACCCCCCCGATAAATATAATTCTTAATAAATAACTTATAAAAATAATTCTAGCATACTCGGCTAAGAATAATAAAGCAAATCCTCCTCTCCCATACTCCACATTAAATCCAGAAACTAATTCTGATTCCCCCTCTGCAAAATCAAATGGTGTACGATTTGTTTCGGCTAATCTTGATGATAATCAGCATAATATAATAGGAAATATAAATACCCCTATTCAACAAAATTCTTGACTAAAAAAATAAAAATTTAAATTATAACCCTTAATAATAAAAATTCTTACTAATAATAACAAAGCTATAGAAACCTCATAAGAAACAGTTTGAGCAACTCCCCGAATAGCCCCCAATAAAGCATAATTTGAATTAGATCTTCATCCTCTGCCTAAAAGATTATAAACCCCAAAACTTGTACAACATAAAAAAAATACTATTCCTAAAGCTATATTTAAATAACCTCCCCCAGTAGGAATAAGTACTCAAAGTATTAGTACTACGACAAAAGATGAAACTGGAGAAAAATAATAGGGAATTATATTACTAATAGAAGGAATTATCTGTTCCTTTACAAACAACTTGATAGCATCACCAAAAGATTGTAAAATCCCAGTAAAACCTACTTTATTAGGTCCTTTCCGAATTTGAATATATCCTAAAACCTTTCGTTCTACTAAAACAATAAATGCTACTCTAATTAAAACTCCTACTACTATTAATAAAAATGAAATAATTCTTCTTCTATAAAGTGCTAATATCACTACTAATTAAAATTTAAACCTCATTTTTTAAACCTAAATTAAATGCACTATTCTGCCAAATTAGTAATTATTACTAATTTTTAAAATTTCATTTCATATTATTAATCCTTTCGTACTAAATAATTTTTCAAAATCTAAAGATAGAAACCAACCTGGCTCACGCCGGTTTGAACTCAAATCATGTAAGAATTTAATGGTTGAACAAACCACCTATTTTAAGTACTGCCCCAAAAAGGTATCTTAATTCAACATCGAGGTCGCAAACAAATTTATCGATATGAACTCTTAAAATTTATTACGCTGTTATCCCTAAGGTATCTTTTTAATTTTATCTTCAAGATTAATTAAATTTTAATAAATTTTATATAAAGAAATTTTTTATATTCTTTAACTACCCCAGCTAAATTTTATTTAAATATAATTTTTCCCCCAAAAAATTATATTTAAATAAAATAAAGATCTATAGGGTCTTATCGTCTAATAGAAATATAAAAGTATTTTCACTTTTATTCTAAATTCAATATATAAAACTAATAAAACAATTTATGGTTAAATCATTCATTCCATTCTCTAATTAAGAGACTAATGATTATGCTACCTTAGTACAGTCAAAATACTGCAGCCCTTTAAATAACTCAGTGGGCAGATATTACTTTAAATTACTATCTTAAAGAAATGTTTTTGTTAAACAGACCAAAAATTTTTTGTAGAATTCATTAATTAAACTTTTTTATATATTCACTATTTCACTATTTACTTACTAATATTATCATAATTTCTAAATTTTCATTATTTTAATCTATTGCTAATTATAAATAAAATTTATATAAATTTACTATAAACATAAATTATTTAAAACAAACTAATTGTTAGCTACTTTAAAGCCTACTTACTAATGTGATTTCAAAAAAAATTTTTAACAAATATTTTAATTGCTTGTCCAATTAAAAGTTTTTCATTATAATTTTATAAAAATAATTCTCATAAAAATAAATAAATCAAATTAAATATTTACATAGCAACCAGATACCTAATAAATTGACTACTATTTCAGCTCTAAAAAATATTAAAATAAATATTCCCACATTTATAAAAATAATTTTTAACCCTTCATTATTCGGGAATAAATTTATTAAAAGTTATTAAATAACCCCTTATACAAAAGGTAAATTAAATTTCTTATACAAAAATTTTAATAAACTTAATTATTCACATATTAAAATCTATTAGATTTCTTTATTTTACTCTCATTAATAAAATATTTTTAAATCCTTATAATCATTTTTCACCTTATTATAATTTAATATAAATCTTTTCAATGTAAATGAAATACTATTCAAGATCTAAAATGCTTACCAGACCTCCCTTCCAGCAAATCTACTTTGTTACGACTTATCTCATTTTATAAAGAGAGCGACGGGCGATGTGTACATATTCTAGTTCCTTTATCAT
>Ga0194135_10002732_pt1 | contig 10749 bp, 7 predicted proteins | sample LitLau_LLRF_2013_FD_134024 | JGI IMG/M metagenome (GOLD analysis project Ga0194135, IMG submission 134024) | Freshwater sediment microbial communities in response to fracking from North America - Little Laurel Run_MetaG_LLRF_2013 (version 2) | ecosystem: Environmental > Aquatic > Freshwater >... | reverse complement strand
GAGCAGGAAGTCGTCGCTGGTTTCGATCCTGTCGACCAGGCCGAGGGCCAGCGCCTGTATGCCGTACCAGTGCTCGCCGGTCGCCACTTTTTCGATCGAGAGCTTGGCCCGGTTCTCGACCACGAAAGACTTGAACAGGCCGTGGATTTCTTCGAGTTCCTGCTTGAACTTCGTGCGTCCAGCCTCGGTGTTTTCACCGAACATGGTCAGGGTACGTTTGTAGTCGCCGGCGGTATGCAGCTCGACATCGATGCTGTTCTTGTCCAGCAGACGATGAAAATTGGGCATCTGCGCGACGACGCCGATAGAACCCAGAATCGCGAAAGGTGCCGCAACGATCTCATCCGCGACGCAGGCCATCAGATAACCGCCGCTCGCTGCAACCTTGTCGACCGAGACATGCAGCTTGTGGCCGCGAGCACGGATGCGCTTGAGCTGCGAGGCGGCCAGACCGTAGCCGTGTACCACGCCGCCGCCACTTTCCAGGCGAACCAGCACTGCGTCATCCGGCCGTGCAACCTGGAGTATTGCGCTGATCTCTTCACGCAGGGCGGACACTTGCGAAGCCTCGATATCGCCGTCGAAGTCCAGAACGAACAGGCGCGGGCGCTGCGGTGCCTCGCCGCGTTTCGCGGCTTTCGCCTTGGCCTTGTCCTCGGCTTTCAGCCGCTTTTCTTCACGCTTGTGCTCGGCGTCGTCCATGAGATCGACATTCAGGATGTCCGCCATGCGCTGCAGACGCTCATTGATGTTCTTGACCTCCAGCCGCTCGCCAACATGCTGGCGGCCTTCGCGGACCAGGCCGGCAATCACGACCACGATGGCGACGAAGCCGCCGATCAAGGTCAATGTCTTCGCGAGGAACAGCCCGTATTGCAGCAGCAGATCGTACATTCTCGTTTTCCTTGTGCCCGGCGCGGCGCGACGGTGCGGAGTCCGGTCACCGCATCATCGCCGTGCCTGCGTTTACCCAGCTCGTGTCTCAACACGTGGGGACGATGCGCTGCGCTTTCAATGCAAGCTGACGACAGGGCGAAAACAACCACCTGGATGGCAGGGGTAGAGGTCGACATCGGTGCGGATTCATATAGATTGTTCGAACCACTACAACGACAACGCGCCCTTATGGCGATCAACGGAATGTCGGCATGAAGAACATCGGCTGGGGGCTTGGGCTGTTGCTTTTTTCTCTTTCCACGGTTGTCGCAGTACAGGCGACGCCACCGCTGGTCGTGGATGGCGACAACGATGGCGTATCTGATGAGATCGACGATTGTCCGTACACGCCTCCCAATACGGCCGTCGACGCGCGTGGCTGCCCGCTCGCGGCAGACGGGGATGGCGATGGCGTCCCGGATGCAATGGACGACTGTCCGTATACGCCCAAGGGTGCCCAGGTTGATGCGCACGGCTGTGCCATCGACAGCGATCTCGACGGCGTACCGGACGGAATCGATCTCTGCCCGCATTCGACCTTCGGGGAACGCGTCGATGCCGACGGCTGCGAGCCGGGTGCCCGGCCGCTGCCGTTGGCGAAGAAGCCGCCGACCCTGATCCCCAGGCCGCGCACCATACCGATCAAGCCGGCGCCAGACCCGGCAGCGCTGCCGACGCCGAAAACCGGTGCGCCATCGATATCTGGTCTGTCTCCGGCTGCGGACGCTGTGCCCGAGCCAGCAGTCGAACCTCGGTCCGCAGTGCCACCCGCCCCGGCCAAACCAGCCTCTTCAGCGAAGTCCGTGAGAAAGCCGTCCTCGCCGCCGACCCCGAAGGCGTCTGCCAAAGCGCAGGCGGCGCCCGCAGTCCCGCAGCCGGCACCGGTGCCGTCGGCAGAGACAGAAAAGCCGGCTATCGGGCAGGAGGAAACGCCGGCACCGGCTGCGTCAGCCGCGCCGGGTCCGGTTCTGGCCGATATCGAACCGGCAAAGCCGCATGCCAATGGTCTGCTGATCGTCGAAACGCTCGGCGCAGTGCGCTTTGCCCACAACTCCGCGGAGCTGTCCGACAACGAGATGCAGCACCTCCAGAGGCTTGTTGACGAAGTAATGCCCCGTCTCGTGCAACTGGATGGCAGCGGCCTGCTGGTGACGGCGCACCGGCTTGCGAGAGAACCTGCCGGCCTTGATACGCGTCGCGCTGAAGTCATTCGCGGCTATCTGCTGGCGAAAGGTTTACCGCATTCGCGAGTCCGCCTATCCGATACCGTCAACGCGCCGCGCAAGGATGCAAGCGGGCAGACTGCCGTACTTCAGTTACTGCCCGTACCATAGGTCGGTCGCGTGGCTACTTGGATCTTCTGCACGCTTCGGCGCTATTGATAGCCGCGATCGACTCTCGTCGAAAGTATCTACTTGCATGGGTTGGAAGCAGCACGCAGGACGCTCTCAGCCGGACTTTTAGAGCACGATGTAGTCGTCAGGAATCGGTTGCGGTGGCGCCAGCGCATCGCCCAGCATTTCATGAAGGCTGGCTTCGATCATCTCGCTCATTGCTGTCAGCGGCAGATCGTTCGGGTCGGTGCCGAAAGGCGCCTCAAGCTCTTCGGCGATGGCTTCCAGCGCCATGAACGTATACGCGACGAACACGGCAAAAACGGGCGTGTACCAGCCAACAGACGGGATGAGCGCGAACGGCAGCAGGCTGCAGTAGAAATAGATCGTGCGATGGACCATGACCGAGAAGGTCAGCGGAATCGGCGTGCCAAGGATGCGCTCGCAACCGCCCACCACTTCCCCAAGCGTGTCCAGATTGCGCTCCATCGGTGTGGTCAGCAGCTCTGAAAGCACACCGTGTTTCCGGGCATCGCGCAGCTGTTCTGCAAGCATCTGCAGGATCACGGTCGGCTTGTAGCGGGCCACGGCCACACGGGCGAAGTCAGATTCGGGCAGCAGACGCCGAAGGTCTGCTGTTGCATCGCTGTCCCGGAGCTGATGGCGCAGCGCATGCGTATGGGCAATCAGGCCGTGGATGAAACGCCTTGCATCGGGCGAGTCCCTGCTCCAGTTGCTGAGGCTCAGCGCTTGCCGTGCAAGCGCTCTTGCAGCAATCAGCGCGCTGCCCCAAAGCTTGCGCGCTTCCCAGTATCGATCGTGGCTGACGTTGGTCCGGAAGCCGAGGAAGATCGCGAGGGCCACGCCGAGCAGCGTGAAGGGCTGCGCGCTGAGATCGATCAGGCCCGGATCGGCGAGATAGCGATGCGTGGCCAGCGCGAACACCGAGATCGCGAAAATGAGCGCCAGTCTTGGCAGCAGCTTGCGTAGCACTGAGCCCTTCCAGATGAAGAGCATTCGGAACCAGTGCGGGCGAGGCCGGACGATCATTTCAGACCATGCGTCATCACTGCGCGAAAGGCTGGCTCCGGATCGACCTGCACATGCACACGCCTAGGCGCATTCGTAATCGGAAATCCCGACACGCGTCCCGCACTTGGTGCAATTGCCTTCCAGATAAAACCAGTCGAAAAGATCTTGTGCGAACGCCTGGGCGTTCGCTGGAAGATCCTCGATGGGCGCGATCTGGTAACTGAGCCCGACGTTGACTCCAAATTCCTCTGCGCGGCAGGATTTGCATTGCACCAAGGATTTTTCGCCATCACCGACGATACCGGACGACTCGTGTCCAAGCGCGGCGTCGTAGCCATGCTTGCGGATATCGAATACCTCGTCTGCCTTTCTGCAGCGCGTACACTCGAGTACCAGCGGGCAGGCAACGAAGCCTCCGGGTTGGGGGTGGCCCAAGGTCCGGAAAACGTCGTTGCCGCAGGTGCATGCCAGATGGAAATAACCGAGATCGTCGAATGTCGACAGAAGTGCCGTCGGCTGTCGAACAGGCGTGGCCTTGAAGTTTCTCAGACAACTTGGCTGGGTTGCCCATGCCGTTTCTACAAGACGCGAGGGTGCGTAAACCATGGTGAAGTCCTCCTCAGTGAATTAGTCATTTTTTTTATCCTTCAACCGCTTTAGATACTTGTCTCTCAGCAAGGTTTGCCGACTCACCATCGGCATCGCGATCCCACCGATCCAGACTTGCGTAGCACTCGTGCCGAGCTCCAGCGGATCGCCATCCCAGAGCACGAGATCAGCCACCTTGCCCGGCTCGATGCCTCCGCGGGTTTCGGCGAGCCCGAAGATCTCCGCGGGGTAGAGCGTGATCGCAGCCAGCGCAATGTCCTTCGACAGGCCCCACGACGCCGCGATTCCCGCAACCTGCCGCAAGTTTCTCGGCCCGCCTTCGCCGCCACCGATGAAGGCGAACTGCACCCCGGCCTTGAGCAGGATCTCCGCAGCATCCTGCCGAACATGCAGCGTCTCGAACTGAGCGGGCAGGTCTTCGGTCGGATTGAACAGCACGGAGACCTGATGCTCGGCAAGCTCCTTTGCGACCAGCCAGGCTTCCCCGGCGCCGGTGATGATCAGATGGATGCCGTAGTCATCCGTCAGCTTGATTGCCGCACGGATATCCGAAGCCCGATTGACGTGCATGACCAGTGGTGTCTCGCCGGCCAGGACCGGCCTCAGTGCTGCGATATCGAGCGGACTCAGCTGGGATTCGTGGGACAAGCTGCTGGCCAGCCGCAGGCCACCCGATTTAGCTTCCTCGAAAGCTTCACGCAGTTTTGCCATTGCGGCGGGTCGCGAGCCACCGGAAATGCTCGCGCCGAATTCGCCGAGCGAGGCATACATGGCTGCGCGCGGGCGGATCACGAAGGGCTCGTCGTCCGAAGCCAGGGCGCCAGCCAGCGAGATGATTGCGCCCTGGCCGGCGATCAGGCTGCCACCCTTGGTCGAGCCAGGTGCGGTTACAGCCGTGGTGATGCCTTCAATACGGTTTACGGGAATCACGATGGAACGCGGATTGAGCGCGTCACTGACATCCAGCGCGGCGCTGTAGCGCGGTTGCTCGGAGGTCACGTCATTGGTTTCCTCGACACCATCGATCTCCTTCAAGCCAAGATCTGTTTCCGCCGCGAAGATGCCCGGCGTCAGAATCTTGCCCTTGCCATCGATGACCTTGGCATTTGCGGGAACGGCGATATTCGGGCCTATGGCCTCGATACGGCCATCGCGGATCAGCACCGTGGCGCTGGAGTAGATGCCCGCGCGTGCCATCGTGCGGACTTCGGCATCCTTGATCGCGATGACCTGCGCATGGCTGGTAAAAGAGCCAAATAGCAGCATCAGCGCGACTGCAAATGGAAGTCGCTTCATGGGTGGTCTCCGGCCGGGGCGGCGGCTTCGTCGACATCGGCCCCGAGCATGTAATCGCTGTCCTGCTGCGTCGCTGGATTCGCGCGGTCATAGCGCAATGCGCCATCGATCCAGACCAGATCGGCGCGCGTGTAAACCGAGAACGGATCGCCGCTCCAGAGCACGACATCGGCCTGCTTGTGCTTCTCGATCGTCCCGGTTTTGTCGAGGATGCCGAGCGCTTTCGCGGGATTGGCGCTGAGCCAGCTCATCGCATGCTCGGGCGTGATGTCGAGCCCGGCGCGACGGCCGGCGGCCATGGCTTTCGCGGCTTCCTGGTTGAGGCGCTGAATGCCATTGGGATCGTCGCTGTGGACGATGGCGCAGCTGGGTCCGGCCTTGCTTTTCGCGGCATCGACGATTGCGATGTTCTCGCGGATCCCGTCCCAGGCTTCGAGCTTGAAGCCCCACCAGTCGGCCCACATCGCCGCGCAGGTCTGCGTGTCTGCGAGCACATCGGCGATCTTGTAGGCCTCGACCGCGTGATGGAACGCGGCGATCTTGAAGCCGAATTCCTTGGCGACGTCGAGCATTGTCACCATCTGGTCGGCGCGGTAGCAATGCATCTGCACGGTGATGTTCCCGCGCAGGACATCGGCCAGCGTATCCAGGCCGAGATCCCGATCGGGGGCCGCGCCTTTCTTGTCCTTGTTCCAGGCATCCCACTTCAGGCGATACGCCGCCGCCTTGGCAAAGGCCGCGCGGTATCCCGCCACATTGCCCATGTTCGTCGACGGTGCGCGATGCTGACCCTCACCATAGACCCGCTTAGGGTTTTCGCCGCAGGCCATCTTCAGGCTGCGCTTGGCCTCCGGAAACAGCATCTGCTGATAGCTCGTGGCCGGCACGTTCTTGACAATCACGCCGCGGCCGCCAATGAGATTGCCCGATCCCGGCAGAATCTCCATCGACGTCACGCCGCCGGCGCGGGCGAATGCGAATCCGGGATCCTGCGGCCAGATCGAATGCTCGGCCCACACTTCGGGCGTGGTCGGCGAGGTCGCTTCGTTGCCGTCGCTCGTGGCCCAGACGCCCGGCGAGGCATAGACGCCGAGGTGCGAGTGGATATCGATGATCCCCGGCGTCAGCCAGCGGCCCTTGCCATCAACGACCGTCGCGCCGTCCGCGCTCAGTCCCTTGCCGATCTCTGCGATCTTGCCGTCGGCCAGCAGCACGTCAGTATCGTCGAGCTTCGTGTCGATCCCGGTCAGTACGGTGGCGCCGCGAATCAGTACCTTGCCCGATACGGGTACGGCATAGGTCGAGATGTAAGCGGACTTTGCACTGTCATCGGCTTTCTGAGGTTTCTTCCCGCAGGCCGCAAGGCCGCCGGCAATTGCGATGACCAGGCCGAAGCCGAGTACCAATGGAGCTTTCATATCGTTTCCCCGAACGCTTTGTCTGAGCTTAGCAGGCGTCATGCCCCTCGCTGGTATGGACGGCGCGGGGCGCTGGCGCGTAGGGTTCAGCATCTCTTTCGAGGCCAAGAAGGCCGCCGGAGTCTGTTCCGTGAAATCTGTTCTGCTTGGAGTCGCAATGCTTTTGACCAGCCTGTCCGCCGTGTCTGCTGAACCTCCCGCGCCGCAGCCACCGGACGATCCGTATCTTTGGCTGGAAGACGTGGAAGGCGCAAAGCCGCTGGAATGGGTCCGTGGGCATAACGCCATCTCGCAGAAAGAGCTTGAGGCCTCACCGGATTTCAAGCCCATTCACGACCGGCTGCTGACCATTCTCGACTCGAGCGCACGCATTCCGTTCATTTCCAAGCAGGGCCCGTATTTCTACAACTTCTGGCGCGATGCCAAGCAAGTACGTGGCATCTGGCGCCGTACCTCGTTGGCCGAGTACCGCAAGAAGGATCCGAAGTGGGAGACCGTACTCGACCTGGACGCGCTCTCGGCATCGGAAAACGAGAACTGGGTCTGGAAGGGCGCGGACTGCCTGTATCCCGATTACGACCGCTGCCTGCTGAAGCTTTCGCGCGGCGGCGGCGACGCCGTGGTGGTGCGCGAGTTCGACATCCCGGCCAAGAAATTCATCGACGACGGTTTCAAGCTGCCCGAAGCCAAGAGCGACATCACCTGGCGCAATCGCGACAGCGTCTATGTCGGCACCGATTTCGGTCCCGGCACGATGACCGACAGCGGTTATCCACGCGTGGTCAAGGAATGGACGCGCGGCACGCCGCTCAGCGAGGCTCGCACGGTCTTCGAAGGCGGGCAGACGGATGTCAGCGCGTCGGCCGTCGTCACCGACGAGCCCGACTATCACCGCGAGTTCGTGCGTCAGGCGCTGACCTTCTACACCGGCAAGTATTTCCTGCGCCTGAGCGATGATCTGTTGCCGCTCGATATTCCAGCCGATGCAGAGCCCGGCAGCTACCGCGAGTGGTTCACCGTGCAGCTGCGCACGGACTGGACCGTCGGTGGCAAGACCTGGCCGGGTGGATCGCTGCTGGCCACACCGCTGGCTGACTTCCTGCGCGGCAAACGCGAGTTCCAGCTGCTGTACACGCCGAATCCGCGCAAGTCGCTGGTGTCGGTAGCGGCGATGCACACGGGCTTGATCGTCAACGAACTGGATAACGTCCGGAACAAGCTCTACGTGCTGAAGCCCGAGAAAGGCGTCTGGGGGCGCAAGCCCCTTGCGGCGCCGGAATTCGGGACGATCGGCGTTTCGGCCGTGGATGGCAACGAGTCAGACGACTACTTCACGACCGTCACCGATTTCCTGACACCGACGAGCCTCTACTACGCCTCACTCGACAAGCCCAAGGCGAAGCCCGAGCTGCTGAAGCAGTTGCCGGCATTCTTCGATGCCAAGGGGCTGGAAATCTCTCAGCACGAGACCGACTCGAAAGACGGCACGAAAATCCCCTATTTCCAGGTCTCGCGCAAAGGCCTCAAGCTGGATGGCAGCAATCCGACCCTGCTTTACGGCTACGGCGGCTTCGAGGTTTCGTTGACGCCGTCTTACAGCGCCGGTCTTGGCTCGGCCTGGCTGGAGCGCGGCGGCGTCTACGTACTGGCCAACATCCGCGGTGGGGGTGAATTTGGCCCGGACTGGCATAACAGTGCGATCAAGGGTAACCGCCAACGTGTCTACGATGATTTCGAGGCGATTGCCGAAGATCTCATCGCCCGAAAGATCACGAGTCCGAAGCATCTCGGCATCCAGGGCGGCAGCAACGGCGGACTGTTGATGGGCGTGATGCTGACGCAGCGTCCGGACCTGTTCGGGGCGATCGTCTGCCAGGTGCCGCTGCTCGACATGCGGCGCTACAGCCATCTGCTGGCCGGCGCCTCGTGGATGGGCGAGTACGGCAATCCGGACGTGCCGGCCGAGTGGGAATGGATCAAGCAGTACTCGCCGTATCAGAACGTGAAGAAGGATGCGGTCTACCCGCGCGTGCTGTTCACGACTTCCACCCGCGATGACCGCGTGCATCCGGGCCACGCACGCAAGATGGCCGCGCGCATGGAAGAGCAGGGCCATGATTTCCTGTACTACGAGAACATCGAAGGCGGGCACGGCGGTGCTGCGAATAACCAGCAGCAGGCCTTGATGAGTGCGTTTGCCTATACCTTCCTGCTCAACCAGCTCAAGTAGAGACGGGCTTCAGTATCCAGAGCCGGAAACCGGCCACTGCTTGCCCACACCGAGGAGACGATGACATGAGCACCGAAACCGAGACGCGCGCCGAGTTCACCACCATCGAAGCGAGCACGGCAGACGACTGGAAAGTCATCGCGGTTCAGTTCGGCTTGCATGCGAAGGCACTGCCGGACCGCATCCTGACGCACCTGAAACTGCTGGACGGAGATTTCGGCGGCTTCCCGGTCGATCGCCTCACGCATTGCCTGCAGACGGCAACGCTGGCACAGCTTGATGGTCGCGACGAGGAGTACGTGGTCTGTGCGCTGCTGCACGATATCGGCGACACACTCGGAACCTACAACCACGCGGACATCGGCGCGGCCATCCTGAAGCCATTCGTGTCGGAAGCGAATCACTGGATGCTCGCGCATCACGGCATCTTCCAGGGCTACTACTTCTTCCATCATCTGGGCATGGACCGCAATCTGCGCGATGGCCTGAAGGCCTCGCCGCATTACGCGCAGACCGAGGAATTCTGTGCGCGCTTCGATGGTCCGGCCTTCGATGCCCATGCCGAAACCCGCCCGCTGTCGTTCTTCGAGCCGATGCTGCGGCGTGTGCTGGCACAGCCCAAGAACTCGATCTACCGCGCGGCGCTCGAATAGGCTTTGCTGGCGGCGTCGGCCGGCATCGCTATACTCCCGACAGTGCTGTCATAAATATGAAATATCGGGAGGAGCGGGAATGGCGACAAGTATCGGACAGAGCCTGGGCGCAAGCCTTGTTCTGCTGGCATTGAGCGGCTGCGGTGATTCAAGTGCGCCAGGACAGACCGGAACCTCGTCGGGAGGCAGCAGCATCCCACCGACCGCGGCCTGCTCCAATCCAACGCCCGCGCAGGCGATCGACCAGTCGGTGGTCGTCAACATCCCTTCAGACTTCGACACCGCGCCGACCATTCCGCCGAGCACGATCACGCCGACGTCGACCATCTTCTTCACCATGCTGCTGCCGGCACGCTGCCCCGGCGACCAGTTCCCGGTGATTCTGCAAAGCCACGGCTACGGCGGTACGCGACTCAAGGCGCTGGCCGCGAATGGCGACCTCTCAGCCTTGCCGACGACACCGCATTTCCCGTCCATCGATGCTCTCGTACGGGCGCTGCCGTTCCACGGCTACGCGGTGATCAGTTACGACGAGCGCGGACATGGCGATTCCTACGGCGCCAACGCCCGCATCATCGATCCGGCGGCCGAAGTGCAGGACGCGCGCAGGATTCTCGACTGGGCCTACGACAACGCAGCCACGTACAACTTCCAGACTGAGCCCGGAACCGGTATCGCGAAGGATCTGAGAGTCGGCACGATCGGCTACAGCTACGGTGGTGGCTTCGAGATGCCGCTGGCTGCGCTTGATGCGCGAATTGACACCATCGTCCCGAACGGCACCTGGAACGACCTGCTGTACAGCCTGCTGCCGGGCGATGGCGTGAAGCTGTCGTTCGACGGCCTGCTGTGCCTGCTCGCCACCACGGCGTCGACGTCGGCGACGCCGAACACCGGCGTGCACAACACGCCACTGATCGCCGCGCTGTGCAATGGCGTCGGCGTCACCAATCCGCTCGCGTTCATGAACCGCACGCGCGATGACCTTGCCTCCTATCTCGCGCTGCCGACGACCCTGCCGCGTCCGATTGCGTCGACCGAGATTGATCCGTTCTTCTATTCGCACAGTGCCCGTTACTTCGAGACCCAGCAGGCGGTGAATCAGCCCTGGGGTTTCGGCGAAACGACGGCGCGTCTGCGGCCCGTGCCGGCCCTGTTTCTGCAAGGCAACCGCGACACCTTGTTCAACCTGACCGAGGCCTACTGGAACGCCAGCTACTTCGCGGGGACCGGGGCCGATG
>Ga0194135_10002731_pt1 | contig 10750 bp, 4 predicted proteins | sample LitLau_LLRF_2013_FD_134024 | JGI IMG/M metagenome (GOLD analysis project Ga0194135, IMG submission 134024) | Freshwater sediment microbial communities in response to fracking from North America - Little Laurel Run_MetaG_LLRF_2013 (version 2) | ecosystem: Environmental > Aquatic > Freshwater >... | reverse complement strand
TATACATACAGACATCCGACGAAAGAAAAATTTCCCTATCTCGTCGAATCGGAGACTTCGCTCGCTTCGCTCGCTTCGCTCGCTCAGTCAAAAAGTATTAATTATTAATAATTTATTTTTTATAATGGCTAGTTTTTTCTAATGATTCTAATGACACTTTTCTCACTTCCTTATGGGGAAATAAGTCACTTAAATGGGATTTCCCGTGTTAAAAAATGGGGAAACTTTTTCAATTTTAGAAATAGCTAACCATTACAGAAAGGTTTTATTTGCACGGGGCCTATTATTTTGATCTTCTGAACACATTGCTAAAAAAGTGGTTAATTTTTTCCATGCAAGTTCCCTATTAGAACCCTAGCCTTAGAGCTTGCGCTCGTTGATTGCCAAAACCCCTTCTACTCACCAATAACAGTGCCGTAGCTGAAGAATAGTTGATGAAACTGGGAAGCAAAAGAGGTAAAAAGACATCCTAGGGCAGTTATGAGTCCTCCGACCACGGCAGTTACTCTTGTCGATTTTCGCCTACAGAAGGCTATTGTAACAGGGGAAAGGAGAAGGGCTACGGCTGTCGACATCGCACCCAGCCATCCTGAAACAAAAGGAAAAGCTTGCATTTAGCTTTTTTTTAGATTGTCTATATTTTTACATTTATTTAATATTTGATGGAAAATGGGTGAATTGGCTTCGCACAATTTTGAATTGAGAGCTTTTCTGTCTTCAAGCTGTAGACCAATAAGGCTAAAAAATATCACCGTAATACATACAATTGTAATACTGCTGGTTGTTGGGAACAAATAAGTCTGGGAAAGTGATTGAAAATGAAATCTGAGCATGGGAACTATGTAAATTTCATGAGAAATAATTTCCATTTTTGGCTTTCGGTTTCAGTTTTGTGAATTGCTGTAGGGTGTGAACGCTAAGGCGGGGAATGAAAGACGACGTTCGTTGCTGTAAAAGGGCGAGAAATATCGAAAATTGTTTCCAGAGCTGTGGCTCCCTAATGAATAGCGAAATTCGAGTTTGCTGAATGATTTTGAATAGTAGAGCTGCAAATGCTTTTTCTACATGTTCATCTTCCCTCATTAATCATTTTTTTTAATGCCACATTAGGTTGTTTTTGGGTAGTGTCTTTAGAAAATACGAGTACATACATTTTCCACCTGAGGCTGATGCTTGTATCATAATTTTGTGATGTACTGGGTTTGGTTATCAATTCTGAAGTTGTCGCATAAAAAGAGAGTTTGTTAAGGTTTTTGGGAGAAATATATCACTTTATTTCCTGGACATGGCTGCTTGGGACTAAGCCTAACTTTGCGGGTTGCATATTTGGCGATTTATCTCACACAATTGGATTAAAGAGAAGCTAAACACGGCGGGTTTCCACTTTCGGCACATCTGCAGGGCGGCTGGGATGTCCCGGCGATAGTCACAGAGTCATATTAGTTTCTTATGTTGTGCTTTATAAAATCCTACCCTTTCGTGTCTCATCTGAATCCACGTCAGACTAGGGGTTTGATGCTTTTCAACAGACGAGACGTTCATTTACATAGCAGGGCAGTTTTTGAAGCTAAATGACGATGACGAAGAAAAGTAGGGTTTGTCTGCTTGGAATATATGACATATATATGGGCGGTTGAGGACAAGCGTCTCGTTTATCTCCACGTTGACAAGATACATAATATGCTTGTGAATGGACACGTCAGCTCCCATCAAAATGTGTAGACTGGACAACATGTCCTTCCACACAATGCCTTTTTTGGGACAGATCCAACCTTCCCCCTTTATGCACTTTATTCCTTTCCTAGCTTGGCAGCTAGAATAGGAGTATTCTTTTCGACTAGACCCTGTTTGCATCCACCGAAAAGAATATTCCTACTTCCTAGTGTCTCTGCAGTAGCGGTTTTTTCTTGGTATGAAGACTGGCCGTGGAACGGTGTGGTGCGATTTATAAATGAGTTAAAATAGTGTGTGGACAGTGCATAAAAGTTTATGGATAGCGTATTTGTGATTGGTGTAATGCGCGCTGTGCGAGATGCTGCTTTGGGGCAGTGCCGAAATCAGGTTCCAGAAGAGAATGGAAAATGGTTACCAAAGGAAAGGTACTACAACTCGGTATGAATGAGGCGCGTACAATGAGACGTCTTTCTTGTTGACTTCATGGTACCCTGAAGGACTGGAAGATCTTAGAGACGACATCGCGTTTATAAGATCTTCCAGTACTACCCCCTTGTCTGGCTTCGGTCCTGAGTCCAGGATGCTGCCTTGTAGTACTTGGATACTCTTCGTGCTTGTGTAGAGCTCCTCCCCGTCTCACGCTGCCTCACCATCGCCATTACAAGGTATCTACCTACACCTACCTGCCTACTACTATCAGTTTACCTACCCATGCAATTAATTCGAATCTTAGTACCTCTGACCCGGCATGGTCATTTCCTCGTTAAGTCTCCTCATTAGCGCTCAACCTAATGTTCAGACGCCACTATGTTCTCACTTTACATCTTGAGGAACACTTCTTGGTCCCAACTAATCGTGGAGCACGATGTATCTACTTTATCACTATTATTTTCCGAGATACCTACGTCGCCGTCGGGATGTTTATAACTCTCAAGTGAAGTGACCCTAGGCTTCATTAAGTCTAAAACTTTGGACATGTTACATTTTAGGTGGGTGCACCATTTTTAGTGATTGCCCGAGACCAGTCTCTTTTGGAGTAGTAGGTCTCGGTAGGTAAGACCATTTCCCTAATAAGAACGCAATACTTCCTCACTTTACAAGAAAGTATAAATCTAAAGGAGCTTCTTGGTAAATGGTATGAGAAATGCCTGGCATCCGTGGCGTCGCGTCGGAGGATCGCGGAAAACGGAAAGAATTAAAGTGCTTTTGAAACGTCGCGTCCGGAGAAAGACAAAACGGCATCTAGTTCAACGAGGACGTCGTTAACCTGACAAATGGGGCAAATGGCTTCTACCTGGCTGCAGGGCCAGTTTACCCTGACATTTTTTAGCCCAGAAAAAGCATTACTTAAAAGATCTTTGAACGTAATCTCCAGTCTACGTATCGTCCTGCTTTAAAAAACGTGGAATTTATTTTATACCTCAAATAATTTACTGCACTTTTACATTTTATGAAATAATTTGTCTCCATTTACGGCTCTCTGCATGGTAGCCTATTTGGGAGGTTTATATCACACAGAAAGTGATATCTTAGAAGCTGAAACATTTATTAGGGGCTTTTGGGAGCTCTTTGTGGCTTGACTGGGTTCTGTCCGGCGTGACAAATTGATGAAGACGGGTGCATGCATGAGAGATGATTGACGCTGGCGATGGCAAGCCCCAGGTACCCACCATGTCATGAGTGTGCGAGTGTACCTACGACACATGTCCAAATTTGGCCATCGCCGTACAATGTTCTCTTCTCCGTGCTCATGCCCTCATGCCACCCAAGTTATAGAGCAGATAGGGAGGTGGGCTACTTTTGTTCTTAAAATAAAAATTTATAAGTAAAACGTATATTACGGGTTGCAAGCAACAATTTTGGGCTGCGGGTCGCAATTACCATTTTTATGATGGTTATTTATTACCTAACAGGAGGATCTTTCGTTAGTAATAATTGACATTTTTAGAATCGGTAGATGTTACTGATATTGTTCTTATCAACTGTATGAAAACATAAAAATTTAAGTTTTAGCCGTGATCATGGTGTGAGGTAACGTGAGAGTCAATTTGAAATTTGAAAAGCAAAAATTAAAAACACAAAACATCCGATAATGCATTATTTAAAATTGGATAATATTGCAGGCTATCCATCTTAATTCTGTTTTCCGACCATGATATAGTGTATCCTTGCAAAGCTTTGTGTGATGATTGTATGAATAGACTGAATGAGACCGTGTAATGACAAATTGTTGAACTCTTCGTATACCTGAAGATCGTTAGAGCGTTAGCACTGTTATTAAGCTGGACGATACACACCGCAGATACCTGGTATTTGCTGAACATGAAATATTAAGACGTGACCCAACCTGATAGTATAGGTACCTCATAATTGCTAGACCCGATTAAATGAGGTAAAGCTGCTCTCCAACGTATTCGCCTTAGATGTAAAACGGATACCGCCACAACCACAACCTCACAGGTTCTCGGGAACCCGCTTCTCTTATCATGTTCCATAGCGACCTCAGTCATGTGCAAGGGTTTCGTGTACCTGGGTGGTAAAATCTGGCCTAAATAAGACGCGAGCAAAGAAATAGGAGACAAAAATGTGAGGGAAGTGGCCGCCTTGCCTCCCAGTAGTGAAACCGCAACAGTGTTGTAAATGAGGAGATGATGTTTTATGTCAGAACATAGCGTAAACTCATCATCCGCATTTTAACGGGAGCCATAAAATACACACCACGCACCTCCGCCATTAACTTCGTATACGATAGTTTGTTTTAATTATTCCATCTAACTTCATTATCCCCATGGGTGACATTTCAAAATTACCGGCAAATCTATTGACTTGCTACTGTTGGTGAACAGCGATTTTTGAAGCACAATTATTTGATGCATTAACAAATAAGTATTTTACGGTGTGCCTATGTGTTCCTATGGTCCACGAGGTGGCCAAGGTTTTACATAATTTTAAATCGTACCAACATAAAATATAGGCCTGCACCTACGTACATCTTGCTTTCTTATGAATGTGGCTCTACGCATTTGCAGCTGAATGGTACAGTGGATTTTTTTTTTTAATATTGGTGTTGCTCTGCGGTAAACAACATAATTGAGCCTTGGGCTGCAAGTTAATAAAAAAGTTAAAACAAGGACAAACAATATACCTTAATCTACGTTTAAAGATTTTAATCGGTGCTTTTCTAGGGCATGAATTTTTTAAAACCTAGATTAAAGTTTATTGCTCCGTTTGTTTTATAGTATGAGGTAAATTCGTATTACTTATATGTATATTAGCCAATGATTGTTGTTTGTTTAAAATAAGATCTTAACAATTAATTAAGTGGCTGTGACTGGCGCGCCATATCTGATACAGACACTATGCATTAAACATCAATCATTGGTACAGATGATAGTTGTATAAGCAAAGGTAGGTGTCACTTGGAATAAATATTACCGATTCGAACACTGGAAAGTACTGGGTGCACGATTCTTGGCGGGGGACACCATGCATTGAACACTTGCAAGAAGCAATAAATCTTGGAAATACTAATTAGAGTATGAAGAGCACACCCATTACCATGCATGCATTCCAGCATCTTACGTACCTGTTAGGGGTACTCACTTAATTCTTGGTAAAAGGCCATGGAAATTAAATGGCAAAATAGGCCAATCTCCATAAGAATCAATGGTAAATGAAAAACAACTGTGCAACGTTCTTCGCGTGACATTCAAATTTACATCCATGATTTTTTTGAATTCTTCACACGGAGAACTTTGCACAGTACCTAGTTCATTTAATTCATTAATTCTTATGGAAACTTGCTTTTTGTCATTTCCATCGACATTTACCACGAATTAAGTGAGTACCCCTGGTATGTACGTGGTTTTGGTATCTTGCCAGTGCAATTTTAGTTGTTAAGTGTTTACAACCCAGCTGGAATTTCAAAGCCAATTTTCGCGAATAATATCAACCGCTAATTGCTTTCGATCCCATATGTGAACCACAGAACACCCGAGGATGTTAAAATACTTTTCGCGTATTCAAGCCGACGCTACGTTTTTTTGGAGGCTATATTCATGAAACTTAAATGATAGAGGTTATTATATTGGTTATTATTTATTTATTTTTATTAAACAAGAGTGTATTTTTTCAAAATGTTTTTAACTTTTTTTACAATATAGACCCCCAATACCCTAAATGCGCGTGGGGGTGATCAAGATGTTAATTTCTAGTTATAATTTACAATTTAAATCTTTACAAAATTTAAATAAATCTACTTCACTTTAGATCCAACAATTTCTGTGTAACATATCTTTTCTTCCTTTTGTGACGGTTTGTCATGCATGGCGAATTCTTCATCATCATACTGAACTCGGTTGCTCGAAGTAGGCTATGGACTTTAGAAAATTACTCAGCAAGTGACTAATTTTTGTGAAATTTTTAACGTTGGCTTGGCCTGTCTTTGTAATCCATATAATAGTCTCTGATAGAACGGGTCCTAGACATTGAAGCTAAACATGACAAACTCAACTCAAATATTATGGCGGCGTATTATGATAAGATTCGCGCGTTTCCGTTAGAATCGTACCATTTTTTTTTATGTTTCCGCGATTATTGTTCCATTCATTCTATTTCCATCCCAACTTATAATCGTTATGTGATTCTACTGGATTTAACATACCTTCAGCTTATATAAAAAATAAATCGGATGAATTGTTTAACATTTCGCTATCAGTCTTTACGTCGTTAAATAGCGGATAAGGATAAGAACTGGTTTATTTACAAGTGAATGAGTTCTGAAAGAGTAAAAGAGGTATCTCGGACTTCGATAGGTCTTGGAAACACAATGGAACAATAACTAGAGTAGATGCAGAAGCCGCGGTTTGCGCACCTGTGCCTTCGCCATATTTTAACTTCAATGTAGGTATTTCGTATAGCACATTTCCGCCGATTTCTATCCTTTTCGTTCCTGAAATATATGGTTCCGTGTCAAGTGATAAACTGTCCGCTTACTTTCAAACTATGGTATGTACATAGTCTATTGCTCTATAGTGGTTTGATAAAGTTTGGACGTAGGTTAAAATAACCTTCAATACAGATAACTGAAAAGTCATCTGGAAAGTGGAAACAAGGTAAAGACCTTTTTAACCAGTATTATTGTCTATTTTGTTAGTTAGGTACAAAATTCTTGGCGCGATTAATTTGGTTGTATCTACTCGTATTAGATGAAATGTCTATTTCTACGGGTACTCTTAAAGGAAAAATAGTAAAATATTATCATTTACCTATCCCAGCTGGAGAAAAGAGAGTATAGATAGGTACCTATAGCTACACATGTAACTCGTTTTCAATAATTTATGCCGCAGCAATTTATCAAAGAAATTAATAAAGTGAGTGTAATATTACATTGAAATTAATAGCGGTGGGTAGCGGACTGTCTGTTTATGTATTTTTATTTATGGATTTGCGGTATGAGCTATTCCCAGTTGCCAACCTGCGCAGGTTCGTGTATGTATGGTTCGGATTGATAAAAGCGTCATGATTTAACTGCCCTGCAATTATTGGTTGTTTTTGGCGTTCTATTTACAGAATTAGATTCCGCATAAAATACTAAAATGCATGCGAATGTAATAACTGTTCGCTGTGCATGGCTTGAATTCTCAGTATTTAATGTTAAAAGTTGCTGAGAACCTTGTGACGTCGCTCTTGTTGTACAAATCAGCGATGGTATTTACTTCCCTATCTTATTTTTTGATGCCGTAGATAACTTAACCCAGAGGAAAGGAATATGCAGTTTTATGAATTTCGGCCATCTTGACAGATAGTAAACGTCACATATTCGCCTCGTAAAGTGTGGGAATGATGGGGCAAACGGGACATCTAGCGGGGATTTAAAGGAGGAATTCGAAAACGATTAAAGCTTGTGCCAAGGAGAATGGCTGCTGCTCTGGTTTGATGGAGATTTCGGAGATGGGCCGTTGTTTATGCAAATCGGCGCGACATAAACCGGCTCATATCGAGGGCTGTTTCCTCAAATTGCTTTCATATACACTGCACAGCGTCACTTTGAAATTGGGTCATTCTTGGCAAAGAAATTAGTCATATCCTTGCAGATGTTGTTGTCTCCTTTGTAAAAACGCAAGGAAGCTGACAGTGTTAATACTTCGACATTAATCGAAGGTTGAGAGGGTATTTGTATCATAATAAGTGTATTACGGTTATGGAGAATTTATCCAGCGCTTAATTAAAAAATAATATTTTTATTGGGGTGGAAATCCAGCTCTGTACATTATAATGTTCTTTTAATTTTTTTAACGGATGCATTCTGTTTTCATAACATTTTTGTATTCATTAATGGGATTCACGCTAAGCCTAAAAATGTGTGTAAGAAAGTCAGAACGTTAGAATGAATTTTAAGCTACCTAAATTAATAAATTCTTACATTCTAATATTCTTACATTTTTAGGCTTAACGTAAATCCCATTACAATTACAAAATGTATCAAATCCACCATCTTGAATTATGCCCGACCTAGGAATTTCTCAAGATCTACTCTATTGTAGATCTTTCAATTCACTAAAATGAAAATCGTGCTAAGTTCATGCTTTCTTCACTAAAAATGCATGATGGAGCACCAAGCCTTCAGACTAAGGCGTGTTCTTTATGGTATTTTCCATGCTAAAACTCTGTAAATGATTGATAGAAATTTATATAGGTATATTTCCGAAAATATTGAGCAATAAAAAAGGTTTTATGTGTATAGAGCTTATTGTTTGACTTTTCATCGCAGCATGGAACTAATGCAATGAAGTGGATTTTTTTCATGCTAGGACTCTATACGTATAGTCTCTATACTGAATTGACTCTTCTGCTGCCATGAGTTATTTGCAGAACCCGATTCAGCATAAAAACTAGGTTATCATAGTTAAAACCGTTTTCTGTGCGATGTCTCAATTCGCCGTAAATAATGTTTGAAGTTGCAGAAACACGGATATTGCGACGTCAAACTTTCCGCCGAAAATTGCGTAGGCCGTCACCTTTATAAACTTTCTGCAACTTAAAACATAAATTGAAACAATGCACAGAAATACTAGTTGGGAAAAAACAATTATTTCCTATAAATATATATATATTTTTTTTTATATGTTTTATGGAAACTCATTGTGCAAGAGGCGAGAGGTCCCCACGGGCCGATTCAGCCACGTTAAATAAATAAATAAATAAATAAATGGAAACTCAATTATACCAATGCATAAAAATTGACCGGCACCACCTTCTGCGGACCCCTAGCAAGTGCTTCTTGGACCCCTTAGGGGTCCACCACACTTGAGAACCGCTGGTGTAAATAACTCATACCAGTCAAAGAGTCCATTGAGTAGAATCGAATAAAAAAAAATAATTGATTGTTTTAATTTTATCAAGATACGCAATGTCTCAGTAATAAACATTAAAAATTGAGATTTGAAACTGTAAATAGATAGCAAGCCCTTTGGATGTAAAAGAATAAAGCGCTCAGTTGAGTGATAATTAAAGCCGAATTGCCGCCCACTTGTTGACAAGCTATGGTGGGCTATTATATTCCAGTGATGCTGATAGTTTATCGGAATGGCTCCGGTTATTGTATAAGTTACGTCTTGGGGCCCAATCTGTTGCCCAATTCCTGATTTATGGGTTTGTGGGCGTTCCCATATCCAAATCCACTTAATCTAGTTTTCACAACACGGTGTCAGTACAAATTACATTCGGGGCCAGGAATGTGATACATTTTTCTTCGCACCCGTAGGACACACATTACAGCTACCAAACGACTGAGAATAGTTTTAGGTATTATTTACCTACTGCCTAAAAAGAACAACGTTTTTCATGATTCATATACCTGTATAAATTATATTTAAAATAAACTAAGATTTAAAACCGTTTTACTCCTGCAGAGTCTTAATTCGCCAAAGTTTGTATTGGAAGTTGCCCCAAAACACGCTGGACATTCAAGATGTCACGCGTTGTGTACAAATCGCCACGAGGCTTGTCGAGGTTTGAAAGTGTGATTTCCGAATTGAGGCACTGCACATTAAAACTACTGTAACTTTCCGAGATCTTAGTTTTTTTAAGCAGAATATTATTCTGTAAATAGCTTAACGGAAAGGTTCCTTCTGTTGTCCTATGAACATGTAGCAACAAAGGACAAAATCGACGAATCGAGACAGCTCAGATACATAAAATATGTTTGTTTCAAAAGTGGTGTTTGTTTGGCGTCGTGTTAGGAAGACGGATCACTTTACGAATCAAAGGACGGCAGTTAACTCCCGTTTTCCTCTGCTTCCCCCCATCCCCGTTTCCTCCTGCTTTTGCCCCTGGCCTCCGATTTATGTTGAACCGACTTGGTGCCATTTACGGTCGCCTTCTAAACGGCTTCACGTTTATTGTAAAATTATTTCTTGTATAACTTTATTGGGAGCTGAGCCTCCGATGCTCGACCACACCGGACAAATAAACATTGAAGAAGAAGAAGATTACGAATTTATTGACCATAAGCTGTAGCAAAAAATTAATAATTATTTTCTACTTTAGACAAAAAGTGTTTCCTTACTTTCCTTTACTTTCTTTTATACTTTAATTCGTTGCTTACTGTGGTTTGGCTGAAAATACTTTCCAAAACTGAAAACAAATAATAACAAGAAAAAACGGATTTTGAATAATATCAAAACATTATATTTTTTAAAAAAGATTAATTTTTATTAAATAATGGCCGGCTAAAGTAAAATATCGTCGCGCCAATACTGGCTGGGGATGGAAGAAGGAAGAGAGAATGATTTGTTTCTTTATTTTATGATTATTGCCGTTGCCGCCGCCGCCACTTACTTCTAATTATGTTATCTCCCCTCATCAGCTGCTTTGCAGGTAAATATTTAATTGGAGTACCTAACTATCGATATTTTTGATTAGGTCGTTATTTCATGCGAATGTAATTTTTAGCACCATGTTATACCCTATTCCATTGATGTCCCCCCTTCACCCTTCACCCTACCAATGATGTCCCATGTCCCGTCAATACGGTTGAGCTTGGAAGATTGATTTGCTGTTTCGGAAGATCTCG
>Ga0194135_10002730_pt1 | contig 10750 bp, 15 predicted proteins | sample LitLau_LLRF_2013_FD_134024 | JGI IMG/M metagenome (GOLD analysis project Ga0194135, IMG submission 134024) | Freshwater sediment microbial communities in response to fracking from North America - Little Laurel Run_MetaG_LLRF_2013 (version 2) | ecosystem: Environmental > Aquatic > Freshwater >... | reverse complement strand
GTGATGAGGGAGGAAACGTTTTAGAAATACGAGTAATGTAAATGTGTTAATTCGTTTTAGGATGCGGTTACAAGAGGGACTTCGATTTGCATACTCTTCAGCTGGAATTGTGAACTTGATCATAGAGCTGGAACTCCAGGTTCATTCAAATTAATTGCATTCTTAATTACTATAAACTCGTGATTGGATAAAATAGTAATGGATGATTTAAATTAGAATGAGAGATTAGGAGTGCTGGAACCGGATGTGGAAAACATAGAAGATTACGAAAGGACAACTTCCGTTTTGCAGTATGTCATGTTCCCTCCTGTAACGTCCCTTGAGAGGTAGGAACCTCTTTCGGTTTATCTTTTCTCAGCGTAATAACAAAAGTATCCAGACGTTCTTAACGTTTACGCTCTTAATCACCCTTTATATGTAGCAATGTGGATGAGGACGAGGAGGAGCGGGAGGAGGATTTAGAAACGTCCGAAGAAAGTTCAGATCTCTACCTCATTACGGAATGTTGGATTGAACCGCAAGTTGGGAAGATTTTAAGTAACCCGGAGAGTATATCTTTTCACGGTTTGGAATTCGACCAGGTTCTGATCAAGGTAAGCTCTATGATTTCTTTACGGTTTTCATTTGAAGGGAAGTGTGAATGCGTCTCTCTGTGTGCTTTTTTTTTTTAATTCCATACACAATGACGTTGGTTGAGGGTCCATTGAAGTGACAAAGGTTGATGAGTGAAACAATTGGAATTTATCTGTCGTTGAATGAATGTTTTGATTATGACTTCCCATTGATTTCCAATTGTTTACTTTTACTTGGGACAACAAAAGTCCTTCCTCCATTTGGATTGGAAACAATGCAAGAATGGAATTGGAGATTAAAGTGCCTCAAGAGCGCATATGAGAAGACTCTTTCTCATAATCTCTATTTGGAATTGGGACAAAACAAATAGAAGGTGATAAATAATAAGGGTAAATCCTCCTCGACTAACATCAAATTAAGGCACTTGATTAACTCACTCTCATCCCTTGGATTCGTGGAATTGAGAAAATACATGAAATTCTAATTCAGGGATCTCATCCATTCTAATCTCCAACGTGGTGCAATCACTACTCCTTGTATTTGAGTTTCGCCGATTTCCTTTAAAAATGTCAGAAAAGCAAAACTTGAAAAATTAACCGTCTTCATTCAGGATTATGAGCATTTCTTTTTCCATTTTCATTTTTTTTTTGCAAATTAGAGCGACGCAGTTTAACTGTACCGTCCAAAACGTGTAAATTTGGTATCTTATCATTAACAATAACTGGCGAACCAAACACATTCCCTTTCTGAAGTGTTTCGGTAAACAGTTACAAAACTCCTCCTTTCCTTGGAACATAAAAATTGCAGACGGGATAAAATATTTCCGCTGAAATTATTCATAGTTAAAGAAATAATTCAAACTAAATTTGAAATGGTTCTGGCGAGCGATAATTTAATGCGTAACACTGAAAATATAATGAACGATTGATAGATACTTCCTTTACTTGTAAGAAGTTAATTTTGGAATAAGGAGTAGTTTGAAAACGTATATTGTCATTCATTCTCCAATGCGTTTCAAAAAGTTTCCGCTTATGGTACACACCAGACAAGTGTGAGGAGTCACTCAATATATTAAGGTGTAATTGTTGTCATCATATGATTTTTGAGAATTGCACAAGATTTCATGTATGCATTCTTGGCGGAACTTCCGTTTCCGGTTTGTAGGAGTAGAAAGTTTGTGTTTGGTGTCGGGGTTGTAAAACTGAAATCTTGAGGACGTGAGTAAAAACAAGGGATTTTGCAACTCATTCTTTTACTTCTTGACTCTTTTCATTCATTAAACTTCCGACCGATGATGATGCTGATCCATGGATCGAATGTTTAGTCAGGAAGGATGACGTTACTCGGGCCAAGGTGTTGTTTAGGTGGAAAAAGTGCTATTCTAGGGAGGTTTTTTACAAATCGGCAGGATTTCGTGGTATTCTTAGAAAGATGAAGGTTTCCATTTCAGGTTTGATGATCCGAGAGAGGCCTCATCCCATTGTTTCTCAAAGATTTCGAGTAGGGTTCCCCCACATTGCGAAAAAAGGTCAAAAGGAAGGAACGGAACAACGGTGGAAGTTGAGATAAGTCCTATCACCTTAGCTTTCGGTTTTTACGGAACCGTTAATTCCATTCTCTCTCTACTTATCTCAATTTTCTGTTCAATATATACATACACACATTATTATATAAATTTTTTTTTTATCAATTGTCTCCCTCCCTGCTAGTTGAGCCTTATCAGTAACAAAAAAAAAGAATAGACGGGATTTTGGTTAAGTTGTGTGTACTTTGTCCTTTTGGCTTCACCTATAAATCTCCTTGGCAAGAGAATTGAAGCTCTCAAACCGTGTCTTGATTTCCAGACTTGAACAGTTTAACAGAGAATCTCAGTTGGTTAGTTTTTCGTGAGTTTTCCCCAAGGTGTCCAAAGGGTTACTGAAGCGGTCCGGTGGGGCTCATCTACACTCTTCCGAAACTATCAACTTCCGTTTGTTTCCCGATTCCATGAATTTCCTCGTGTCCATCACTCTGAGTTGGAAGTGAAGATCTCGGCATGGGTTACTATAAGCTGGCACCGTTCGTTTGCGTGTGATTAGCTCAAGTGCCAGATCTAACTCTTCCAGCTCAAGGCTGACGGTCAGTAGACGTCGTCCACCCCAAGGGTTTTGTACGATCTTCCGTAGTTTCTTTGTTAGACTCTTATAGCTTGTAGCCACCGATTAAATATTGTGTAGGAATAGAGATGGATTCAATTCTAGTGAGTGGATCTTTTAGAGCTAAGTGGAGGAGTAGTCTTGTCACTTTGATTACAAACAAGTGAGATTCAACTTCTCCAACTTATTTCTACCACTTGAGAGCGTCCAAGTAAATTTTGCGGTTAGGATTTATGATTCTTAAGAACTGCATTTCCGTATTTTGTATGTTGTACATGAAATTATATTATTAATAAACGAAAATGGATCCAGAGAGAGTTCTGAGTGGTTTTTGTTTGGGATCAGAGGACGAAGGGTACCGCCATGATCCTGATCCTCTTCGGGGCATCCATTTTGTGTCTTTGTTTCGCACTCAGTCGAACCGCTCGCTCGGTTCTCTTCGGTCCTGTCGGATTTGGGATTTGGCGAAAGAGGATGGAATCGATGCGGACAGCCGGCAGCCGGGGGGAGACTTTAGGCTTTCTCCTGAAAATTGATTCCTCATTTCCTTCTTCTTATGTCAACAATTGGGATTTCTCATAAAAACTCGTATCTTCCATTTGTGGGGACGGGTGTATGTAATTTTGGGATTCGAAACTGTTGGTTTTAGGTGCTGCCCTTACTGACAATGAGTTATAATTCCCATTCTGTATTTCTGTAGAATATAAATTCGAAATAAATTTGAAACTAATACGAAATTAATGAATTCGAAACTGTTTTATTTAAAGAAATGAGAATGATGTAGAAGATGAATTGACCAAGGCAGGGAGAGAGAAAGGAAGACGTATTCAAAAGGCAATGTGGAATTATTGGAACGATCCAATGGAAATGCGCCATTCGTCGTTTAGTGGAAAGCCGAATGCTTCCATCTTTGCTTCCGTTGAGTGATTTGGGAAATTTAGCCCCAGACAATGTTAGTTTCGAAAAAAATTCTTTTGGCAATTAGTGACACGAAAATTCAAAACGGAGAGAAATTCTCAAATCTGGTAGTCTGGCAGCGAGTGACTGAACTTCTTTTCCCTCATATTGATCCGGAAACCAGAATGTTATGACCTCTTTATTTTGAAATGTAGATGTTTGACATGGACCATGAATGCATTTCCGCCCTGGTGACTTTTGAGCATCTCTCGATGATGTGTCAGAGTGATCAAGTCCCGTCACCTGTGGATGTTGTTGATGGGTAAGGAATTGTCGGTGAACGGGTTCCCCACATAATAGTTTACCAGATTCCACCAAGTGGGTTTGATTGTTCTAGGGGAATGCAGAAGCCGCTGGATCCCATTGAAGACAAAATCCAGTACATTCCATTCACGTGTGAAGTGAAACGAATTCTACCCAAATGTCGACAGGCGGAGTTATTGTTTTCAATGTTCAATCAAGGCAAGCGAGGCTAATCCTACTACAATTTCTCCAACTCAAATCATGATGAAGATACATGCAGTCATTTCGCTTTCTTCATGATTTTCAGACCTTTCCATGAGTTTCCCGGTAGTTGCAGATTCTGAAATCTCAGCCTTCTGTGATCGAGCTAATTCCATATTATTTAAATCTTGGATTGACAATGTGGCTCAAATGCATGATCGTGAGGTCATGCTCCACCCCGAAGAGCATAAAACCTTGTATGAAATTCTCACCAAGCGAGTACGACCCCTTACGCACGGAGAAACGCCATTCGCTGGGAAACTGGATGGAGGTATGGAAAATTGTTTGGAGCGGAGGGGGAGACTGTCATTGAATGGTTAATGGTTATTCCGGCGGGATCCCTCCTCTCTTCACCCTTCCAATAATATCAACCCTAAGTGAAATCGGACACAATTTTATCCCACTCATTTTATTCTTCAGATGCTCGTTCATATCCCAAATGGCGAAGTTTCATCAAAGGACTTTCACCAGCTCATTTTCTCTTGACGGTTCTCCCAGCATCCTATCAAGACCTTAAGCTCCTCCTACTCTCACCCCGTACACTGGAGAAAGGAAATGAGAATAAGGCAGTATTCCTTCTGCCAACGGATGATCCGAATGACAACAGCTTTGCTCACGAAAGAAGTTTCTTATCCTCACCCACGACACCGCAGCTAGAGCCTGGGAGTGAGAGTGAGGAAGGTGAAGATGATGTAGGTGAAACAACGGAATCCAAGGTGGCTGGTGACCCGTCTCAAGCAAAAGTTCATGACTCTGCTGTAGCTGCTGTTGGTCGACGTAAAAGGAGTCGCGAAAAGTCTGGCGGAGAGTCAGGTCCACTTCCAAAGAAAGCACTGAATCGAAAAAGTTCTTTAGATAACCTTTTTCGCTGCCGTACAAATTCTGTGGAAGCTGCCTGGAAAGCGAAACTTGGGAAAAATACGACGGTTCCGAAGGATCTGGATGACAGCAGCTGCATTCTTTCTCCGAAAACTGAATCAGAACGACAAGACTCTCAAATTTCATTTGAGAATCAAACAAGAGCTCATAAATTGTTCCCTCCCAATCATCAAACCAAATATGGATCAATCACCCTCCCAATTTACGTCTACGACTGCTCCCTCCCTACACTTACGGAGCATATCATCTTTAGGACCTGTTCAGGGGCAGAGGATATTTACACCGACTGTCGTGTGTGCAGCAGTGAAGAGAATTCATATCCCAGTAAGCCACCGACGAGTCTCGTCAGGTCTCCAATGAAACATGTCAGTCCAGAACCCAAATCGGAAGAACATGAACTTCCACCAAGTAAGGTTAACTTACACTGCCGAACTTATTCAATATGAGTTTTTCATCTCTACTCCATTTCATGTAGCCAGTGGGGACACGTTAGAGAATCATTGTCGGGCCTTGGAAGTGGCATTTGCGAAGTCTTACGTTCACGGTCTTTTCGACAGTCTACAAGCTGGGGATTACATTCACAAAAATGATGTCCAAGAAGCCATTAGACTTTGCAGGGAAACGAAAATTGAAATTAATTTGAGTAGCTTTATTCAGGTAATTCCTAAACTAGGACTGTAATGATGAAAAATCGTACTCTAATATTTGAATATTTCTGTTGCTTTTCGTGTTTAGACAATCTGCAGACATTTCAAGGAAATGCGGAAGAGGATAAAAGAAGAAGAAGATGGAGATGCTAACAAGGAACCTTCTCCATCTTGTGATGAATTAAAAGACATTCATGCTTTCATAAAACGACGCTTCAACCAATCAATTCTCTCCGCTTTTCACTGGGTCATGGACTGTGCCGGAATCTTTTATTTCAGAAACTCTGAACCCAAATTGGTACGAGAATGTTGACCATGGTGTGTTTGAGCGGTTTTTCCCGAGCCGATTGAACAATTCTCGACGGACGTGATTTTTACAGGAAAACGCATTGAGCAGGAGCAATTCCTCCAAGAATGTATCCGATGTGGAAGTCGGATCTGCAACTGTCAAGGCGGATTCCATGGCGTCTGGGTTAGAGACCACTAAGAATGACACCACTACGACAGTCGATTCTTTAAAATCTCCTGAATTGGAACTGGATGATGCCATTCTTGGACCAGACTTTTTCACTCTGGATGAAAGGTCAGACCCATCTGCGGCATACAAAGGAAAATCCAATGACTCTATAAATTACTAAATACGAATGTGGTTTTCCTATTTATAGTGTGGAGATGTCGTCGGAAGAGAGTGGGCCGGTCCCTTTGTTTCTCTACTTAGCATGTACTTATATTCATGGAGAAGTATCAGGCTCATTTCTAGTCCATGACATCCCTACTTGTTTAGGTGAGTCCTTACTCCCCTCTCAACGTTCTCAAAAGGAATTATTGTATTAGTTGTAAATGTTTTCAAATTACTACCGCAGAAGAGATTGCGGAAGCACTTGGTGATGGTTTTGAAGAAGGAGATCCAGAGGAGAAAGTGGAGCTATTCATGGAGTTTGTATTTTTGACTGTTCCGGCCGAAGTGGAAGAGGTGGACTATCGCGTAGCCGACACAATCCGAACATCCTCCATGTGCAGCCTCTCTCCAGTCCCATTGGGCAAAAAAGGGGAGCTGAATTTGATACCATTCTCCAAAGAACGAGAAAACTCCCTCTCCGGGTAATGTTTACGCTAACACCATACAAAGACCAAATTATAACGTTTAGTTGATCCTATGCAGAATGTTTGATCATGGTGGAGGAAAGGCATATCCAACACTACCTTCTCAACAGTATCACCGAATCAAGTCAGTTGTGGACGATGTAAGACAACGCGTAAAATCAGCATACATGGCAATAGATGCTAAAGCTATTTATGTCTGAATTAATACTTTTCAGGTCAAGTGGCTCCTGAAGGATGAAGTGACGTCATTTCGTTGGGAATCAAGCCCACTAACAGAATTAGCTCTGACACTGGTTGCATGTCACGTTGAACAGTCGCCAGGTAAGCCTGGATGCCAAGTCACAATCGTTCCACTCAATTTTGTCAACAGTCCGGCACAAACTGGATATGAAAAATTCAAGGAGGTGGGGATCAATTTAGAACTGTAATGGTAACTGGAAATATATGGACTGAATAAATGCTAACAACGTTTAAATGTAACTTTGGTAGAGACTCCGGAAGTCGTCCATTCAAGGTTATGAACTTAAGGAAGTGGGTTCTCTCTTCTATCTGGTCCCAATTCCAAAACCAAAAAATGTTGTCAGCAGTACCTATAATCTTCGGTGGGGTTTAGGTAGCGCATGTTGTGATTTCGGGGTAGATGGTTTGAGGAAGGAACGTTACGAATTTCAATGTTTTCTTTACCTTACAGAAGCAAGGCGGAGAATGGAAGAGAGCCAACTGAGTGAAGAAATGATGAAACTCTCCTTAGAACCTCCATTAAATAGTACCCGAGTGGAATTTGATTTGGAAGAGCCTGAAGTTTCTGAAATTCAAGCTGCTCGTGAGCAATTGCGGAGACTTCGGAAATCTTCAGGGCAGGATTCAGTGCGTAATCGGAACATGAATAATACGGAATCATTAGAAAGTAGTGGAAATGAGCAGGCTCAATCGAAAAGAGATCTCCTCGAGACCAGTTATCTCACGACCCCCAGTCAACTTAGTGAAATCTCCAGCATTGTTGAGAGCATGAATACAAATGAGGATGGTAAATGCATTCTTTTAATTGATGGACCCTTTGTCAGGATTTCTAACTTGATTCCATTTCAAAGGGTACGAAGGGGATGGAAGTGATTCGGGAGAAGACTGTGCCCTCAAACTGGAAATTGCAATTCGAAACCGTAACTTACCTCCGTTCTGGATTTTATGCAAGCTTTCAGTGCAGCAAGTCGTCATCTACTTCCACAGCAGGTAGAACAAATGAGGCTCTTGTTAAAGTGCTTACCAGGACTGTATATCCTGTTCTTTATATCTTGATCTGATTGGTTCCTGTAGGTACGATGAGGACAATCCAGCTCTCTTTGAGTATCTCATTGGTCTCCGAAATAAGATGGTTCGTCTTGTGAAACAGCTCAAGAGGTAAGCAATATCCGAGGTTTCTTCCTCTTTACTTTCCTTTGAATTTCCATTAATTTCGTATCCCTAAATTTTAGACTCGTAAATCAAGACATTTTGTTACAACAACTCCATGATAGTCGGCAGTGTAGCAACTTGATTGAACCCAAGCCAATTTCACCCGACTACATGGATCACGGACTACACTATCCACCGCCAATTGTCATCAAAAGGATTGAAGGTATTTCATGGATGATAATTACATTTTTATTCGCATCTTTGTACACCCCTTTCATTGAGTTCATTTAAGTGTCAATATTTCCTGTTAAGATTTTGATGCGGAGGGACTTAGCGACAATCCGAAAACAACACACAATTCGAAACAATTCCCATCCGGGTACTTTTCATGCGATGTTGTATGGGAAACCAAGTTTGTACTCCACTCCCGCCTCAGAACCGGTCCAGGGAAATCGTTAGTCTCTCGTGGAATTCAGGTTACATAAACGACATCTAAATTTTTATTCTGCTGTTGATCGGATGAGCGGATGATCCATATGAACAACGTATTGACCATAGACTCTACAAGGAGCGCTGATTGCATTTGAGGTGCTGAATCGTCAAAACATGTTTGTGTACCGGGACAGTTCTGGAAATGTCTTTTATTTGAGGTAAGGAATGTTGTATAGAGTGAAGATGACGACAAGGAACTTAATGAATCTTAAATTAAAAATTTTGTTTGTAAGATTGTATCGAATGGAGGACAAGTCCTTAGATTTGTCTACGCAGGAAATTGAGGACATCGAAGGAGTAAGCATTTAGAGACTTTAGAGGCAGCCTTCGACAAAGCGTGTTTATTTTCTAATGATTTTTTGCTAATTAATTTGCCATGTAATTATCCAATCCAAAAGGCAACTTCAAAGTCAGGAAAGGAGTTGTTGGATGAGATGGGAATTGCTGCTAGTCACGGAAACAATGAGATCAAGACCGCAGCACTATCATCTTCATCAGAGAGGAAGAATGAAAGTGTGATATTGCTACGTGTCCATGGAATCACGGAAGCAGGTGAGTTGCTCTTGCTGATAGGGAAAAGGAAGAAGATGATTAGCACCACTGGCCGAATGTCCACGGATTATGATTTTGTTCTCGTCGTTGCAACTTGATCAATCTAACTTTTCAGGTCATGAAATTAAGGACAATTTAGTTCAGTCCTTACGGAACAAATTGGATGACGCCGTCATGGATATTCTCTCAGTGACACTGGACAGGAATCCACATTGCAAGTTGACCCCAGAGGATGTCACATTTATACAAAAGTCCAACTCCCCTCCAGACATTGTGATCCAAGTAATCCAAATTAATGCAAAGTCAACTCGAGGCTTATTCCATTGTGCTTCAATAATTTATTTTAATTTACAGAACAGCATAAATTCATTTGCTTGTCAGCATCTCCTCGCCTTTGCATTTTACCTGCATCAGAACTTACTTCAATTTTTCTACTTGCCGAAATATACAGAACTCAAACCGGAATTCCATTTTCGGGTGAGTGGCTATTTTTTCCAAGTAATTTTTTAATTGTACATTATAAATATTGATAATTGCGAAATGAATGAATGGTTTGTAGGATTATACGGAGTCAGGAGTGGAGTGTGAGCCGTGTGGGACCATTTACTTTTACAATCAACGCCCTGGTGGAACTGGGAGTAGAGGGATCGCATCTGTCGCTGTTTCAATTGTAGATGGGAGTGGGAAGCCGATTTCGAAAGCAGAATGGAGTCGACCTACGGCGGATGCCTTTTTGACGGACTTCAACCCTGACGACTTTGAGGAGAGAGTGAAGACAGAGGAAGTCGGTAAAATTGGTAACTAGAGTATTCCAACTTAAATCCTTGAAGTATCTGGAGATCGAGTCGAGATTGACTTGTCCCCTGATTTCAGGTACATCTCCGACCCAAGTTCTCGTAGAGCTTCGAATTTGGAAACAAGGGAGAATCAATTTGGAATTGTTGAAGGGATTTCTCAGCGCAGCCATAAAACATTCAATTTGGGACTTGACGACCGAATTTTATTTTCTTACGGCACCACTCTCCAGTGGAATAGGACCCGCAGCAGAGAATCCACAATTTGCATTTTCCTTCTCTGCACCAAGCACTCCGAGTAAGTTACGTGGCCTTCAAGTACAATGTAGGATACAATTCAATTGAGCTTTAGGGATGTGGGAGGTTTAGAATTTAGTCAATTTTATGAGCAAAGCAAAAGGGAATTAATGTATCGTGCATTAGTGAATTGATAAATTGACATGTTAGAAAACTCAGGGAGTGTTCCCGTGGAAAGAAAATTGAATGCGGTAGGAGGTGCTGAGAGGGCGACAGAAGAGTCGTTGTCCTTGCTAATTGGAAGGCGGAATAGTATTGTGCAGCCATCTGTCCAAGACAAGGGTTTGGAACCCCTTGACACGAGGCTAAGATCCATGTCTGTCAATGGTAATATTTTTAAATTCAATCCATAAAACGTATCCTCAAACCTCATGGGTTTTGTTCTCAGCCTCAGTTTTTTGGTTTGTCTTAACCCCATTCCAGC
>Ga0194135_10002729_pt1 | contig 10751 bp, 10 predicted proteins | sample LitLau_LLRF_2013_FD_134024 | JGI IMG/M metagenome (GOLD analysis project Ga0194135, IMG submission 134024) | Freshwater sediment microbial communities in response to fracking from North America - Little Laurel Run_MetaG_LLRF_2013 (version 2) | ecosystem: Environmental > Aquatic > Freshwater >... | reverse complement strand
TGAGGGAAGCGGGGCGAAGGCGAACAGGAATTCTTGACATAAATTATATTAATTTTGAGATACCGTTTCTTGTGAAAGTAGTGGCAGTGGCGGTGGTAATCTTTGGTGAAAGTGGGAGCGGATGGAAGTGCATACCTTTCTCCGAAAAGAGACGAGACCCAGACGGTACCACAGCACTACTACTGTGCGGTGGTCGTCTTTCGCGAATAACAACAAGAAGATAAGAATTTTAAAAGGAAAACCTATTTCGCGAGGAAAATGAAAGTGTAAACAGAATCCGGAAGGACAAGCCCAAAATCCTCTGCTGATAACCAGAAGAATATCCAAGCCCAATCCCACTTCGGCACCACAAAGGTGGACAATTTGGTGCCCAATTGAGTTTGGATTCAAAACTTTCACTTTCTGTTTCTGCTTTGTATAGGTAAAAAGAAAGGAACGGAATTCCTTAGCGCCGCCAGCAGACGAAATTCACACAAAAAACCCGCGAAATCACATGAGGTTTTTTTTCTGCAACTACATCTATTTTTGACATCAATTAAATTAGTGCTTGCGTTTGGTTGTTTTGTTCCGTGGTGATTGATTGAAGAATGTCGGGGATGATGGACAATGAAGGGGAGCCAGTGGTCCAGGATAAACCAGAGCAACACATCCTTCGCCCCCACATGGAACTTCAACGCCGGAAGCTGCACAAGGACCACAAAACCCTTCAGGAAATTTATCAACATTTCCGGAATTGGGAACCAAAACATGAAGTGTAAGGGGCCTGCCTATAAATGTCAAAAGTGGATTACGGTACGGTGGGTCGGGTCTATTTCTAATTTATTTTGCAGATGGGTATACCAGTACGGTCCAGCAGCCCTAGGCCTGGCCAGTACCTTATCCGCTTTTTACATCAATTACCACTTCCGAGAAACGTTGTATCTTCTCAACTACACAAGGTTGTCCAGCTACGCTATCATGTTCTGTGCACCTGGGTTGTCTGCAGGAGTTCTCCATTACCTCGTAAGGGAGTATACCTTAAATTAAAATTAATAATAGAAAGTTCGAAATTACTTAATTGATTAACTTTTAGTTTGTGACGCGGAATATCTTGCGAGAGCAGCGCTTAGCTGCCGAATGTCCTGTGTGCCTCCAAGTCAAAGGAATGGCTCTACAAGGATTCGCATCCATCGCTTACCCGCTTATCCTGGTACCCATGATTTGCTATCCTGTAAGGAGAGAAACACTTGAAATCGCTCGTATTAACCTACTGATGTAGTAGGGCAGCAAACAATTTGTAACTTTATCTTTTTTCGCAGGTGGCAAAGCGGCTCCAGAATTATAGCGTGCCAAACATCAGTTTCAAGAACAAGTACCCTGTGCTCCAATTTACCCGTGAGATGCTCAAACCCATCCGAGGTAACCTCTGGGCGATGACTGCTGCCCAAGTCGTGCTTGGGATGGGGCTTACAGTTTATGAGCAGAGTAACTTTTCCCTAGTAGTCAAGCCCAAGTTGGATAAAATCAAGACGGTTTTTTCAGTTCAATTCCCTCTAGGCTCTCCGCATAGTACAGACCAGAATGAGTAGACGTAATTTTATTAGTTGCCAACAGTCGCACATTTTATTTAAAAAGATGAAGGAGAACATTAGTCAAGTCACTCACTCCTTAAATTATTTAGAATTCATATTATTTAACATGTTCATACATTACAGAATAAAAGTCAATCCAATTGAGTTATCAACGATCCACAAACAACTTTAGCATCATATTCATTATACCTAAGTTCTAAATTCGGTGTTAGTTTTCTTAAGTATACTTATATTGAGGATGAGGGGATTACAATTTTCAATCGGACTCACCCATTACATGTCAACCCAAACCGTTCGATTCTGGTTCACTTGATTTCCTTCACCCATCCGCCTGTACATAATAATCAATGCCGTAATTATCCTAAAGGTAATTAATTCCTTGCAATGCGTGCGTGCGGAGCCTAATTACAGAAATTGATTATACACAAAACGCGTGGAATCACCTCAAGCAGCACTAACTCCGCACCACATCAGCGCTTAACCAGGAGCTATTTCTATTCTAAGCATTAACAATCCTCTCAACTTCCCTTTTAGGTGAAGGGGTAGGTTTTCTCAAAGACATTTTTGGTTAGTGCTAACTTGCGCGTCTTTGAAAGAAAGACGATTTGAACAATTTCTCTAAATGGGTTCCCTACGCACGCACTTCCCTGTTCCCTTCCCGTTTCGGTTCAGTTTTACTAGTACGCGGTGAATGTTTGGAAGTTAGCGGGAGAAAGAAGACGATCGATCCGTTGCCTGTCAATCCAGTTAAATTTTGAGTAGTAGTAAACGCAATTCGAAATTAGCCAGGGGTTAATTTGGAGAAAAATTTGCACTTCTCATCGAAGGTAGTCAGACGGGGGAGGAGAGTCAATTGGAGTCGCCTAGGCTGCACGGAGGCTAAAAGGCACCACGGGAGTTTTGCCAGCGACCGACGTAGTCTGCATAGGTGATGGAGACCTTTTCACTTTGGTAGCGTGTCAGTTTGATAGCCGCACGGACATCAGGGGTAACGGACCCTTTGAAGCCACCCTTACGTAGGAGCGAGTCAATAGTCTGGATTTGGTTCCAGCCTGGAAAGTAGGAAAAAAAAACAACGTGAAATTAGCGAAGCCAGAGGAAGTTAAATGGTTCAAGAAAAATATTTAAAACAAGATATTGCTGGATTAAAAACAACTCTGAGGGTTTTCCGTTTTAAATTCCTTAAGAAAATGTTTCCTTTGAGTAAAAAGCGACTGCTCACCTTGCTCCGGAGCCACTTCGGGCAAGTAGGTGGCAGTACGCTTGGATCCACGGTCATTGTGGAATTCAATGCGAATCCCATGAACTCCCACTTCCCAATCCAAGTGATGGGCGGCATCCTCAAAGTGACGAAGAATGGACACACTAACGTGGAGTTTGGTGAACTCGTCACGTCCAATTGGAGGGAACCGACTGTCCTTAAATGCGCTCGTGACAGCATACTCCCGAACTGGAACCCAAACAGGAGAGAATTGACATTAGAAACAAGAAGCTGCACTCCTTGCTTCCTACACAAAACATATCCTAGAAAATGACACTAGTTTTCGATAAAGCATGTGCTCATTGCGCTGATTTCTCCTATCAGGAGCATGCCTCTTCCGAAACCCAACGCTTAACTTACGCCCACTGTGGAGATTCATCGAGTTGAAGGTTCCCATGCAACCGCGGAGGCGATGGTCCTTCCCGACGTTCCAAGTGACAAAGATGGGGCTGCGCAAGAGCACATGAATGTTACCAACCACTTAGTACCTTAACTTGTAACTAATTCTGATTTCCATAAGAACTTGTAATGGTATTAACATACAATGCCTCGTTAGTGAATAGTGGAGGTTTGATGGGATCCGAGTTCTGAGGGTAAAGTGAGTTGTAGAGAACTTCGAAGCAGTAGTAACCCATTTCAGGGGAAGCAATCCGGTCATGGAAACCATTCCGAGGGTAGTGCCCATTGGTCAAGGCCACGCCATCATGTGGTCTATGTCCATTCGTGAGCTGCTCGGATCCATGCCCGTTGTGGACCGACGAGTGTCCATTTTGGTAAGCGTATCCGTTTTGTTGATGGGCCATCCCGTTTGTGTATCCATTCATTTTAGAGGGTTTGGACAATTCTGCAGCGTCAGACTCGGAAGTGGAGGAACTCCTCGTTTCCCGTCGGAATCCAGACGCCATTTTAAACTTCGGGTGCTCGTAAAAGATTGAGCTTGATCTTCTGGCGTGTTAAGTAGTAGTGGCTCCGTCTCTCTTTTCTATACAAGAAAATGACAATATGAAATGAGGTAACATATTACAATTACCCATCCATTAATTTCTTCTATATCAACTCTTCAGGGCAGGATTTCCATTTCCATGGGCATAAGGAAGGCTCAAACAAATTAGAACGTGAGGTTGATCCTTACCTCCTGTCCTGTGGTCTGTCCAGCGACTGTCGTGTGTCGTGGGTGACGACGTGGCCGTTGTTGCCCTCGATGTGATTGACCACCAGGAGGAAAGAGAGGGAGAGGTCCGTGGGGTTAAGTTAGAGATGACCCAGAATAGAGGATGTAAACAAGAAACCCATTCGAACAAAGGAAGAAGTGAGAGTGAGCTCCTGTGCTGCTGATTTCCCCTTCCCTATCTTGTTTCTACGCACTGAGGTACGCAACTCTCTCAGCCCACAAATCCTTCCCTTGCCTTGGACGAAGAGGGAGGGATTCCCACCAGCACCACCCAGAGGACAATGCACTCTCCCATCATCATCAGCTGACCCCAAGGTCAAACAGTCCCTCACCTCAAATTATGATAAACAATAACACCCCGGCACACAATTTGGATTGTGATCCTTTATTATTATCGTCGAATTCATGCAAAATGCGCAATTGAACATTGGTACGGGACAAAAGTTGTGAATAAAGTTAAGCTTATTTTTAAAAACGCTTACGCTTATCAAGGCTTCAAGGTCAAGGGACTAAACTAGCATCGAAGGGGCTCGTACTTTGGAAATTGAGGAAAAACGGTCCTTTGCAACCAGGTTGAAAGGTCGACGGAATGATATTGTAAATTCCAGCAGGAATGACTCCAAGATCCAGCACCACATATCCAGGCCTACAGAAACAAAGGACAAAGAAGAAACATCAGACTTAGAATCTTCAGAAGGTCAAAACAAAAATATTAATATCTCGTAAACCTGTAAGCTCCAGTCGATTTTTTATAAAATCCTCCGGTCCCACTGCCCTGCTGACTTGAATTTGTACAAATGATGTCGAACCCGACATTGAATTCCTTAGGTCCCTTTAAATCCACAACCAGCTTCCCGTCTTGTTTCAGTTCAAGTCGATAAGTAGGGTTGTTCATCGTGGTCATTGGATAATTTGCACAACCCCCAGCATTCCTTTCATTCCATTCACCCACAAGTCGCTTCTTATGCTTGCAGGTGTTGACGATTTCGCCCATTTTAAAAGGAACAGATGAGTAAATTCGCAGCGTGTAGTAGATTGTTGTTGTTTTTTCATACTGTGAAATGACAAGCGTGTATCGTTTGTGTTGTACTCCTTTCGGGGTTACAAATTTGCAAAGATAATGCGGAGAGTTAATTCGCACACCGTCAATGAGGGGTTCGGGATCATCTATATAAGGAAAATAGTCCCAATTAAAAGAAGTGTCAGACTGATTGATAACTGCGACTTACTTGGATAGTAAACTTTCTTGCCATCGTTTTCGTAGAGGATGACCGTGATATACTCCCGATTGTCCTTGAAATCGACGATGTCTGTAATGTGGCGAGTGAGGAGGATCCAAACGGCCGACTCCTGTCCACCAGAATTGATTTCCAGAGAATACTGGGGATTTTCTCCAATTGAATAGACGTCTTTCACGGGACCTTTCGCGTGCGACCAGGTACGGTGAGTACAATATGTGAATTGAAACAATCCTGGGTCCCAATTCATATAAAAGACGTCAAAATATTTGCAAAGAGATTCGTAGTCAATCCAAAAGACACCATTATCAAACATCGATGCGTTATTTGGATCGTAGTTGAGAAGCCGCTTCATCTCCTCTGTCCAATGAACAGCATCCAACTCAGAATAATTGCCTCTCCATCTTAGATGGCTCCATGGATTCTTCAGCAGCAAAAGCCTCACTCCCTTCACTTCTCGTACGTCCAGAACGGCGTATCTAAATATTAAAAAAAACACCAAATATGATTAAAAACCCACAAAGCCCATCATGTTCATTTAAATTGGCTTACGCATGGGTGGGTACAAGACCAGCGCGGTCCGCTACTCTGTCACTCAACTCTCCAGTGGCAACTGTGGCGAGAACGTGTCCCTCTTTCATTTTGTGCAAAAGCATTGTAAAGGTCTTATCCCTCGACGGGTCATTTGCAATGGAGCGCCTTTCAGGAATCCAGCCCGTCAGGGCATGTAAATCGATATTCTTAAGATAAAAGAGAAATGATGAATATAACAAACTAAATTAGAGTTGGTAGCTCAAGAATAACTCACTGAGTTTGAACCAGGGAAGTCGTACCCACCCATAACCTGAAAATGATAAATCCCAGAGTGTCGAATTTGTGGTACTTGCCTAATGAAATTAAAAGAAATGTGGAAAAACGGTTAACTTTATACATTACCTTCATATATGCCTTCTCCAGCAACGAGATCCAGAGTTCTCCCTTGTTATTCGAGTAGGAACAAAGGAGTTGATTATTCGGTCCGGTTGGAAGCATGTCGTCAATGATAATTTTCCTTCTCACACCATTTAGATTTAGAAGAACCATGTACTTTCCCGATGGATTCACTACAGGCTCACCAGCTCTATTTTGTGGGTAAATAATTCTGCGAATTAGCTTCTTCCCGAACCGCTTTTCGTAGTTTGCCGAAATTGCCAAAGATGCAACGAAACTGCAATCGGAAATAAGCGTCTGTTTGATGTGATAACTCTCCATGACTCGAATCATCTGAGGTTCCGAATACAACTCATGCGGTCTGGCCCATCGTTTAAATTGTTGACGCTGTTTGGGCGATAAACTCAAGAGACCGTCGGGGTCATCAAAGTTCGATGAGTACGTGAATCTTTCTTTGAGGTCAACGGTAAGAAATGGTAAATATGAAATTCCATTGATCTCCGACGTTTTCAGCAGAACTTGTTTCTCTTCATCAGTGTAGAAGCTTCCACCAGTATTCTCGGGTGGGTCTATCGTTTGAGGGCTGAAACGTGCAGCGGAAGGAGATGGTGGAGGCAGACAGGATGCAGCTCTCCTCTGGTTTACAAAACTTCTATCGTGGGCTTGGTGATCTGAGATTTCTATGACTGGAGTTTCAGTATTGAATTCAACACCCTTCAGCAACTCAGCGCGTTCCAATGCCTGAGTGGCCAATTTGGTCAACTTTTCACAGATTTCATCTGCAATTCCTTTCTGGGACCGCTGCAAAGAAATTCGGAGCTAGTAAGGCGGTACTCCAAAATTCATCATTTTACCTCTACTAGACAGTCGGCACGCGCTTAAACTTACAGCGTTTAGGCAAAATTCGACAGCCGTCGTGTAGAGTTTAACAGCCTCGTCCTTGCTTCCTGCTTCGTCAGTGCCAAGTGCTTGATTCATCATAAATTTTGCCTTATCCACTAGAATCTCGCCTTGTGACTTCTTCGCAGTTTTCTCCTCCGATTCTCGAGCCTGCTTTTCCACAACTAGAAAAAATTCCAATGGGATTCATTTAGAATCTTGTGCATATTATCATCCAAAATAAAGTCAGAGCAGCAACCTGCAGTAAGCTGCTGAATCCTCAAAAGGTACTCATTTGATTTTGCTTCAAGTTGTTGACCAAGGGAGCCTGAAGGCGAAGCGTCTTCCTGGATTGCTCTGTCCAACAAATGACGTGCTTCTTGATAAAAGTAAATTGCAGCTTGGAAATTTTGTTGACTTTCAAAAGCTACTGCACGCTCGGCGACTTCGATTGTACTCCTCACAAAGTCCATACCACTACCACCACCTACAGCACCCGGTCCAGCACCGCTTGAGGAGGACATTGGTCTTGTCAAACCGTAATGTTAATGTTCAATGATATTGTAAGCACCATCACATACACCAATTGAGTTAAAAAGTTAAGAATAAGAAATTGGATTGAATTAAAATGGAAACGCAAATTTTAATGTTGGTTGACTCATCATCATCACACTTAACACACTGTACTGGCGACAGTGAGATATAGAGAAAGTGGGGACTAGGCACGCTCACTGAACTAAACTGGCACTTTTCTGTTTTAATTTTGTGTGAAGAGATTCAAATAGAAGAGAAGGCGGGAGTGGATAGTGGGTAGCGAAATTGGGATTATTGATCCGTCTCTCTCAAGGCCAAGAATGAGAATGAGAATTCCCGGAATTTAATCTCCCATCGGATCTCCCCCAGTGCAAGGTGTCAGTTAGTCGCAGCAGGTGCAGGTGTCTTGTCATTCATTCACAGAACTGGGACAACAAGGGCTTCTGGGGTGCCTGGTGACGGACAAGAGAGGAAGGAAGTTCAAGTTCAGGTGCTGCTGATTCCCATCTCGCCTACACATCATCGACTGTCTCAGAAACACGCGAAGATTATTGCCGTAAGTGAGACAGCGCGGTCAACAACTCCGTCTTGGGAACTGTGAGTCATACGACTGATGTCAACGGAATCTCATTTTTAACAAGACTACATCTTACAATCCACACTGGCTAAGCCAGGGCTAGGAGTTTATTTATTCTTCATCTGAAAGGAAACTAAAGCAATAAACCATACTTCTCCGGGTGCCATACTATGGATCAAGCTCACAGAGATATCGTTCAGAGATATCATGTGAAGTTAAGTCAGACGGTGGATTTAGATCTTGTCTACCCTGTTCTCTTGTCCAAAGGAATCATTTTCCAAAGTGATCTGGAAAGACTGAAGGTACTATTATAAGACTCAGGAATCATTTATTTATGTGCAGGTTTTCTGATTGGGATTAACGATTTTTAGGCAAAATATGTTGTCCGGGATGAGCAAGCTCAGGAGTTTTTTTTAAGATACACGAGAAGGGGACCGAAAGCGTTCCAGGCTTTGATTGACACCTTTTTAGAAACAGGACACATCAGTGAGGCGACGTTGCTGCAAAATGGAGACTCCGACTCCAAGGGCCGTGACTACGAGGGCTCGTATGATGACGTGTCTCGTCGGAGAAGCAGCGGAGTAGAACCATTTTCAGCTTCATCATCACCCCAGAAATCCGTTACCCTCCCCCAAAGGTCAGTTGCCTCAACCTCCTTCTTTCATTATTGCCCTACAATTAATTAACAATAAATTAAATATAACTAATAAAGCTTCTGGATAATTTTTCCAGAAGCAAGAGCACTCCTAGCTCGCAGAATGCCTCACCGAATTTGTCATCGAGACACTACCCAGAAACCACAATGGAAAATCTTCCACCACTCATTCTCCAAGTTGAAAATGCAAAAGTGTACAATAATGGCATTGCAATTGATGAGGTGAGGGGTTATTTAGGAGACCAAACATTGAGCTAAAGGGATTACACCCACTCATGTATTAATGGGGATTGTTTGCTATTTGTTTTGTAAATGCAGTGCTATCAGATGATGTCCACTCCCCGTGGATTTTGTCTCATTATCAACAACTTGGAGTTTGCTGGAAATCCGAATAACACTAGGTAATTTAAGGCTAGAATTTTAATTTGTTGAATTAAATTCATTCAAACTATTCAGAATTTAATTTCTACTTTAAACCTTAGGCACGGTGCAGAGCAAGATTCCGAGAATCTGGCAACCATTCTCAAACTCCTCCATTTTGAAGTCACTGTGAGGCACAATGTTCACAAAGTTGCTTTGCTCAAAGAAGGTGGCATTGTTGACAATTTCTTGTCCCAGTTCGAGTCAACTGATGTAGACTGCTGCATCGTTGCAGTCATGTCACATGGAACTGAGGGTTACTTCCTCACTTCAAACCCAGAACGCATGCAGGATTCGAATGCAAACAAAGTTAGCATTCACCATGAATTTCTGCCAAGATTCAATAATCACTTCCCAGCACTTCAAAACAAGCCAAAAATATTTTTTATTCAAGCATGTAGAGGACAAACCCACGACAAAGGTATGAGAAGAAGCCGTTTTCAAGGATTCCAACCTAAAATTAATTTTTTAAATTACAAATTCCAGGCGTTCAGCGAACTGTTCAAGACTCCAAGGATCCTGAAAAATCGGATTCAGGTAGTAGTGAGAGTAGTCCTAGTCTCAGCTTTCGCAGTCGATCCTCAAATTCATCTGCATCCGAAACTGACCGGAACCGGAGCCCAACATTTGAAGACTTCTTAATTTGTCAATCTACCGTGCCAGGGTTTGTGGCAAATAGAGACACTCATTTTGGGACGTGGTATATCTACTGTCTCTGTCAAGAGCTGGCTGAACGGGCTCATGACACCGAGATCACTGGTATCCTCAAGCGGGTGTGTGAATAAAGCATAATAAAATTAACTTTCTTAGACGAACTGAATTTATAATTGCAGTTTATCGTTTTGTTAAATAGGTTGGAAGACGGATGAGGTCATTCAGCTCAGAATTCGGCCATAAACAAATGTCATCCTTCATAAACACCGGCTTCCATTACGACCTCTACTTCAACCCTGGCCTCTTTAAGTCTTAAACCGATAAAGTTCTTCTAATGTTTTGTGACTTGTAAAATTCTATTTGATTAGTTCCATTTTTAGTTGTTTTGTTACGCGACAGAATCTCATATTTATTAATTACACTGCAGCGTGCAGGATTGAATGAAAAAGATGCAATTTAATAGAGTTTATTCCCTTTTGGCTTTGGAATTTTAAAATTGATCAATATTTTTTGAAATGTTTGTCTTGTCAAGTACATCATCCAAGGGAAGATTAATTTTCGAGGGCAAGTCTAGCGTAGTAAGTTGAAAAGAGAAAGGAAAAATTCTAATTTTAGCATTTTGTAAACAAAAGATGCAAAAAGAGGTTTGAACTTTCTAAAATCCATTTTTCGTCTTGAGGCGAGTTAGCAAAGAAAGGCAGTGTGGAATGTGTGCCATGAAAAAGTGATTTTTGTAACGTCAATTCAATTCCGTTTCGAATTTCGAAAAAATTGAGAAAGACTAAATTGGCATAAATTACCGTTTGAATTAATCGATTACATCTGATTTGGGCATCTGCACCCATCGGAAGGGAGAGGGAG
>Ga0194135_10002728_pt1 | contig 10751 bp, 5 predicted proteins | sample LitLau_LLRF_2013_FD_134024 | JGI IMG/M metagenome (GOLD analysis project Ga0194135, IMG submission 134024) | Freshwater sediment microbial communities in response to fracking from North America - Little Laurel Run_MetaG_LLRF_2013 (version 2) | ecosystem: Environmental > Aquatic > Freshwater >... | reverse complement strand
ATGAAGCTGGGAAGTGTGTGTGGGGAAATCAGCGAGCAGGGTGCACAGACACACATAATAGCATATATAGTGTGGATAAAGCTTGCTACTATAGATAGAGAAGGATTTCTTCTTTGCTTGACTTGGGAACTGGGAGATACATCCACTTCTGTGGTGAAAGTTGGGTGCACAACGTATTGTACGGAGGGTGAAATGAATACTCGCAACTTCCTTCCTTTTGGTTCATCTTCTGTCAGCCTAGCGAGATGCACCTCGGAAGCGAGACAGAACTTGGGATGTGCTTCTTCTTGTATGCCACGATAGCTGACACGATATTTCACATTATTGAGATGAGACGTTAGAGCAAAAAGTGTGAAATGTAGGTAACAGAGTGAACAATGTATCTCATGTTGAATGTTGAGAAAGTGTAACATTTTTCAGAGCATCCGTATTTAGCAAATAGGAAGTGGATAAGTGGGATATAGACCAACATCAGTTGACATTGAGTCATTTATTCGATATTTTTCCATCAAAATCTGTGTAAAAAGGTTAATAGTATGCATGACAGACACACAATGGTTCATATTTTGTTTACAAAAAAGGTGCAGTATGTAAATATGACGGTACAATCAACAAGAATTGTGGTTCGGTAATAATACTGGGAGCTTTGGAGAAGTTTTAACTTACCAAACCGAGCCAAGTGACATTAGTATAGAGAAAAGGAGAATGAAACATTCATAATTAAAGTTAACGATGTGCATTTTGCCTCGTTGAATAGACTCTTCTGGACATTTGCAGAATGCTGATAGAGTAGCAATAAAAGTCTGGCAGAGAAATGTCTTATCAATTTGTGGAAAACGGGAACTGCACCACCAAGAGTAGGAAGAAATGGAGATAAATGTCGTGTATTTGAAATACTCAAAGTTTTATAACTGTTCTTGCACGGCATAAGAAATAAGAAAGAAAGACTGTCTGTGTGCATCTATATATATATAGAAGTAGGTGCAGATTCGGAGTGGTGGCAATATGGAACCTTGAGGAGAGCCCACAATATGGTCTTTTGAAGATTTCAATGGTTGATGGTGAAGTAACCTTATGAAAATAAACGATTTTTCGACTTCAAAAGAGCAAAGATAGGACTGTGGAGTCTACGAAATTGGATGATGCCGAGAGAGAAATTTTTGTTCACAAATGCGGAAATGAGTTTTCCTCTGAGCAAATTTTCACGTGCATCTTGTAAAAGGTGATAATTCATTATTAAAGGAATTCAAACAACTAAACGAAAATAGAGCATGCTTTCAAAAGCGATATATCTACAAGGCTCACCTGATGTGGCTTTGATAAACAATGGTGAAAGGTGTTGCCACAATTAGAGAGTCGTTTGTAACAAGGTTTTATGCGTTCGCAAATCTCATCTCATACTGCACGTGTAGATTGGTACTATACACCTTGCAAGGATATTTTAAATTTTTCAGTTATTTTTTTTATATTCACTTTATCCGTTGAAGTAAATAAGTGATTGCAAGAATGACGAATGAACTAACAATTAAAGTAAACTCTATAACATATTCCCCTGAATGCATTACGATGATGCAATTGCAAAGTTCATTGCTAGCAATTAAAAGTTTTCATCGTAAGCAGAAACTTTATCCATAAAAATTAAAATGTTTTCTCTTCTATTATGAAACATATGTGTGTAGTAATACAAATCCCTTTAGATGACAACGTGACCTGTATACAAAAGAGATAAGGAAGTATAAAGGATTCTAAATCTGGTTTCAATTTTCTTAAATCTTGAGACGCAGATCATTCTCCTCTATCAGGTTGTGTACATTTAATTAATTAGTTTTCTGTGTTCTTTACAATTTAGACGAAGGGTTTACAAAGACGAAGATTCTAATTCAGACTTTCGCTGTAAGTAGATGAAATGAGGTCAAGAGGACATCCCATTGAGTCGATGTCATCCCATCATTTGTCCGTAAGTATATTATATTTATACTAATCTAAATAGGAAAATGACTGCTGTCTCGCTAGTTCATGGTTCAATCTAAATCAAAAGACAGTACGAAAACAACTCGAGGACTGACTTCGAGGGAAAGTTACTCGGCATTAGAACAGGCTTGATGAGTTGTTCTTGCTGTTGTGAGAAGTTGCTGAAATAGCACAATTCACATACAAACCTCTTGAAGGACGATGCATCAGCATCCGCATGAAATGAGCTTACGGAGAAAGCAAATTCTTTGTCACCATCACTCGTCGTCGTCGATCATGTCGTGAAATCTTTCTCTACACCTTAAATTCAAGTCCCCTTCTCTTACTTCTCCTTCGTTATCCACCAATATGGGAATCTTTGTCACTCCATTACGTTCAAATTGGAATGATTTGGTTGTGGTTTCAGGGAAAGTTACAAGGATTCTTGGTAGTGTGAACTTGGTTCTTATGTCTTATATGTTATAGCTAGTGTATATTGGATTTGGTTTTCTACTGTATTCATTCTTTCGCACTACGTACGTTACTTCTTAAGAAGATCCCAAGTACTCTTTATGTTGTTCCTGAGATTAGATTTATATTGCGAAAAGCATAGCCGTTGACTTTTTATTAGTCTATATGTATGTTCATAAAGCATGTATTAGTATGATTCGCTATGTATCCAAAAACTTTGAAGTGGTTCTCCTGCGTGTCATTTTAGTAATAGTGCTAACTCGCACTCATTGATAATGATAATGTCGTTTATCTCTAGGGGTTGTGTGTGAGTTCATTTTTCAAATAAATCTTGTGGTAAGAATGAAGAGGAAGCAATTGATTTATACGAGAAACAGGATATGTATAGGAAGTCTGGTGTCTGAAGGGTACAACAATGCATGCCTGTTTCTGACAGGACCGTCTTGAAGTCTAGCTTTCTGTACAGGCTCCCAAATGACAAACGATTTGCTTCGATTTTTTACATCTGCATGTTTGATGGAAAGTTCATTTTGTAAATAAAATGAGAACATTTGAATCGAAAGGAAGGAATATTTAGGGAACGAATGAGGGCTAAAGATGATCCGGAGAAAGTTCACAGAAGATGAGAAGGTTGGGAGAGAAAGTAAATGGTCTTAACTTAATAGTTTATGACAGTATTACTATAACTGACTATTGCTTGCCCTTGTGTACTTGGGTTTTCGTTCTCTACAGCACGTGCACAGGTAAAGAGTATATTATTATTTTATTATGTACTCAACACTCGTATAGTTAATTCAACGCACTGTTTCAAGTGGCTGATTCTGGATATTCACATTTTGAAACGATTTTCTTTCCAAATGGAAATTCAAAGGTGAACATGAGGCACGAAAATATGTACGGGGATTAAAAGAGGAGTATAAGGAAAATGTGAAATGTGGGTGTGTGTGCCTTAATGTGTGGGCGAAGCAATGATCTCAATAAACTTCGAGCTAGAGTTGGGATGAAGAGCTGAAGATCGAATGACAACGATGCTTTCCTCCAGGTAAAGCCTCATTTGTTTGAACCAAATTATAGTTACAAAAACGTGTGGTTCCTTTGATTCTCAAGAAATCTGTATTATATTCAATGTTGGTTTGCTCTTACCTGTAATTATTGGTGAAAGAAGGTTGATGAGGAGAGTTGAAATACACGCATCGTCTGTAATGAAGGCTTGATGGGACCTAATTTAAGAGTTTCTGTTGTGTCCTGTGTATCTCCTTGTAGATGTTTTATGGTGCTTTTGTGTGGGATGTTGTCTGGATTCTATCCTCTCATGTCTCTGTGCTGGTGCTTTCTCAGATTACTTGTGTTGTGTGCAACTTGTGCTCATTGTTAATTTTGGTAGAAACAATTAATCACCGAAGGTTTGATGGAAAAGTTTGGTGAATGTTTTCCTTGCATAGCATATTATAGTGCAGTTTACTTAAAATTCAGCATTCCCTTTAGTTGTCTATGTATAGTTAGATATAGGAAAAAGTCTTGGGTGATTTATTTACTGCTTTAACTAAACTAAGATTCTTGAAAGCACCCGCAGGAAAAATGAAGAGAGAAAGTCTTTTATGGGTTGAAATCTTATGGTCAGAATAGATCTGCCTGCACCTTCAGCCTCAAGGACTTGAATAGTATTTTATAAGATTTATTGAAGGCTAACGTTCCTGTCACTACCTATGAATAAAGAGCTATTGGACCAATGCAAGTTTAATGTTAATAATGTTTGGTCATCCATTCAAAGAGAAAGGGCTCTTCATTTTATTGAAATCGTTCAAGAACACGTATGCACTGGTTATTTGTTAGCACCACCAGGATTGATAGTTTTCTTCACAGTGAGGTTTTAAATTGTGACAGCCACCAATGTACTCTGTACTCTGTACTCTAATACAACCAAAGGAAAAGGAATCAGTTATGTGTCCAATGATTACTTGATGAGAGGCGTATAGTTCAAGAGTTATACTACGTCAGCAAAATATTTCGGTAAAAACATGTTGAGTAACCAGCTTGAATTTACAGGCATAATATATTCAAGACAATACATATTCCCAGTTTGCATTGCGTAAATCAAAATCGAATATCAGAGATGATCGATCGGTATTACCCTGATATCAGGTACAGTGTTAAATCACACTCTAATTGTAGAACTGTAGATATATGATTTGATGTATGAGTTAAAATATGAACTGTGCGTTATTATAACAAGTCATCCCGGCTCCAGTTTACATGAAAAGTGAAAATTTGTTCGCGCTGACATTATCAATTATTTTATCAAGTATTTGGGTGTTCTCCATATGTAATCTCATTACTCTCATGAAGAATTAAAATTGGGCCGAAAAGAGTATAATGTGTGGGTTGATCAGTGAGACGATAAGCACTAATCAATGAATTGGTCAAATGTGAATGATTACATTGGTGTTGGATAAGACTGATATGTAGCCTTAAAACTAGGCTTTCGGAGAATCTGATTGTTCACAGTTGTTCGAAGGATAGTCGGTTGCCGATCAAATTGGAAACTTATTGCACGAAACATGAAAAACGTAGCTTACCTAGCGCTCTTCCTCGCTCTTGGGAAGCTTGCTGCCTCTCAAGAAGGTACAGCAAAATACAAATTAGAAAATTGATATGCACAAAAAAGATAATGGAATTTTGAAAAATTAAACAACAGTTTGCGGAGGAAACTTGACACTGGTTGAGGGAGAGACAGTAACGGTAACTTCTCCCGGCCACCCTGACCAATATCCAGCAAACGCAGACTGTCTGTGGAAAGTTCATGTAAGGAAATATCCAATAATGGGGAAACATAATAATAATCCATAACCACGAAGGCTGAAGTTTCCACTTACTTTTTGCATTAATGTATGGCGTTTTCAGGCCACTGACTTAAGTAGTCTCGTCGTATCTTGTTCACAAGTCGAGTTACAATGGAATCTTTTTGGCTGTGTTGATACCATCGCTTTCTCCGATGCTAACAATTTCAACCAATTGCCTTCCTATTGCGGAAACAAAAAACCACCAGCAGATTTAGTGTATGGAGATACAGTATTTGTACGATTCCTTTCTGATGCTACAGGAACTGATAATGGATTCGTATGCAATTTCCGTGCGATCAAACAAGAGACTGATTCTGACTGTGGTACGTGCAAATTGCAAAATATACTACACAGTACTGCACATGCATAAGACAGAGTGAACAAAACAATTTAAAGATTGGATGATTGCTTTTGCTACCTACAAGATCAATATTCTATTTTGTATTTTAATTATCTTTAACCATATTAGAATGCGGAGCCCAAAACCCAGCGTTCATCAATCCCAAGGCCGGCAAAATATACAATGGAAAACCTGTTGGCAAGCACCAGTACCCGTGGCTGGGAATGATCATGACCTTCGACTCTATTCCACGAGTTCTGTGTGGAGCAACCGTTATCAATTCACACTATGTATTAACATCTGCAAGATGCGTTTTGGGGTCAGTTATTTCCATTTTTCAAACCATGAGAGACTTCCTAGCATAATAAAACACAAATGCTAATTTATCTTGCAGAGCTCACCCCGGAGATATCCAAGTGAGACTTGGCGAACATGACTTGCAAAATAACAATGAAAGTCCTCCACACAAGATTTACGACATTGAACAAATCATCGTCCATCCTGACTTCAACACTACAAACTTGGAAAATGATTTAGCTGTGATTCGGGTTGGAGAACAAATTCTGTTTGCGTGAGTACAAGCGGATTATTTCATTTTTCAGCAGAAAAATTGAATTTGAAATAAAAATGTAAAACTTTTACAGGAACAACATCCGCCCTGCTTGCGTTCCAACCGGAGTGATGAATTTGGGTCAGACCCAAGTCACCGTTGCAGGATGGGGTCCCACAACACGTAAGTTAATAATAATAAAAATTCCTGGAAGGTTTATGTGTAGGCCATATTAGTTTACTAGTTCACGAAATTGTATTGCATGCCTTTAGCAAATGGAAATCAGCAATATCTCCCACGACAAGCATCTCTGGATGTGGAGCCAGCCACAAATGCAGAATGCAACACGCTACTTCCTCCAGGACTTGCTGTTCATGATGGACAATTTTGTACCACTTCCCTGGATGGTTCAGATGTTTGCACAGGTTCGTTGGAACATCCTACTTAGGATTTATTTCCTTTGTATTATTGAAAGATACAAACTCTATGTGTATGATTTTTTAGGTGACTTCGGAGGCCCAGTATTTCAGGAGATCGGTGGCGTGTTTTACCTTGCAGGAGTTTCTTCGTTTAATACCGAATGTGGTATTCCAGACGTTCCAACTGTCCACAGCAGAATTGATTACCATTTAAGTTGGATTCAAGGAGTTACTAGTAATGCTATCCTTTGTGGAGGACCTCCTGCTTCTAAACATAATTAGAGATGATTGCTATGCTTTTTAATTGTTTGCATCATACAGTTCCAAAATAAAAGAAATTAGACACTGACACAGGTTAGCAGAAGCATCATATGTGAGTATTACAGTTAATAAAAGACGGGTGAAGTGAACATCAATTACTAGTAAGCATTGTATTATCAAGTCCAGACCTATTTTGGACCTGTCATCGGCAATACTAAAGGAACAATACATTTATACATTACGCAAATAAATGAAAAGTAGTCATTTAGTCAACTCTGTCAACCCCTTGTCTAATTAGGTCGATCTTTAGATTCAAATGGGCGTGTCCGGTGTGTTTGAAAAAACTATATATGAAATTTCCATCCTAATTATTCCCAATCCAACCTATTCTAGAACAATTTGGATAACTTCACTCTCCACAAACCCCAAGTGCACCCAAGAAGTATTACACCAGCGCATAGATAGCAATCGCATTAGTACCACTAAAAGCTCCACAAAAAGACAAGTTACATTAGTGTCTTCGTAATAGGACAGTTGTGCCCTCTCTCACTCGACCCAAGTAAACCCCATCCCACCACCACCACCACCACACAAAACACCCTCCTTGGAATTCTCAAGCGAACCACCACCACCACCACCAAGAAAATAACAAGGTCGAATGCAGTTCAACGAAGCTTCTACTTCTGCCCTGTTTTTCTAGTATTTTCACTCTTCGTCTGCTGGAGGGAGGCTGGAAAGTTTCATTTTCAGGCCTAACATTTCCATATCTGAGATCTCCATAAACGAAAGAAGACCTCTCGCTCTCTCACACTAAAAACTTCATGTACACACAAACAACACACAAGTTCCATAAAGCTAAAGCACCATCATCTTTCGTCGAGGAGGGATCATTCCATTCTTCATAAGCCCCTCCACAACATAAATAACATTATTACACCGGATCGACGACGATCACAGTGATCACACACACGTTTGTATTAATCACCCTGTTTTTAAACAAAGCATTATTTCATTTCTATAATCTATTGTACATAAAATTAGTAGTAGTTCTTGTTCTGTCCATATCGATAAATATACTGACCCGTACCTTCCTATACCCATCGTACCCACGACGAACTCTCAAGGCCGTGTTTTTATAATATCACTCAACTCTATTTCTATTATTCTGTTGTTGAGTGTGGACGAGGGTTTAGTTTTTATATTTTTTGCTCCGCGTTCTTCGGAGCCTTCGGAAATCTAACTTGAATAAAGTTTGTTACATAACTTGTAATTGTATACTTTATAAATCTAAAATCTCATGGATCTACTCCTCCTCGTAGCAGTACTGACGTCGTGCATCAAATAATTAATAGATTTTGAAATTAATAATTACAATTATTGAAAAAATCAAAAACATTCGTCCTCCTCCATACGGCTCCAACCAAGAATGCCTCTAAGGAACAAGCGGAACTCAACTCCAGCGTCAGCGTCGAGATCAACAACTGCTGCAAGTGGTGGAAATAGTACTAGTGGTGGTAGTGCAGCATCAACAATTATATTAACAACACCACCACCACCAGGTCGGAGAAGAACAAGTACAAATACTAACCAGAACAAGACCAAGAACAAGACTCCAGCATCGATTGCATCTTCTGCATCATCGGCGAAGAAGAACATTGGCAGCAATAGCAGCAGCAGCAGAGGAAGAATTGGAGGTGGTGGTGGTGGTGGTCACCGTCCCGCCACCAACAACACATCGTCTTCTTCAGCCACTGCCACCATTATCACGGAGGAGAACTCTAGTAACAACAACACTAATGGCAATGTAAATAATAATGCAAGAGTAGTTGGAGTTGGTGGTGGTGTTGCTGCTGCCACTTCTTCGTCTGCTGGCGGAGTTGCTGTTCATTTAACATCGAGACCGAGGGAAATTCACCCAGAACAATTGCTCAGCTCGGGTGGGGTTGTAATTGTTGGTGGGAGTGCCACTGGAAGGAGAGTTAAAACGACGGGAGTTAGTGGTAGTGGTGGTGGTGGTGGTGGTGAAGGGCCGTCTTCATTGTTGGGTGAGTAATAGATAAAAAGTTATTTATAGGCATTGTATAGGAGGTTGGGTATAATAGATTTGGGACAAGTGTGTGTTTTGAAGTAGTTTCAATAGTGTTAATAATGTGATGTATTGTTATTATTGTTTAGATGAAGATGGTGGTGCTCGTGACAAATTATCTGTGAAGAAGAGTAATAATAATCCATCGCTGGAAGATGATGAGGACAGTAGTAGTTCCAGTTCTGAAGATGAACCTTCGTCATCTAAGGGCTTCACGGAATGCCAAAGTTTTTATATTATTGTAAATGCTGATGGATCGTTGTCTTTGGATAATAGTAGACAAGTTGTACTAGGTAAGATTTAAAGGGATTTTTTTGAGTTGGGGATTTTGGATTTGTGATTTAGTAATTATTGAGGGTTGGGGTAAAATTGGATTTTTTTAATTTTGTAGGTCCTGGTCAAGAACGATTTCCAGTTAATCTTCCGAAGAATAAAGTGAAAAATTCCAACCCTATTCCAGGCGCTGTGCCTATTTCAGTTGTACGAGCTAGGAAATCGAAACCTGAAGGAGTTACTTACGGTGGTTCGTCGGACGTTGGGTTTATTACATCATCCAATTTATCAAGTGGTGGAGGAACACAGCAAATACCTATTGGTGGTAGTAGCAGTAGTAGTGGGGGTGTTGGGGGAAAGAGTACTGCAAGTTCTACTGCGGGGCCGGATATGTCTGTGGGAATCAATCAAGCTCCGGGTATTTCCCAAACTGGAAGCCAAGTTGTACCTGGCGGATTAAGTGGAGCTATAGATATGGATGAGTTTAACGATTTGGATCCTCAGAGTTTTGCCGCACTGGAAAAGCTCCTTCAAAGTGATCAAGGCAGAGAGATAGTAGAACATTTGGAGCTAGACTCTACTGTGACTGCCGCGCCTGTAGCCACAGTGTCTCAAGTTGTAGAACCAACGACTGTTGTGGAAACTCCTCTGCCGAAACCAGTACCTGAAGAAGGTACCGGGTGGGATCACAGTTACACCAACACTGAGACGGGACGTAAAGAAGGGGGGTCCAGTGCTTCTTCTTCTGTTGCGGGAAGTACTGTCGGTGGGACGATGTCTCCAGGATCTTCAGTTGCTAATAGCCCCAGTAATTCCAGAGGTAAAGGTGGAAGGCCGTCGGCTAGGAGTAGAACCTCGAATCCGAGAGTTTCTGAAGGTGAGCTTTCAGGTGTGTTTTAAAGTAATGAATGTGCTTAGCATTATGTGTCTAGATGTGTAAATATTTTGTTTGAAATTTATAGGCGACTCAGGGAATATACGCAGATCTCAGCGTCAGCAAGATAGGATTGAAAGGCAAGAAGCAGAAAGAATCTTAGCAGAAAATCAGCAAATGCTTCAACGAGAGAAGGAAATAATGAAGGAGAAGGAAGTTCATGCTCAAGCTGTTACATCCTCTTCAAGTAGTCCTATTGCTAGTTCTCCAGTCCCAAGACTTGTTCCGGTTGTCCCTCCTGTTGCTGCTGTTGTGCAATCTCCATCTCCCCAAGTTCAAATGACTCCTCCTATTTCTTCTCCTAGAGGAAGTATAGACTCAGTCGACAGCGAAAAGTAAGCAAAATAGCTCAGCTCGTTAAACGTATTATTCAGACTGGACATAGTATAAATGTTAGATATTTTCTAGACGTCCGTATCCGAAACGAGAAAACCGCAAACTTCCGGCACATCTTGCAGATCCAAATTACATCAGTTTGGACGAAGAAGGAGCAAAACCTGAAGCGATAAAAGTAAATGAAAGCCGACGATCTTCTGTGCATTCGAAATCTGCAGATGGTAGTACTGGAAATGAAAGTGCAGGAGATGATGAGGATTACACAGAAGACGATCCGAATAGGTAGGTGGT
>Ga0194135_10002727_pt1 | contig 10751 bp, 14 predicted proteins | sample LitLau_LLRF_2013_FD_134024 | JGI IMG/M metagenome (GOLD analysis project Ga0194135, IMG submission 134024) | Freshwater sediment microbial communities in response to fracking from North America - Little Laurel Run_MetaG_LLRF_2013 (version 2) | ecosystem: Environmental > Aquatic > Freshwater >... | reverse complement strand
TTCCGCTCCTAAAATGGTATTTATTTTTCTGACCCCGTCAGCAAAAAGAAAGTAGGAAACCGAGTTTCTCTTATTTGCTCCCAGTTGCCCCATTCAGCTGTCAAATCGCTTCCATTTTCTCTTATTTGAATGGATAATGTATTACCGGCCAGAAGCAGTTGGACATGGCAGCCCGTACGCTCGGGTGGGGATCATGAATCAAGTCTCCGATAAGAGGCTGAAGCCCGATTTTGAAATCCACCAAGGGCTTTGCGAACTTGAAAAAGTTCAGAAACTCCTTTGCAGCATTTGTACGAATTTTCCATCCATTCTCAACCATAGCCTTCTTGTTTGCTGGATTCGGAGCTGCACCAGAACTGACCATGGATTCCACCTACATGAAATTGTGAGTTCAAACGCATTAGATAAAATGATAGGATTTACGGAAAGACTGCTCGACGCACCAGTGAATGTCGTCGATTGTATCCCATATTTGCTCGAAAGTTGAGAAATCCCGTAGGAAGCTGAAATAACACACAAAATATAATATATTTTATTCATGCGGGTGCTGCTGACCACACCAACCGTAAATATGTTACATGACCTACATTTTGATCCTTTGCAGTAGGGAGATTCGTGAGCCCAATCCGAGAGAGCTGAATGAAGGCATCCAGAAACCACAGCTTTGAATCCGCATTCAAGGAACCTGCCTCTATATTTATATTCAAGAACAAAGGACGGGGGGTCAGTGTGAAGTCTCCACAATCTATATTTTAATATTAATAAATTCTAAACATGAACCTGTCATCACTTTCGCCATTTCCCCAATGTAAGATGTGAATTCCATGAGCACATCCACCGCCCCTTGTACGAATGCTTCCTTGATGGTTCTTTTGAGGAGGCCGAGGATGAGTTCGTGGAGTGGCTTCATGTCTGGGTGCCGAAATATGGATCCTATGGTCATGATCAATGATTTTTTTACGAAGGGGTCGTTGTCCTTGTAAATCCGATTAATATGGTCAATTAGTCTGGGGAAATTAGCATAGCATTAGCATTAGATAACCACTCAAAAAAAAATCCTAATTAATTTGATTAATTTTAGTTAAGAATTTATAACAAACCCGTCCTTTGACTGCATATTGTGATAAATGGTACCCAGTTGCTGACACATGGTTCCACGGACGAGGGGAATTGGATCGTCGAGCAGGGTACCGATGATGGGAGTCAAAGCTTTACTGTGGAAATCCCCCAAAAAACTTTAAAATTATTAAAAATAATTCTTCTCACGAGCAACACTTACCCGAGAGGCGATGAACGTACTATCATGTGCTTTATCATCACAGCAACCACCCTCCGTACATTTGGATTAGTCGATTTTGATTTCGTTATAATCTCCGGCAGGAACTGTAAATATTCCAAAGGAGTATATGAATTAAGGCATACATAAATTCCGAACTATATTAATTAGCAAAGCAAATTCATATTATAGGAGTAAGTGGAAACGAAGGCAAGTCTGTGATGCTGTCTTAACTAGGGACAAAAGTTAGGTTGCGGTAGGGAAAGTTTTTGACAATTTACATTCAGCAGATCACAAAGCAGCAAAACCTTTGTGTTTTACAGCAAAAATTTCACTTCCGCTCAAGTTTCCTTCGCAGAGAAAGCGGAGTAGTCAGTCAACTTTTCCCGCACGCCGCATTTGGCCTACTTTTGGTTCAGAACTCACGCGAGAAATCGTTTAGAACGCAACAGGGTACATATACATAAGGTTAGAGGCCTTAATTTCAAGAACTTGGAAAAATTACTCGTTCCTAAAAAAGCCTGTTCGAAGCCCTTTCCACCTTTCCAAGCAAGTCAAAGCTCACCATTAAGTTAACACTAAAAGTTTTTGGTAGTTTTGCAACGGAGGCTGCGTATAACTTTTCATAAATGTATTTACATCTTTTTCCAGATCCTTTGGCCCAAGTGCATTGATCAAGTCCAGGACAACCGTGCTCCAAATTTGGCAGATGCCTGGAAATGAGAAAAAAATATTACGGAAACTCATATTTCGTCTCTACCATTCCATGCGTTCACTCCTCTCTCCATCTACACATTAACAATTCAAGACAAGCTGGAAACTACTTCTCGAAACTAGTTTCATGAGAGCGACCAATTAAAGTTAAAAAAAGTTCCCGAACACGGCGAGAATAGTTAGTCGATAAGCCATATAGGGTGAGTAAGAGAAAAGGTGACAGTCGTCATATGGGTGAAGAAGCACCTTCTCGGAAAATGTGTGAAGAGTGAGTGAGTCAATTTAATTAAGGGCAGGAGCATCTTTCCTGAGACTTTCTCTGCTTTCACTTACTTGGACTTTTTGAGTCGAGACAATGGAGCATCAATTGGAGAACGACAGCAGCCTTGGCAGGACTTTTTGCCATGAGGAACTTGTACGCAGCACCGAACCCATTTGCAGCCGCCGTGTGTAACTCTTCCGCTTCTTGCTTATTATTCAGTTCCTGATCAATCAACTTATCAAACAATAATATCCCACAGCGCAGAAATCCAATCCCCCATCTTACCTTCTCCAAGCCCGGGAAAATGTCCTTGAAGTATTTCTCCGTATCCTTCTGAATGAGTTCATTGGTCCTGTCAGCCACATATACCTTCTCCGTCAATTCATCACTCCTATAAGAATTTCGAAATCAAATCAGACCGAATTTACCACAAAACTATAAACTAATTAATGCAGGCTATGCTTCCGGATACAAGTCAAAGGAAATTACCTCAAGCAGTTCGCCGCTCTTATGAAGGGATCCACTGACTCATTTTGACTGTGGAGTTGAATATCTTTAGCCTGTACAAATCCAGGAGAGACGAGCATTGAAATGGTTTGATCGGAACGGGATTGAAATAAAGGTGGACTGATTGTTGTTTACCTTTGTGTCCGTGTAGATGGGTTGGTCAATGGCATAGATTGCAATATCCTTTGGCATGTTGGTGAGACTGGTCCATGTAGTCGAAGGATGCCGCTTCATGACGGACATGCTGGATTGCATATGGAGTTGCGCCGATGGTGACTGGTCCTTGGAACAACATTCAACGGCTTCCCCAGTCTTAGGAGGAGGCGGTGCTCGACTTGCATTTGGATTGTTGTTGGTCTTCACTGGCTTCGACATTATGCAACGGGAATAATTCCAACAGTCATCCCACGAAATTTAGATGAATGGAAAAAATGAATAAATCCAAATCTGCTCTCAGCAATCTCATCTCAGCCATGATAGAACAAAATATTCAGAAAACAAAATTTATTGAGTTTTTTTCTCCAGATGGAATAGGTCTCACTGACAACAAAATGTCCACATAAATATATTAACTTCCTTATTATAAGAGTGTTGTGTATCTCTATTCTCTATCTACATAATAGTATCATTCCAACAAAAACAGTATACATTCAAACTTGAAATCCAGTCAGAGCCATTATATTATTATCATTCACTGTGTTTCAGGATCCATTCTTCAACCTTCCAGAAGCTAAGACAAGAGGAATAAATTATATATCAGTTTATGTCAAAAGTATGAAACTTATAAGGGTTCCTGTTAACTTAACATTGTTTAAGCATTTTTAAACAGAAAATTTATAGACCTTTACCCTAATTTAGTAATTTTTTTTTTGTATCTTTACTATATTTTCTATAAAGAAAAGAACTAATGAATGAATGAGCTGAATCCATAGGCTAGCCAGAAAGAAGTCGACGATACAGTTACAGAGAGAGGAGAGTGATTTCCTCAGAGGTGCCAGGTCCACTGTCCTGACCTCCAGCTTTTTGAAGAGTGACATTAACCCCTGGCAAAGTGGCTGAGCCAAGGTTAAGTGAAGGAAGGAGTTGCGTGGTCTCAATAGCCTGGTGTCCAATTTCATGTCCTGAGCCTTGAGCTAAAACAAATGTAGGTGTCAGAATTGACGGTTGATAATGGGGCCCCCCACTAGGAATAATATTGGAGGTTTGTTGGTGTTGCTGATGAGGATGACGAGGTAGCATACTGTTCTGAACTCCCAATGGATACAGAGGTGTGGGGGTAACAATGATTGGTGTTTGCTTTCGCACGAGGGAGGAAGCCGTGAGGGCTATGGTGGGTCTAGAAGTAGCTGAGAATGTTGTTGACGTGGTCGTAGCCCTCGGTCTTACCATCCTTGCCCTAGGACCGTAGGTATTGGTGGAAGTGGGAGGTAGAGCATTGGAGGGCTTACCTGGGCCAACGACGACGGAGTTTGTGGGAAGTCCCAGCGAGGACGTGACGACGGTTGCTGTCGGAGCAGCTGCAGTGACATACACGGTTTTCCCCTTGACCTTCATCCCAGCCTCCAGCATTTTGATCTTGTCTTGAAGTCTCGACTCCCTCTTTTCCACAACAGATAACTCGTATTTCAGCTTCGTTTTCTCCCTGAGATGGTCCTGAATCTGGAGCTGAAGATGAAGGGCGTCATCCTTCGGTAGTTTCCTGATTTGTTGAATTGCGTTTGCATCTGCGGAATTGAGAGACAGTCCTGCCTTTCTTGTCATCAGCGCCTGTCTGAGAGCCACACAAGCGCGACATCTGCTGTTATTCAAGTTTAGTCCTTCACAGTTGTTGGCGAACCAAATCCCTTGTATCTTTTTTCCGAGGGTGTTCGGCTCGACAGCTTCAAATTGGGCCCAACCTTCACAGACTTTGAAGGCGGACAGATCCAGAATCATCTCCTGCAGTTTGTAAAGGGACTCCACCTTAGACCCCGTCTCATTAAACATTTGCGTAAAGTCAATCGAATTGGCTTCAACTTTGAACGTCAAGTCCTGGCGAATCTAGGAACAAGATTTCAGCAGGTTGGTTATATGAATTAAGGGTAAGTTATTTTCTATGGAGGCAAAAATGAATCATTTTCATTACCTTGATACTACGGCGAATTAGGAGCCGTTCAAGGCGTGAGACAATTTCTGCGATGAAAATACATCTTGCCTTCGTTTCTTTATCAACAATCAATCGGAACATCCAAAATTCAGCTTGTGGTAGTTGAATCCTATCCTTCATAGTGTAAATGTATTGAAGATTGTAGCCCGGATCTGTTATTTCCAAAATTTTCCCAACTGGCTTCGGTTTCCCAACAACGGAGGCTGGACCGGGTTTTCTTACTGGCGGGAGCTGTTGAGGGGGTTTCTTGACTTCCGCGGCAGGCTCATCATCATCGTCATCAAGTGTGACCGTAATTGGTTCAGGGGAATAATCTGGATCAGAATCATATTCAATCTCGTACCCATCCACAACTTCCACGCGGCTCTTCCCACCTCCCGTTTTCTTTCTTGGCTTAGCGAGCGGAACCACTCGATCCTTTTTCCCTGCATTCGCCGCATATGAAAAGGCCTGCTTGGGATAGTTTGAGAAGATGGAGGGGATGGCGTCTCCAGTCAGAATTTTTCCTTTCGGTGTGTTCATTATAAACTTCTTGTCCTAAAAAACAGCAACAGTGGAAATTATTCATTCAATTCAATTTTCATTTAGTAAAGAAAATACACGGAAAGTAAGCACAGGATGATTCTCTTACAAAATGTTCTTCACAGAGAAAGTGAATTCGAGGATCAAAGGGTACATTGCTGAGAGCAGCAGCAGGGATATATCTCAGCCAATCCTTGAGTTTTGCCTTGGTCTGCTGTGGCATTTTGAACAAGGTTGCATTTGGATTATGATCACAGTATTCGATGAAACATCCGTTCTCCCGCTTCTGATTACTCTGGTTTCCAAATGCTGGAACAATTCTTGCAGTAGGATAGCTCGGCAGTTTAATCTTCGTCACCTCCTTCCGGGCGGGAGTGGCGGTTTTTCTTCCCCTGGCGGATCCACTTCCTCGAGGACGACCCCGCTTACCTCCTCTACTTCCCCGTCCACCACGACGCGGAGACGGAGAGGGTGGCGACTCCGGTGAAGGTACGTTGTCTTCATAGTCATCATCCATATACGACGGGCTTTCCGATGTCATCGATTCACGGATTCTTGATGGAGCAATGATTTCACGTTTTAGATGAGCGGGTCGTCCAGACGGAGTTTCCAATTTTGTTCCTTCAAACTCATCTCCGTCGTCCGGCAAGATAGACTCTGGTGCCGTTGCCTTCGACTTCTTTGAAAGAGGACTGAAATTGAGAACAAACTAACATGAACTCAAATTATTATGTGACATGATGATAAAGAAAGGAGTATGTTTCAGTTACCCAGGTTTAGAAGACGGCGAAGACTTTCGTTTGGCTCCGGTACCATCCTCATCTTCCTCCTTTACCTCATTACCACCGTTCACTGAGTCAAACCGGATCAAGTCATCAAATGTCATCGAACCAGAGCTGTAAACATAGTTTCGTTCGTCAAACCAATTCCAATTTCTACGAGAATTTGAAGAGACAGACAGAGGATGCGGAAACTTGAACTTACTCATCATTTTGACTGGGATCAAAATCGTCGTTTTCACTAGCAGCAGCAACATCGGAGTGCACAGATGATGGGTTCACTCCGTCCGTGTCAGTAGTAACCGTATTCGGAAAAATTGTCGGGATCGCATCGCTTGTGAGCATCCACGGATCTAGTTTGAAAACTTCCCGTTCTCCACAAATTGAAACTACCTCTTCCTTCACTATAAATCGATCTTCAAAGTGCTTGAAGCAGACTCCCTCCTACAAAAAATAACAGAAGACACTTTAGCATATATAATCTAAAACTCGAATAACTTGCAGGAACTACAAAACAAATCGTTTGAGAATGTCGGGTTCGGGGGTACTTACATATTTTGGATTAAAGGGTTTAGCCCCTTTTGGCAAATAATGTGTCCATTTGGAATAACTGCTTGGAGCTTTGAATATCAGACGATACTTCTCCCCGGCTTCTTCTGCTGCCTCGTCGCAGTTGGGTACGTAACAAGAATTCATACTTGATTGCAGCAGCCCGATTCGCTCGGCTGGTACAGTTTTACCTTACGAATATACAAAGAAACCTGTTCAGTTAACAATTGAAATTGATCAAACTGATGAGACCGAGGCGACGACTGTACAGTGCGTATAAAACGTACATACAGTATGGAATCAGTGAATCCTAATTTTTAGAAAAACGTTTTCCCTTGCTTGCCTTCCTTCCTCAAATAACTTGCTTCTTTCTTTCAATCAAATCAAGCAACAAGAAGATTCCGCCGCTCTAATAAAAAAAAAAAGGAAACGGCAGGAGCAGGAGCAAGCAGCGCTAAAAGCGAGAGTGAAACTTACTAACATACCACAAAAAGGCCACCGCAGCACAAGCAATGATCGGCATTAGCAATCATTAAATAATCAAAACGATTTATAATTCCCCATTTTTTTCTTTAAATTACCTAAATTAAATACGGTTAAACTTATTGTTAACTTAATAAATTTGGGTTTGATCGGTTTCGACGTCTTACTTAGCTAACGGATTTCCATCCCGAATTCAATGTAGCTAAAGGTGGCAACGTAGGGAGGAGGACCACGCATGCACGCACGATGCTTGATAAATAATCATAATAAAGCGTGTCTATTCCCAGTCCCAGTTATCGAGATGACTCCACGAGATTCTAAAAGTCTCCAGTATCAATTAATTGATTTCAAAAGAAGTAAATACATTTCAAATTACAAGTGGATGTAAGAGGACCGCTATAGATTAGTAGACACATTAAGTGTAATTTTACCTAGGCTTCGACTTGGAATCCATAGATGCATTCTTATAGAATCATTTTAGCTTTCCTGTTATTGTAATTGCACTGCAATTACCATTTGCCGATGCTAGATGTAAAAAATAATAATTTTTATTCAATTAATAAAATATTCCTCTGTTTTTTAAAATTTAAATCGTCAAGGAAGCTCATAATGAAATTGATTATTAATTCCCCCTCGTGTATGTTGTTACTGCACTGGAGTTTCAAGTTTCTAGACCTCTCGGTTGTGTTGCTTGAATGAATTTTTAGTATCAGCCAGTTGCGCTCAATCGCTCCCGCCGTCCTCCGTCTTTCGTTTAGTGAATTTATTTTGTGTTGGAGTTTGTCGTTCTGTTGCAGTAAGTAGTAAGACTAGATTCCAAGTTCTTACGAGTCAATTGAATATGTTTTGAGCATTGTAGAGTTTGAAAAATTTTGTTTCAGAATATGAGCCTGAGCAATCGAAGCCTTCAACGCCACCGAATCATGGCGACCTTGCCAAGTACCGGTAGACTTAAGCCGGCAAGTTCGAGTCTTTCTCTCCCTGATCTACGAGCCTGTATCAAGCCAAACGCTATGGGAATGGGGCTTCCAAAGGCTAATGTGACTGGGAAAAGTCAAGTGCGAGTCATTGGAGCCAGTAAATCCGTTTCGTCCATTCAATTCCCCTATCTGGATCAAGGACGGAGTCGATTGACGGTTCCTAACTTTGGACACAGCAAAGGAGAATCTGCTCCGAAACTGCCTAGTCACCATGACATGATCCTTGGAGTCCTTCGAGCTGGAGCCTCACATTGTCAGCGAGGAATGAAATGGAACGATATTTTGGATGTGCTCTACTTTGTCTACCCAAATGTTCCGAAGACTCGGGGATCAGTGGACTCCCTAAAACGGTCATTAGAGAATGCTGTAGCAAAAGGCGTCGTCTCACGGGTAATCCCAAAAGTATCACATGTTCAAATCCTGCGGGGTCCGATTTTAATAGAAAACTATGTTCTAATTGAAGTCTTATGGAACGACGCCGTCCGATGCTACTTACCGGATGGTGAACCTTGCTGGTCCTCCTGCCTCCACTTTCGAGGCTGGCTTGGGTTTGAATCTCGCCGTCAGTGGGATTGGAATCCAACCAGTTTCGGAATCAAGTCACCAAGTCGGCAAAGGACGCTATCTTCCATCAGGAAATAATTTTCAAACCCGGGTTGCTCGGAGTTCTGACATGCCCGCAGCCCGCAACAAACCGAAGTGCATGCAGCCACTCCCGAAATTTGAAGAAGTCAAAGTCCGCGACCGAAACTAAAACATTGGAATCTTTCTCGTCGTTGGAGAAATGCAAACTGTCCAAAAGTTTTGCATACCGGGTAGGTGCGATTGAAGCACTGAAACCATTGGAATTTATACCAAACTCGCCAGTGTCAAGAAAAGATGGGAATCGCAGTCGCAGTAGTGGTCGGAATTGGGATGTATTGAATGAAATTTCGTTTTCCGCCGTTGGAGGAGTGGAAATGGAGGATCTACTGATGGATCCAGATTGGGAGACGCCGCACCAAGTCGAGAATAGCGATAATGAAACCCAAGCGCTCACTGACCGCTTTCGGGCCTACGCTCGAGCAATCAACTTGGAAAGTGGAGATGACCAAGACAAAGATTCGATTATGGGAAAGAACCAATTGCAAAACGCTGGAATGCGTCCACGAATTCAATTTGGATCTGAGGCGGAGGACAACGATGGTTACATGTCACCGGAAATGTCAGGTAAGAGTAATGGAATGAATTTAAACTAATTGACAAAACGAATTGAATAGAAGTGGGAATCTAACATTCATCCACTTTATCTGTTTTTAGCCTCGATCCGCCGGTTTGAAGACTTGATCGAAGGAAGTTAAACTTTCACTGTCACATGGGATCAACATCAATCTAAGCTCAAAAAAATACTACAACAAATTGTATGTCGTCATGCTCATTACATTCTCGAAAGAATAAATACATCCCAAAGTGAACTGTAAAGATTTTCATCACAGAAAGAGACACTGTACAATGTTAGAATGGATCCGTTGATTACACTTAAAATAGTTTTCTAACCTTTTAAAATGAAAAGGAGTCATGTTGACAGTAAACGTCCGTTTGTAAATCGATTAATCATATCATAGCACCAGAATGAGTTATCCTTACATGGCATATGACCAGAGTTTCTAATTACGACAAAAGTCAGTCCCGGGATTTCTTTCACGTAACCAGCAATCGTTCCGTTCACTTTCCAAATAGTTCTATTTGCTTCGGAGTATTCACCGGCTCGCTCCCATGTTAGGGAATCAAGGAAGTTGGAAATTCCAAAATGTGGAACCACCATGTCAAACTGAGATGCAAAAATTAGTACTCTGTACTTTTCATTAAGAAGATGTTCAATTTCCGGCCTGGTTGATCTGTAGTAGTCTTTTCTGGAATAAATTTGTGAAATGGATCCGATTGGGAGGTACGTTCTGTTCCCAGTATGAAGTGCCCTCTTAATGCAGTCCATTTCCAAGAACTTGTAAAAATTCCAAAAATGTGGGGCCGTTTCCATTTCCAGCCCGTTCCCAGAGAGGAAGTTATCCCATCCGGAAATTATGCTTGTGAGATTCACTTTAAGATACAGCGTCTCCTGAAAAAACGCAAAATTGAATGTTAAAATATTCTACAGTGACGTCTACGCTTAAAAAGTTGTTTAATTACTAGACGAGAAAAATTTTTTTCATCGTCCCTTGTAGAAAGTTACCGGAATGAGCAAAATTTAATTTAACGTACATTTCTGGCAGCCTCGAAATTATTTTCTTGGATCAATTTTTGTATCTTGGCCTCTTGTTTTTGGCAAACCTCCTTTTGCTCTTCGTCAATGAAACCAAGAAAGTAATTGAAATCTGCATACTTGTCTTGAATTGCAGCATCAAAATAACCACCTCCAATTGCCACTCCTTTTAACTTGAGGAGAACTTCTGGACGTTGTTGGTTCCTCTCATGAATCAACTTGGCCAAAATCGGAATGTATTTTCCTAAATTCAAGTGCCAAAATATTGGTTAAGCATGTTCCACAAAGTTATAG